>Ga0209709_10004157_pt1 | contig 11760 bp, 13 predicted proteins | sample ArcticOcean_MG_C_2_FD_187435 | JGI IMG/M metagenome (GOLD analysis project Ga0209709, IMG submission 187435) | Marine microbial communities from western Arctic Ocean - ArcticOcean_MG_CB4_136 (SPAdes) (version 2) | ecosystem: Environmental > Aquatic > Marine > Oceanic | place: Arctic Ocean... | reverse complement strand
CGGATGCAAATTCTTCAGAGGCGAATTCTTCAAATCCAGAGGTTTCCGAGGCGTACTCAGAGTCGCTCGTGTTTTCCATTGAAGAGAGTTCGGCTAACATTGCTGACAATTCTCCTGCTGGGATTGGGACTGGGTATTTACTTTCCGACGCGATTTTGAATTTTGGTAAACCACTTTTGAATGTTTCCTCACTATTTTCACGTTCATTAGCACTTTTGGGTACAACCCAACTTTTTGAGCGGGCGTATTTTTTACCTACCGTTTTGGACGGTTTGATGTTGTTGTTTTTTCTTTGCATTTCATAAATTTTATTGAATGTTTGAGAAATAAAAAAATCACCTTCGATAATTTCGCTTTTTTCTATTGCATCTTTTATCGTTGGTGGCTTCACATTAGGGAGTTCTTTCATTATTTTGTAAAAATATTTTGCAAGTTTTTGATTGAAATAGCGCGGGAAGCCTTGTTCATCTGTAAAATACAATAGTTGTGTGTTATCTCGTGTCTTGCTTTCACCATCAACAAAACCATCAACAAAACCAACAAATGTTAATACTTCTGTTGATGGCTGATATTGTTTGGGTTCTGTGTCAGGCACAGGCACCAGCAGACTTTGTAACAAATTTACGACATTTGCAATGTCTGATTCGGTCTTTGCTGTATTGGTTACACCAAACATATCTGTACCCCATGCTAAGCTTTGTGATAGTAAGGTAGGGATACCATTTACCGACTCTTTTAATTGATTGTCCGTCAAATCATGCAACTCACACAATGGAAAAAGAGATTTAAGAACGGGTCGCAATTGAGCAAAAGTCAACTGCTCCAAAGTAGTCTCTCCAGTATCTCCGACGATTTTAGCTTTGAGAAAATCATCGTTATCAAACGTCTCTGATAGCGTTTTTCGCATTGCATCAGCAGATTTCTTTGTGTATATCTTATCCGCATCGTACTCTATTATGTAACGTTGCGTGTTTTTAGTTTCTCCACTTGGTTTCTGTGTCCACCGTTTATCGAAATGATTTTTCATTCTAATTCCATTCTTCTTTACCTTTTCTTCTTCGGTATCATCTTCGTTCTCTGCTGCTTCTTCGGCTGCAGCTTTAATTGCGGCGTCGGTGGCGACTTCTTCGGCGGTCCGCTTATTTTTGGCCTCCTCCTCCTCTTGTTGCTTGACGAGAATAGCGGCTTCTTCGGCGGCATCCTTTGCATCCTTTGCATCCTTTGCATCTTGCGCATCTTGTGCATCTTGTGCATCTTGTGCATCTTGTGCATCTTGTGCATCTTGTGCATCTTGCGCATCTTGTGCATCTTGTGCATCTTGTGCATCTTGTGCTTCTTGCGCATCTTGTGCATCTTGTGCATCTTGTGCATCTTGTGCATCTTGTGCTTCTTGCGCATCTTGTGCATCTTGTGCATCTTGTGCTTCTTGTGCATCTTGTGCATCTTGTGCATCTTGTGCATCTTGTGCATCTTGTGCTTCTTGCGCATCTTGTGCATCTTGTGCATCTTGTGCATCTTGTGCATCTTGTGCTTCTTGCGCATCCTTTGCATCCTTTGCATCCTTTTTCTTCGTGGCGATAAGAGCGGCGGCATCAAGAGCCGCCCTCTGCTCCTGCTCTTGTTCCAGCAGTTCCAGTGGCTGTTGTTGCTGTTGCTGTTGCTGTTGCTGTTGTTGCTGTTGTTGCTGTTGCTGTTGTTGCTGTTGCTGTTGCTGTTGCTGTTGTTGCTGTTGTTGCTGTTGTTGCAGTGCTTGCTGTTGCAGTGCTTGCTGTTGCAGTGCTTGCTGTTGTTGCAGTACTTGCTGTGCTTGCTGTTGTTGCAGTGCTTGCTGTGCTTGCTGTTGTTGCAGTGCTTGCTGTGCTTGCTGTTGTTGCAGTGCTTGCTGTGGACCGACATTGATAAGAAACCCTTTTCTTATTTTCAATACTTCTCGTGCCATGTTATCTGGCTGCAACATAATAGTTGGGAAAATCCGCAAAACATCGGCATCTTCTACGTCTCCGACATCGTTAAAAGTTCTACCAGCTATAATCAACTTGGTCACTCTGTCATAAAAAAGTTGAGATACGTAGTATGCGAGCAACGGATTGCCGATAATACGTTTGTTCATTCTCTCTTTGACGGTTTCAAAAGAATATCCTCTTTCATCAACTGGTATTATTTCTGTCTGTACTTGCATTTCTGCGAATATTTTTTCTTTAGCTTCATCAAATTTAATTTCTTTCTCATCCCCACCCAGATTAAACGTTTTTCTTCGTGTTTTACGAACCATAATATTGATTTCGCGCGTTATGTCAAATTTCGAAGAAACAAGCGACGTCAACGGATCTGTAACCTGAACAACCCCATCCTTAATCATAGTGTTTTGTCCAATTGTCATCCAAAACTCCTCACCTTCAGGTTTCCATTGCCAAGCAACATTCAATGGTTTTGCTGTGATGTTACTACCAACCACACTAATAATGGGTCTCTTGTCCTCTGATTGCTTACTCTCATTTGTTTCGGCAACGGCAGCGTCGGCGGCAGCGACGTTGGCACGTTCGGCGGCATTAGCAGCTGCATTTTTTACCGCTTTAATTTTTAAAAGTGTATCTACTTCTTGCCGATCGACTTTTTGCGAATCGAATACGGAAACTGCAAAAGCTTCTTTGTGAATACTTTCTAAATTTCTATCTAAAAAATTTCCATCTTCTACACTTAATTTATCCAATTCCTCCAAACTCATGTTCTGAATAAATGTTACTATTCTAACAGCTACTGCTTTCAGTAGTCGTCGCTCCTTTTTCATAGCATTGAACAATTTAATCTCATCGATTAATTTTCGGGCTGTATAAAATGTATTTTTATTTTGACGGCGTGACATCCAATCCTTTTTTAAAAAATCCGAGGCAGTATATATACTATTCTTTTGTAAAGAAACAATATGAAATGTTGTCAATCACGCCCAACAAACTTGTACAGAGAACCGACCCGTTCTTTTTGTTCGAGCCAGAGACTACTATATTTGTTCATAAGTACCGCAACATTACTAGTATTCACCTTTTTTCTACGAGATACAACCCCAGTCTTCTTTGTCAAGCCAAGCGCAGCGGAAGATATGAAATTCGAATCGGATACTGTCGGCAGTACCCAACTCAGCGACGTATACTGGCGTGTTTCCATCCGTCATATCACCCACATTCTATCGGAAGTGTGCAATCGAGAAAACTATACAGTTTTAACCAACAAAAACATCAAGTCTGATAACAAAAGGATGAAGGAAAATTACATCTATTTTTGTAATCCAATCTCCGACATAACAGCAATGTTAAACGCTCGTGTAGTTTTAAGCACAATCACTTCAAAAACCATCCGATGCAAAGAGACATACGGTGAAAAAACAAAAACCGTTATTCGTCAATATCCATTTTCATTGAAATACATCGACGCAGTTGATTTTTCTCCCCGAACCAAAATTATTCGAAATGGAATCGACGCCTGTACCATCTTGCATGCCATCGACATAGTAAACAGTGTGTGGAATTGATCTTGATTCGCTTAAGGAGACCCAAAGTAAAATAGTAAAGCCGACTATATAAGCCATCCACTTTACTGAAACCAAAATAAATGGACAATGCTTTACCGATAAATCGTGACGATTTGTCAAACGGTATCCTATTCATGCGTTTAACTCCAACGATTAACACCTGTCGAAATATTATCCAGCAGCAGTTATTCAGCAACGGTATCACTTTCGGCGGTGCAAAGGGGAATACCTCCGCAGACCCACATATGCAAGAGGTTATGACTGATTTTTGGTTACCATTTTGCAAAAATCTTTTAGACGCCGTCATTTCTCAAGGTTTCGCCATTGTCAGAGTAATAACAATGGACGATGGTTTACGTGTGCCAATTATCTTGGAATCAACTGTGGTAAACGTTTATTTAAACTACAATTTAGGCGTCCGCGAATACTTTATCAAGGATAATGAAAATAATATTATTCCCGACACTATAGTATTAGACAGTTTTGGATTTTCACCCACCCATAATGGACGCATATGTTCAATGGTGTGTAACCTGTTACCAACTATTCGTTATATGAACTCTTTGATGGGTACTTCACTATCAATGGAACAAACGCGTGCGTCACCGAACATTTTGACAGAGTCGGTTGAACTCAAATCAGACAACGTTGAGGGAATCCAATACGATTACTATGCAGACGGTGACATGTTAGACGATTCGGAACTCAACAAATTCAAGAGAAATCGTTCAAATGTTGAGCAATTACAACATCAACAACAAATGTACGATAATTTTTTTGGAGGCAACGGTAGTTTATCGTCTGGTGGTAATATTTTGGAGAATGTGGTTGCTTTGCCATTAGGACAAAAATTAGTAAATATGCCACCACAGACTGGCCGATCCGATTTGGTTGCACAGATTAAAATGCAAGAAGACGTTATTTGTGGAATGTTTGGTGTGCCTAGAGGATTGTTCATGAGTGATACGCCACACAAAGCTGATAATGAGGGTGCCCACGACATTTTTCAGAAAACGATCATGAATTGGAAAAATATGATACAAGATGCTTGTCAGCATATTTTCTCGCTAATATATGCGGAAGAAATGTCAGCCAAAGTCTTGCAAGCATTGGGCAAAAGAAAAAGAAAAAAAAATAGGAATGATATCGCAGAGGTATACGCATTGAAGAAAAAATTAGCCGTTCAAATCATTTTTCCAGTCTCGCCGTTTGCAAATTCTGAGGAACTGTATCAACACTATCAGAACGGTATAATTCCTTGGGAAACGATGGTCCAACACAGCTGTGCTGCACACGGCATTCCACACACAGTTATGCCAGAGATGGTTGTCGATCGACAATCTCAAATGGCTCAAAAACACAGCATGGCTCAAAAAAGCAGCAAAGCAGCAAATAAATAGGTACTTCCAAAGCTTATATATCAAAATAAACATTATTTACATTGTGTTACGAATTCAGAGTTTTAAATCTCTATTAACCATATGAATCAATATTCTTTCCAAAACAATATCCAAACCAGACACCGTCGGATAATCTTCTGTGATGCCATTAATCAACTCGTCAAAAAACTCAATGTCTTGTTCTTTATCATACACAATCTCATATTCTTTTAGAATTTGTTTGATTTTAATATGATTAGTGATACCTTTGTAGAACACGTCCATAATATTCCCCAATCGAAAATGTCATTTATAGTCTTTTTTTTGGCCCGCGGGAGAAAATGTTGAGAAAAATATCAATAAAATATTTTTTTTAGTTTGTAAAACAAACCCAAAAATCTCAAACTATTTTCCACAAAATAAAAAAGGTCAGATCTGCGGACATGTTACACTTATCCGCTGCAAAACGTGCAATAAATTAGGTGTTTTGCAGCGGATAAGTGTAACATGTCCGCAGATCTGACCTTTTTTATTTTGTGGAAAATAGTTTGAGATTTTTAGAAATTTCTAAAAAAAGACCACGCACCCCAAAAAATAAGAATCCTCTTCCTCCTCAATTAGTCTTCCTATATAAGCAAGGTAATAAATATACAAAATGTCTCGCCGCGCTAATACTGCAAAAAATGACGATGATTCTTTACTTGACGATATTGAAGCTTGTAAAGGAAAACAAAGTAATATTTATGAACTAATGAAACTGAGGGAACTGAGCTCCTTTATTTCTAAAATTTATTGGCTCGTAATCGCGTGCTTTCTGGCAATTGGGTGCGTACTTGGGGTGGTACTCTCCGATGGTACGTTTAAAGACGTTTTTATGGCTGAAAACTTACTGTCGTCAGTCGGAATTTCGGCATACGTTGTATTGGTCATGCTTATGTGTATGTGTAATAGTCATAACGAAATGCGTGTGATTCTTCTATTATCAATCTTATTTTTCACAGGGGCATTGAGCGGATTTATGCTCGCTTTACACCTTTTAGATAGTACTATCACAATGACCCACGTTGGTAATACAAGTATGTTTTAGATAAAAAAAAATATTTCATATTTTATTTCCCAGATAAGAGCCAAGTATATTTTTTATTAATATCTTCCCAAACTCCCGTGCCAAATCCTCTTTCAGACAAAATCTTACTGCCTTCCTGCATAATATATGTCACCGAAGCGTCCCGATCTTGGATGTTCAGATCTTGGGTTTCTTCCAAGATCTGATCACCCAAGATCAGTTCTTTTTTTCCATCCACCGATATTACGATTCTTGGGATTTCTGGATTGTATTTTTCGGAACCAAACATCTGTCGGTCTGCCGCAAGTTTTAGTAACCATTCCGCAAATTTTGCCAAAACTATATCCTGTACTGCCGTTATCGACAGGCCCACGGTTTTGAAGCCCACGGTTTTGAAGAAAATCGACCATTTATTCAAAGTTGGATAAATAAATTGAGTTTCTTTCAACTTCAAATCTTCATTTTCTCGCAAAATGTCATTGGGTGGCAATCCGTCCACAGCTGATTGTAATAAACTTGGGTGATCATCGACAAATTTACGCATGTAACACCACCAATTCACATACAACTCGCCTTTTGCTTCGGAGATCTCCGAAGATGAGGTGATCTCCGAAGCAAAAGGCGAGGTGATCTCCTCATCTTCGGAGATCACCTCATTTAATCTCCAATTCCATGTCTCTGTTGGTTGCGAATTAATAATATATTGTATAGCTTTTTCTGGTACTTTTGGAAGGGCAACATAATTCAAATTATTCATCCAAATTCTATGTTCAACCGTACCCAACCATATTGTAACCGCTTCCTTCCAGATTTCACTTTTTTCACCTTCTTCTTCTTCTTCTTCTTCTTCTACTTTTTTTCCTTCTTCTGATTCTATATCTTCTTTTCCTTCTTCTTGCCTACTTGTCAACCATCTTTTTATCTTTTCATCTTTATTCCATTTTTCTTTTGTTGTTTCCATCGGTAACTCATTTGCCATTTTCCTAAATTATACCCTATTTAAATAATCAATATTAGTTATAAAACTGAATGCTCGAAATCTTTGTACTGGCCAGTATGGCAAGTGGTGTTTTTTGGTACATGGTCGAGGTCGATTTGTGGTATTTGTCCGTTCTAATTGCACTGCTATCATTAACCAAATACGACTATGACACATATATGACATCGGCCGATTTGAGAAAAGGTCTGTCTGACATGTCCAAAACCAAATGCTGTAACATGAGCTACTTCCAAGATCCAAAATCTATCAAAACATTTACATTAAATTTAAGAGTGTTTACAGGATTACTGGCTTCTGCTGCTCTTGTAATCACTTACATATCCAAAGACAACATTGCAGAACAGATAGAGTTGGTTTCTACTTGTTGGACAGTGGTCTGTCTTTTTTGGTTTCTCGCAATCGTCCCATTATTTGTCAGTTTACTACAATGTGCAGCTGCCAAAAGTACACCACCCATTCTACGGTACCGCAGAATGACATCGGTTTACATCTTGCACGACCTTTTCCTGGGTGGATTCTGGATTTATTTATCAACAATGCTTCACGATTTAGTCGACGATGTCGACGACACTGAATGGCGTAAAATATTTCTTTCAATGCTGTGGTGGCATCTTATAATACTCGCATGCCTTGCCGTGAACAAAATTCCAAAAAAACCAAAAATGACAACCTGTTGCGGTCTGAATACAATCAGTTATTGGCAAGAGTTTTTCCTTTTACTTTCCATTTTTTGTATTTACCTTGTCATAATCTATAGGATGAGATTCGACAATTTAACTGATATGAAACTTTCAATCTCTTCGTTAGTCATCTTCGAAATTTCAATGATTTTCATCTATTTCTGTAAAAAAGGCCAAAGCCTTCGACCTAAAGAAAAAATCGAGAGCCGAAGGCGCGACAATGATCAGACAAATTTCTTCAGTCAAAACATATCAGTATTATCTTTCTAGAAATTGAAAAAAATACAGTATATATATCTCTTTGTATCCAGGAAAATGTCGAGACTCGCTTTCCGATCTGCGTCACCAGTGCCTATTTCGATACCGCAAATATCACAAACGCAACGGCACCATATCGTGATCGAAGCTACCATGAAGCCAGTTTGTGGATCCAGTTATCAGAAAACACAAGTAGAAGAACAGGGTGCAGTTCTGCAGCAATTACGGCAATCTGGAAAAGATATCTTTGATTATAACGAGACCAGACAGGTGCAATCGACAGGAACAACGTTGTATCAGACGACCGAAACATATGGAACTGCACTAAGTATCGAGAATATCGTAGAAACTTTGAAATCGGCCAATCTCACTCTGCGGGTCAATTTCAACAGACCTGGGAAGCATAGCAACACGACTTGTATGGCATTGTCGGCAGAGACATTGGGACGGTTGATAGCAACGGCGCCCGATTCAAACGGAAACAAAATTGCAGAACTTAGGGTATCCGCAGAACAAAACGCAAGTGTGCCCTCGCACGGAGCTTTTTATATCGCTATAAATCAAAAAGGGACTCAACACTACTTGAGCAGCGTTGACTACAAGATTTCGTCCGCATACGATAAGCTATATCATAATTAGAGTTGTCGAAAAACAAGACAATTTGGAATAAAATACTCCGCCCGTGGGCCAAAATCTTTAATATCTTTTACTTCTATAATAATGTGTTTCGACATAACCTGGTGCAATGTATATTTTTTCACTGTTGTTTTTTACTAACAATAACCCCGAGGACATAAAAACGATTGAAATCGCGTTGTTATCCCCCAACAATTGTAAAATATTCAATGAAGAGGCGGAACATATGAAACTACAGGCTGAAGGCGGTGCGTTTTGGCATGCTATAATGGTGCCGAGTTTGTTGGGTTTTTCGCATTCAATTTTTATGTTTTTTTGCCCTGGCGAGGCTGTGATTGTTACTTTTTTGTCGAACATTTGCCAACTCCGAATCAAGCCATTTCCAATCATAATGAGTTCTATGTCTTCGGAAGATTGTACAACGTCTCTGTTGTTTCCAATAATTACTGGTAATTGGTATTTCAATGCTTGTGTTTGATTTTGTAGAGATAACACCATATCATTGCCGATAATTTCCAATGTTATAGACTCAAATATTTCGTCGCATTTCTTGATAAAATCTCTAACAGAATCAGACAAAAGAATACTCATTTGTCCCAATCCATCCGAAGAGCCAGCAAGTGCGGTAGATTTGACACAAATGGTTTCTGCGCAATAAGGAAATGTGAGAACATTCGCCACACCGTTGGCGACAATTAAACTTGCGTGTGAATGGTGTTTGGGTAATTGTGTAACCAAAGCATTGGAAAACCACTTTAATTTCAATGTGATTGACATATTTGTTTTGTTGTTTCATTCCTTTCATGTTAAAAATCAATATATTCGTAACATATTCTGTATTTGCACTATTTAAACAAGTTTCGATTTTCATATAAAATGAATAATCAACATAAAATTATTCTGGGTATTGCAGTAACCTATTTCGTGGTTGTTTCATTGGTTGCACTGAAAATGTCACGGGCGGGGGGGGATGATGAAAAAGAAGATATAGAATCAGAAGAAGAAAAAAAAGTAGAATAATTATGCTACGCGAAAGTACTTAAAAGAGTGGTTATGATATTGTCGAGTTTTGTTAAACGAGTTTCAATTGGTTCGATGACAGTGGTTTCAACCAAAATATATGGTATCTCGTGTTCCGTACAGTAATAGCGTAAACTGCCTGGGATCGCTTCGAGATTATCTGTAACAAAACAATGGTCTTGGTTGTCAATAATATTGTTTACATTCTGTATCATTTTTTGCACGATTGTAGAAGAATTTCCGTACTCATTAGAATAAATCCCTGAACCTTTTGTACGCTTCGTTATTTTGCGAAACCCCTTGGCTTCGTGTAAATCTACAACCAACTGTGCCTGGTTTATTAGAGGTAAATAAGTGTTAATTATTTTGCGGACTCCTTGGTCTCCCTTCTTTGGATATGCACGGTTTAAATCCCAAGGAATAGGATCAGGAACTTTTCGTTTGTTTAGAATAAATCCTTGTTCATTAACTTTCGGAATGACTATTATTTTAATATTGTAGTCTTTGGCACAGTCTTTTATTTTCTCAATTATAGATTGGTCTGTAAGATAGATAGAACCTGCAGGTTCATTCCCATGTGTTCCAGCTATCAATAAGATGGTTCGCTCTGGGCGGTCTTTGCCAAAATATAATATTTTAGGTGTTTTCGATTTAGGTGTTTTCGAAAAAGATTTAATCATAGTGTATAAAAACATACATACTTATATATTGCTATAAATTATTTTTGCGAATAATCTTTACTATTTTTCTATTTTGTATTTCTGATTTATTTTTGACCGTTCTCACATTGTCTTCTGTCCGACTTCGTTTTTTTGATGTTGTTTCTTTTAGATTTTTCTGTTGTAAATCACGCCAGTGACTTGCGAGCTGCTGCATGTTCTGGTGGGCGGACATTTTTTTGTTGGGTGGGACTGTTTATATACTGGATATAACATGCTTGGAAATAGATACATCATGAATTCTCTCAAAATATGGCGATTCCGTGACGAAAATTAGCTTAGTAATTTTGTTAACGAATGGATTTGAGAATGTCAAAACAGTAAAAACAACAGATAAGATTACATCCGTTGTTTTCTCGTATAACAGTAAAAAAATGATTGCGACGAATAACAGCAAAAAGGTACATCCTTTTACAGTTTTCGAATGTGATATTCGAGAAATAATGGAAGAAAATACGATGAGTTGCGCCGACAAATTTGGGGTGATACAGTTGAAACAGTCCTGCCAGTCCGTCGAGCCGCAGGCGTCATCAGTTGGCAAAAGTGCGTACGAGAACATTACTACCATAAATTCAACGGTTAAAAACATTGCAATTGTGCTCCTGGTTTTACTCTTTCGGATCCAATAGTACGTTGTCAGCAAAATTAAAACCGATAGGGTAAATGGAGGAACAACCCGTAAATAGGCTGGTAGAGCGAAACGAGAAACGATTTCCACGTCTAACGTACCAATATTAGACAGGAGAACCTTCAAATACAATAGAAAAATAAACCCGACCACACATCGGATAACTTTAAGTTTAACCATATTATTGTTATTTCGAGCGTATATATATATGTGTTTAACACAATGCTTTGCTAAAAAAATCTCAGAATATATACGAAAATCAGTATAAACGTTATTATTGTTCCAGCAAAAATGTCAGAAGAGAGTGGCGCTATTGTCTATGTTGCAATAACCGTTTTGGCGTTTGTATTTTTGGTACTGGTCGCCGTTTGGATTATGACGCGGAGAAAGCGAAAGCGGTATAATCCCGTTAAAGCGGATACAGAAGGTGATTTGGTAGAGCTTGTCAAGAATGTTGAGGAGAAAACCAACGAATTCACAATTGATGACAGCGATAGTGAAGAAGATATTGAATTATATTCTGATAAATTAGAAGATGATAAATTAGAAGCAGTGTAGCTCGACAACATATGCTGATTCTGTACAGTGGCCTTGGCCCTCGGCTCCGACAAATAAATATTTTTTATTTGTTATTTACAGCAGTCGTGAAAAAATTCACTAAACCCAGTCTTTTCTAATTTTATGTGAGAATTACAACTATTTACACATGTATTTGGATCAGAGAACTTTTGTTCACAAGTAGTGCAGTGATCCCTTTTTTTTGCCAACAATCTTCGCGAATCGCTGTCTTGTGATGGCGATTCACCAGACCCGTACATATCAACGGTACCATAAGTTTCCAACGAGTC
>Ga0209709_10004156_pt1 | contig 11761 bp, 13 predicted proteins | sample ArcticOcean_MG_C_2_FD_187435 | JGI IMG/M metagenome (GOLD analysis project Ga0209709, IMG submission 187435) | Marine microbial communities from western Arctic Ocean - ArcticOcean_MG_CB4_136 (SPAdes) (version 2) | ecosystem: Environmental > Aquatic > Marine > Oceanic | place: Arctic Ocean... | reverse complement strand
GATAACTCTAAAAATAGTTAAAAAAGGGTAGTGTGTTTTTAAAATAATTTTTTGTTTAGTAAATAATAAATAACTTATTAAAAGAATAATGGCTGTGAGAGTTCTTCCAAAATAGAGTTCATAAAGAGCAGTGTCTTCGTAAACAAACTTTATTAAGGCATCTTGAATTGAAAATATAGCCATACCTACCAAAATATACAAAATACCTTTTGGGTTATTATTTTTCATATTTTTAAAATAATTTTATTTTATCATTAATATTAATCATTCCATCAGTTAGCGGTTTTAGATAAACCCCTAAATCAATGTGACCAAATATTTGTCTTAATTTTTTTGGTATATTAATATCAAATTTATCCGAATTAAGCATTAGATTTGTTGCAGAACATCTTGGAATTTTTTTTAAAACTTTAAATAAACAATTATTAACTGAAATAGTTTTATTTATCCACTTAAATTCATTCCAAGGGTCTACATTTTCAATATAAATATTTCCTCTAAATCTTTCGTGATCTATTTTATGATTAATTTTTTTTTCAAAATCTTTAATACTATTCATATTTATTAGAGAAATTGAATTTTTTGGCATTGTATCAAAAAAAGGGAAGTCAAAATTTTTAATAAGATGTAGAGAATAATTTATAGAAGGTTCGCATTTTTTTATTTCATTAGAAATTATCTTTAAATTTTTATTATTTTTTAAAGAAATCTTCTTAATTAAATTTTTTTCACATAAAAAACTTAGATGATCCTCTCCATACTCGAAATTATATTTATTCAAAAAAGGTGAATTTTTTAAAGTCAAAAAGAAATTTAGATTTCTTTTATTTGGATTTTTTTCATAGCTATTTGCTTCATTTTCACTAATTATTCTTGTAAAAGCAAAAATTCGATCATTTTTTATACCTATGTTTTTTTTAATTTTAAGTTTTTCTTTCTTGGAAAAAGATAGTGATTTAACAGGTGATAAGTATAATTTTTTTATAATAGCATTTTTCATATCTATTTATTACAAATTAGATCTGAAGCTTTTTCTGCAATCATTAGAGTTGGTGCATTTAAATTTCCACTAGGAATTTCTGGCATTATAGAAGCATCAACTACCCTAATATTATGAAGTCCTTTAATTTTTAAATTTTCATCAACAACCGCCATATCATCTATACCCATTTTTAATGTACCGCATGGATGATAAGCTGTTTCTGCTTTTGATTTAATATACTCATTTAATTCCTCATCGCTTTGCTTATTCGAACCTGGGCCAATTTCTTTACCTGCATACTTTGCAAGAGAATTTTGAGCTAAAACTTTTCTTGCAACAGTAATAGATTCTCTTGTTTGTTTTAAATCATCTTCATGTTCTAAATAATTAAATAAAATCTTAGGATAATCATATGGATTAGATGAACTAAGTTTAATTGATCCTCTGCTTTTAGGATGGTTTGGGCTCGCATGTAATTGATATCCATGGGAGTTAGGATTTATAAGACCATGATTAATAACAAAAGATGGAAAAAAATGAAACTGAACGTTAGGTATTGCCCGATCAGGAGAAGACTTTGCAAAACCACCGGCTTCTAAAAATGATTGTGAGCAGGGGCCGGATTTAGATAAAAACCATTGAATACCAGCTAAAACTTTTGGAACAAGTTGTGTGTATTTGTAAAGTGTGTCTGTAGTTTTACATTCTTGTTGAATATAAGTTTCTAGATGGTCTTGAAGATTTTTTCCTACTCCTTTTAAATTATGAATTACATTTATTCCTTTTTGTTTTAAATGATCTGAGTCTCCAATACCAGATAGCATCAGTAATTGAGGAGAATTAATTGATCCACCACTTAAAATTATTTCCTTTTCAGCATATATCTTTTCAACTTTATCTTTAATTTTTACCTCAATACCAATAGCTTTTTTTCCATCAAAAATTATTTTTTCTACAAATGAATTAGAAAAAATATTTAAATTTTTTCTTTTTTTTGCAGGATTTAAATAATACCTAGAAACACTAGCTCTTTCACCTTTATGAATTGTAGTATCAAACATTCCAAATCCTTCTTGATGCTCTCCATTCATATCAGGGTTAATTCTATGCCCAGCCTCAGAAGACGCATTTAAAAAAGCTTTAAATAATGGATTGTTATTTTTAGATTGATTAACTGGAAGAGGGCCTAAAGATCCTCTATATTGATTTTCTCCACCAGACCAATTTTCTATTTTTTTAAAATAAGGGAGGATTTTATTATAAGACCAAGATTTTAATCCAAACCCTTCCCATCTTTCATAATCATTTTTATTTCCTCTAACAAAAACCATTCCATTATGAGCAGAACACCCACCAACCATTTTTCCTCTGGGGCAGAATAATCTTCTATTATTTAAATATGGTTCAGGTTCTGAATAATATTTCCAGTTATATTTTGGATCATGCATTGTATATAATAAAGCTAATGGCATTTTTACTTTCCAAATGTCACTTGAACTCCCAGCTTCAAAAATTCCAACTTTATTACTTGGGTTTTCTGACAATCTATTTGCAAGAACACAGCCTGCTGAACCAGCGCCAATAATTATATAATCAAATTTCATATAAGTTTTGAAGTTAAAAGATTTTTATAATCTTTTATTGATTTAATTTTTAGATCAGGTTTTTTTGCTATTTCATCAAATTTTCTTAATTTAATAGAATTTTCAAAAAATTTATTTGTTTCAAATTTTTTAGCTTCCTCTTTACTCATGACACCACCTTGTAGTTTTAAACTTATTTTAGAAGCTTCTGAAAGTAATTTGTAATAATTTTTATCTCTAGCTAAATATTTTTTTGCTTTAACATGATATTTTATTGGTCCAAGAACATCTATTATAAAATATTTTTCTAAAAATAAACATCCCACATCTTCATGTTTTCCATCTTGATTTTTAGTAACTAGATCATCGGGATTTTCTAAAATAAAGTGCCCATAATCATGTAGAAGACTTGAGCAAACTAAATTACTTGAACAATTAGTTTTTTCAGCAAGCATAGCAGTCTGTATCATATGTTCACTCATCGTAACTTTCTCACCAATATATAGAGATTTATTATTTGAATAATTAGATATAATTTGATCGATAATGTTCATCAATAAAAATTAATGGGGTCTATCACCTTCAATAGCTATTCTATCCATAACTCTTTCATAACCCAAACCTTTACCTGGAAAAAAATCAGCAATTGCATAATGCAAGACACTTCTATTATCCCAAATTGCAATAGCATTTTCTGTCCATTTAAATCTACAAGTTAAATCTAATCTAGCTTGATGTTCAAAAATTTTCTTAAGCAATTCATCACTTTCTAATTTATCTAATCCAACTATTTGTTTTGTGTAAGTCCAATTCACATATAATATTTTTTTTCCAGTTTCAGGATGTGTTCTAACAATTGGGTGTGTATTAGAATATTCATCAATATTACCATTTCCTTCCATAGCCTTATAATTTTTTACAAAAAATGCAGCTCCCAACGAACTATGTATTGCTTTTTTATTACTAATTTTTTCTTTTATATTTTTATCTAATGTTTCCCAGGCAAGCTCCATGTTTGAAAAAACAGTATCTCCACCTACAGGAGGTATTTTAAGGGATTTTAAAATTACAGCTTTAGTTGGCTTGACATTATAACTAACGTCACTATGCCAGTTTTCTCCCCACTGGTTTTTTTCATTTGGATCTTTAATAATTCTAACTATTTCAGGATGATTTTCTCTTCCTTTAACATAAGCATGATTTTCAAGTGGGCCAAATTTTCTTGCTAAAGCTTTATGTTCTTCCGTAGTTATATTTTGGTTTCTAAAAAATATTACTTTGTGTTCTAGAAGCAAATCATTAATTATTTTAAAATTTTTGTCAGAAGAATCTTTAAGGTTTATTCCATTAACTTCAGCACCAAGAGCTCCAGAAAGCAATTTTATATCCATAAAATAATTCTATTAAAAAAAAGCTTTTTTGTCATTAGCTTTTCATTTTTCCACCATTTGCGTCATACAAAGGTTTATCAGTTATATGTGCTTTAAATAAACTGCCATTAATTTCAATATTTAATGATGTTTGGTGTTTTGATAGTTCTACCGGAACATACCCTAGGGCCATACTCTTTTTACTATGGTGGGCATAACCACCCGATGTTATATAACCAACACATTTATTATCTTTTAGTATTGCTTCATCATTAGTTACATCAATATCTTTTGTATCAATTACCATTGTTACTAATTTCTTTTTTATACCCTGTTTTTTTTCTTTTAAACTAGCTTCTTTGCCAATAAAATTCTTGTTCCAGTTTATAAAAATATCTAATCCAGATTCTGCTGCTGTGAAATCTGGTCTAAAATCTAACGTCCAAGCGCCCCAGTTTTTTTCTAGTCTTAAAGACATCAGTGCTCTAGCCCCGTAAAATTTTAAATCTAAGTCTTTTCCAGACGATTCAATTTCTTCGAATAATTTGAGTTGGAATTGTGGAGCAGTGTAAATTTCATAACCCAATTCTCCTGAAAAAGATATTCGATTCAATATAACAGGAACTCCACCAACAAAAGTTTCTCTTGCGTCTCTAAATTTTAAACCTTCGTTTGATACATCATCTCTACAAATTTTTGATAATAATTTTCTTGAATTTGGCCCGGCGATACCAATACCATGAAAATCATCAGATCTATTTTTGTAGACAACACCTTTTCGTGGTAAAAATTTTTCAAACCACCTTCGATGCATTTCTTGTGCAGCTCCAGATCCAAAAAGTATAAATTTATTTTCTTTTAAACATGCAACAGTTAAATCCCCATAAAGTTTTCCTTTAGGAGTTAGCATTGGAGTTAAAACAATTCTACCTGGTTTTGGTATTTTTCCAGCCAAAATATAATCAAGAAATTTTCGCGCTTCTGGACCAGTAAATTCGTGTTTAGCAAAATTAGCTATTTCTATTGCACCAACTGCTGTTCTTACAGCCTTTACTTCTTCTGCTACATATTCATGAGAACGAGATCTTTTAAAAGTAGGGTTCTCATGTGCATCTTTTTCATTTTTAGCAAACCATAAAACGTTTTCTAGTCCGAAGGAATCTCCCATAACGGCACCCTTTTTAATTAATCTATCATATAAAGATGTAGTTTTTTGATTTCTTCCTTTAGGTAAAGTTTCATTTGGAAATGTCATCACAAATCTTCTTTCATAATTTTCTGAAGATTTAATTGTTCCATATTCAGGTGAAGCATAATCACCAAATCTAGCTACATCCATCGCCCAAATATCCGTTGATGGTTCACCATCAATAATCCATTCAGCTATAGATTTTCCTACTCCTCCTGCTTGGCAAAAGCCAGCCATTACTCCTACCGCCACCCAATAATTTTTTTTACCAGGTATTGGACCAATTAATGGATTTCCATCTGGACCAAAAGTAAAAGGTCCATTTACAATATTTTTAATACCTGCTTTTTCTAGAGCTGGTATTCTTTTAAAGCCAATTTCAAGACGATCTTGAATATTATCTAGCTTAGGCTCAAGCAATTCATGACCAAAATTCATTGGCGTTCTTTTAATTTGCCATGGAGTAGATTTGAATTCATAAGTCCCTAACAACATTCCATGCATCTCTTGTCTAAAATAAATATTTCCTTCAAAATCTGTACCAATCGGTAATCTTGGTTCTTTTTCTCTTTCTTTTATTTCAGGAATTGTTTCAGTAATTAAATAATGATGTTCCATGGGCTGAACTGGAAGGTTTATACCAGCTAATTTTCCAACTTCTCTTGCCCACAATCCGCCAGCATTAATTACTATTTCGGCGTTAATATTACCTTTTTCTGTAACCACATCCCAAGTACCATCATTTTTCTGATTTGTCTCTAAAACTGGGGTGTGAGTATAATACTTTGCACCATGTACTTTTGCAGATTTGGCATAAGCATAAGTAACTCCTGATGGATCAACCTCTCCATCTATTGGGTCCCAAAGTGCTGCCAAATAATGTTTTGGGTTAATTAAAGGGTGTCTTTTAACTACTTCTTCTAGCGAAATAAACTCTTGATCTAGACCCATATATCTAGCTTTTGATCTCTCCCTTTTTAAATAATCATGCCAAACTTCGTTTGAAGCTAAGTAAAAACCACCACTTGGTTTAAAGCCAACTGAATGTCCAGAAGTTTCTTCAATTTCTTTATAAAGCTTTATAGTATAAGCCATCAACTTAGATATATTAGGATCAGAAGAAATAGCGTGAACAGAACCAGCAGCATGCCAGGAAGATCCTGAAGTTAGTTCATTTCTTTCTAATAAAATACAGTCTTTTAAACCAAATTTAGCTAAATGAAAAAGTATAGAACAACCAACCACTCCTCCTCCAATAACAACTACTTTTGCATGCGTTTCCATTTGATTTTTACCTAATTTTTTGTTTTTGTGTACCGAGTCCGTTAATTGACAATTTAACTTGGTCTCCTATCTTTAAAAAAATTGGTGGTTTTTTTCCATTTCCAATACCAGGTGGAGTTCCAGTAGTAATAATATCGCCCGGTAACAAAGTCATAAATTCACTTAAATAAGAAAGTAAAAAGTTAATATTAAATATCATTTTATTTGTATTACCGCTTTGCATATTTTTTTCATTTACATCAAGTTTCATATCTAAGTTATGAACATTGTTAATTTCATCTTTAGTAACTAAATAAGGACCAATTGGGCCAAAAGTGTCAGCAGATTTACCTTTGACCCATTGACCTGTTCCTTCAAGCTGCCATTCCCTTTCACTAATATCATTTACAATGCAGTATCCAAAAATATAGTTTTCCGCTTCTGCTTCAGAAATATTTTTTGCTTTTTTACCAATTACAAAAGCAATTTCAACTTCCCAATCACATTTTGTTGAACCTTTTGGAATTATTACATCGTCATAAGGACCCGAGATGCAACTTGAAGCTTTCATAAAAACAATAGGTTCCTTTGGAATTTCAGCACCAATCTCAGCTGCGTGATCTGAAAAATTTAAACCAATACCAATAAACTTACTTGGTTTTGTTATACATGGGCCAATTCTAGTTAACTTTGATATTTCAGGTAAATTTTCCAAATTAGTTTTTTTTAATTGTTCTAAGTTTAAAAAATTAATATTTTCTGGATTAAAATCATCTATATAAGAAGAGATATCTCTAATTTTTCCAGATTTATCCAGTGCTGCTGGTCTTTCTTCTCCAATATTACCACATCTCAGAAGTTTCATATTTATTTAGTACTTTTTACTCATGCTGGTATTAAGTTTTAAAAAAGATTTGTCCTTACCATGCAACCAGTGTCGACTTATGTCTGGATAATATTTATAAGAAATTGGTTTTCTTTCGAGTGCTACTGCCATTTCTCTAACATGATGAGGTTCTGCACCACAGCAAATACCAATAAAATTTATCTTTTTTGATTTGCAATCTTTAGCAAACTTTCCCATCTCAAACCGATTGCAATATAAGTTATCTAAAGCAACTGGAAATGCATTTTCACCGGGAATACAACTACACTCTTTATCAACTATTGCAGCAGGTTGATTTAAAAAACCAGGGAACTCCTCGGTTGTTCTATAAGGTACAGGAAGAGCAGCGACATGACATGAAACTTTATTTCTTATTTTAGGTAAAAGCTTCATCATCATTGCTGGTCCTCTGTAACAATTTAATCCAACAACATCTGCTCCCAAATCTTCCATCATTTTACACGCATCTTCCGGTGTATATCCTTCTCTCGTAAGATCTCCTTTTGGTATTGCGAAATTAGTAACTGCAATTAGTCCAGCATCTTTAATTACCTTAAGTGCAATTTTCATTTCTCCTGTCCAGTTAATTGTTTCAGCAACCACGAAATCAACACCTGCTTCTTTTGCCCAAGCCACCTGTTCCTCAAACATTTTTTGACATTCAGAGTGAGTTTTTTTTTTATCTGGATCATAAATATTTGTATTAGCAACATCTCCACAAATCAGTAAATTAAGATTTTTAAATTCTTCTCTAGCATTCTTTGCAATCTTTAATGCGGTTTTTTGCATTGGCTCCAATAATTCTTCTTTTCCAATTAGACGAAGTTTTTCCCTATGACCATAGTAAGTAAATGCCTGTATTACATCACTGCCAGCTCTAATAAACTCTCTATGTAATTGTGAAACTACTTCTGGATGTTCTAAAACTACTTCTGGAACAAAGCTTCCTGCAGATAAATACCCTCTTCTTTCCATAGCAAATAGATATCCTTCTGCACAAAGAATAGGGCCTTCATTAAGTCTGCTTATTAAATCTTTTTTCATAAATTCTCCTTTTATCTAAATTATTAATTGATTTAAATTTTATTAGATTTAGAGAATCTTTTAATTTTCTTTTATAATCAATTGTTGAAAAACTGTTTGACAGTTTAAGTTAAAAAAAAAACCAATCCAATTTTTTATGCATACTTTTTTCATCTCAAAATAAGCTTATCATTTCCGTTGTGCTGGTAAAGCTTTTAGAACAAAACCTAAGGTTGTTTTAACTTTATAGTATTGTTAAGATATTTTATGGCACAAAAGGATGTTGGAAACAAAATACCCATTTATAAGTTGAAGACGACAGATGAGGTTATGAGGTATTATGATGATTGGGGAGTAAAGAATAAATACGATCAAGATATGATTGATTGGAAATACTCAGGACCCAAAGAAACAGTTGAAGTTTTTACAAAATATACAAAAAATAAAGATATTAAAATATATGATGCTGGGTGTGGAACTGGCTTAGTTGGTACAGAATTAAAAAGATATGGTTATACCTACTTTGATGGCGCAGACTTATCTCAAAAATTATTAGATTTAGTTCCTAAAAATCTTTACCAAAAACTTTCAAAGATTGATTTAAATAAAGAAATTAAAATACAAGACAATACTTATGATGCTGTAATGTGTGTAGGAACTTTTACTTTTGGTCACGTTAAACCTAATGCTCTTAGTGAATTTGTTCGAATTACTAAAAACAAAGGTTTAATTTGTTTTACTATTAACGAAGGTATTTATGAAGAGTACGGTTTTGATAAAAAAATAAAAGAATTAAGTAATAAAAAGCTTTGGGAAATGAAAGAATTTTTTAAGTCAGATTATATTGCAAGCAAAGATGTAAATGCATGGTTAGGTTTAGCTGAAGTTATTAAGTAGCAAATGTTTTTAAAATTACTAGATAAATTAGGAAAAAAAAGAACTGTCATGGATAGAGGAGTGTCCCATCCTGAGCACCATAAAGCAAAACCTTGGATGAATAGATACTATCTTTTGTTTCGAAAAAGACCCAAGTGGTTTCCTTTTAATATAATAATTCATGAAATGCTTGATGATGACCATGGAAAGGGAGTTCATAATCATATGTGCCCTTATATTACAATTATAATTAGAGGAGGATATTGGGAAACATTAAAAATAGGAAAATATTGGAGACATCCTGGATATATAGGTTTTAGATCTGCTGACAATTTACATCGAGTTGATTTGAAACCAGGAACTAAACCGTTGACACTTTTTATTCCAGGACCATTTGGTATGAGAAAAGGTCCCAGGGCAGTCTATAATTTAGATTTTAAAACTAAAAATAAATAATTATTTTAGTAGTTTTCTGTAAGTAAAAATTACTGCAAAAACGATTATTAATGCCGCTATTCCAGATTCACCTAAAGAATTTAAAAGTCCAACTAAATTTTTAGTTACTTGAGAACCTAAGAAAGCAACATTAGGACCAAACAATATTTCAGCTAAAACAGAAACTCCTAAAAGAAGAACTCCTAATTCGATAAATTGTCTTAAATAGTTTCTTATTTTTATTATCCAAGCGCTCATATTATTCCTTTCAAAGTTATTATTTTTTTACCCTAGCCCAAAAATATAGGGCTAGAGTAAGTAGGTTTTTAATTGTTAGTTCACCCTTAAGAAGGAAACCAACAAAATAAATTTACTTGTAAAAACCTAATATAATAATAGCAGCAATTAAGCCCACTATACCCGCATCACCTAGTGACTGAACTAGACTAACGATATTATCAGCTATACCACTCACAAATGGAACGTTTCCACCTAATAGAGATACAACGATACCTAATCCAAGTAGTGATATCACTACATGTGTTAGGCTATTTACTGTACTTGAGAATCCTGAAAGCATTTTCATAGTTCCTCCCTATATTTGTTAAACAAATACCACCGAATCAACTATCGATAGCGTATAGGCTGTAGTACCATACCAGATATAGATATCTAGCTAATTATAAAGCTTAAAAAACTAATAAAATTACCATTTTTGGGTCTCGCACATAACTATTATGCTTAAATGTTTGCCAAAATCGATGATCTTGCTCCCTCTCTTTATATATATAAAGTAACTGAAACTTATAAAAATGAACCTAACTTATGCATATATATTCTTAGCTGTAGCAATTATTTTTGAACTACTAAGCACTAGCTTTTTAAAGGACACTAATGGCTTTACTAGGCTTTATCCTTCATTGATAGTTATAATAAGTTTGTGTATTTGTCTTTACCTTATGTCGCATACTATGAAGTTTATTCCAGTAGGAATAGTTTACGCCAGCTGGGCTGGGCTGGGTATTGTAGGCATCACAATTATTGCGATCATAAAATATAATCAAATACCTAATATACCAACTATTATTGGTCTTTCATTTATAGTTATCGGCGTTGCCATTGTTCACTTGATGAATGATATTGACATTAAATAATGCAACAAATATTTCACGAAATAGAAGTAAACACAGAAGGACAAGGTTTTTATGATTTTACCAAAAGAACAGTCGAATGGTTAAGCAAGCAAAATATAAAAAATGGGATACTTAATATAAATATATTACATACTAGTGCATCATTAGTTATACAAGAAAATGCTGACCCTGATGTCCTGCATGACTTACAAATTTTTTTTGATAAATTGGTTCCTATGAAAAACAGTTTATACAAACATACAACTGAAGGCAAAGATGATATGCCAGCACATATAAAATCAACTCTTACAAGTAACCAACTTACATTGAGTTTTAAAGATAAAAAACTAATGCTTGGAGCATGGCAAGGGCTTTATTTATTTGAACATAGATTAGAAAAACAAAATAGAATATTGTCTCATCATTTTATTGGGAATTAATTCTTTTATGACAAAAATAAATAGTTCAGAAATTAAAAATCTTGAAAATTTGTATAAACTAAATAAGTTATATGAACTTCAAAAGGAAGTTGAAAAACTATTAAAAGTTGAAAGAGATAATGTTATTTTACTTAATATACTAGGTATAGTTTATCTTAAAAAAAAATCTTTTATAAATGCAGAATTAAATTTTAAAAAAATATTAGATAAAGATCCACAAAATTCTAATGCACTAAAAAATTTAGGAGAAACTTATAGAAAATCAAAAAAATTTAGCATGGCCATAGAATATTACAATCTATATTTAAAAAAAAATTCGAAAGACGCAAATGCAATAAATAATTTAGCATTGTGTTATCTAAAAAATAAAAGATACGAACTATCTATTAAGAATTACAGGAATTTAATAAAATATGAACCTAACAATGAAGAATATTTAGCTAATTTAGGGTTTGCGCTAGTAGCTTCATTAAATTTTAGTGAAGGAATAAAAATTTTTGAAACCATATTAGATAAAAATATTAATAATTGGAGAGTTTATAGTGGCTACTTATTTAATCAAAACTATAATTTAAGTTCTG
>Ga0209709_10004155_pt1 | contig 11763 bp, 11 predicted proteins | sample ArcticOcean_MG_C_2_FD_187435 | JGI IMG/M metagenome (GOLD analysis project Ga0209709, IMG submission 187435) | Marine microbial communities from western Arctic Ocean - ArcticOcean_MG_CB4_136 (SPAdes) (version 2) | ecosystem: Environmental > Aquatic > Marine > Oceanic | place: Arctic Ocean... | reverse complement strand
TGTATGAACCTGATGTAATTAATAAAGGTAAAAAAATAAGAGATCAATTCATTAAAAATGAAATTCAATATAAATATTTTAAAGGAAATATTCTTGTAGAGTTTCAGGAAATGACTAAAGATGATGGTACACCTTATAAAGTATTCACTCCTTTTTGGAAAAAAACTGAACAACTTTATATCTCAAAACTACCTTCTAAATTTATAAAAGTTAAATCAAGAGCAAAAAAAATAAACATATTTAAAAAATCAATTCCTATAAAAGATATTTTACCTAAAAAAGATTGGTATAAGAAGTTTGAAAAATACTGGAATCCATCTGAACAAGAAGCTAAAAAATATTTACAGCAATTAATAAATAATAGAATTGAGGACTATGGAGAAACACGAGATATTCCAGGTGTTAATGGAACCTCCAAATTATCTCCTTTCTTAAAATTTGGTCAAATAAATGTGGAAACAATTTGGAAGAAATGCCAAGACATTAAAATTAAAAAAATTGGATATAGAAAATATATTAATGAGTTGGGATGGAGAGAATTTTCTCATAGTTTAATTAATTACTTCCCACAAATGCTGAAGGGCAACCTTAGAAAAGATTTTGATAATTTTCCTTGGGTTAAAAATGATAAATTTCTTAAAGCTTGGAAAACAGGTATGACAGGATACCCCATTGTTGATGCTGGGATGAGAGAACTGTATGAAACAGGATGGATGCATAATAGGGTGCGAATGATTGTTGCTTCTTTTCTTGTAAAACATTTAAGAATTCATTGGAACGAAGGTGAAAAATATTTTAAAAATTGTTTAGTTGATTATAATGAAGCTAGTAACGTTGCTCAATGGCAATGGGTTGCAGGCTGTGGTGCCGATGCAGCTCCTTATTTTAGAATATTTAACCCTATTCTTCAGGGTGAAAAATTTGACAAAGATGGAATTTATACAAAAAAATGGGTTCCAGAACTTAAAAACATGCCTAATAAATTTTTATATAAGCCATGGGAACTAGAAACTAAATACCAAGAACAGATTAAGGTTGTTGTAGGTATCGATTATCCAAACCCAATTGTAGACCATGCTGAAGCAAGAAATGCTGCATTAGAAGCTTTTAAAACAATTAAGAAAAGCTAATCACCCAAATAATGAAGAACAATCAATCTGTTTTGTTTCTCAATTCTATGTTCAAAAAGATATAACCCCTGCCAAGTACCAAGTAATAACTCATTATTTTTAATGCTTAAAGAGATTTGATTATTAGTCAACGCAGACTTAATATGTGCAGGCATATCATCAATTCCCTCAGCTGTATGAGCATAACGTGAATTATCCATAGGTACGAGCTTATTAAAAAAATTTATTAAATCAATTTGAACATCTGGGTCAGCATTCTCTTGAATTATTAAAGAAGCACTGGTGTGTTGAATACTTATATTGATAATTGCATTATTGAATTCATTATCATTAACCCATTGATTTGTTTGGTTAGTAAATTCGTACAAACTTTGACTATTTGTATCCAATTCTAAATTTAAAAATTCTTGTCTCATAGCTTGTTATATTTGATAGATGTTAATTCATATAATCTACTAATAGTTCTCTTAAATATTTCTTTTAAATCCTCCGAGGAACTTAATAAATCTAATTGTAATTGAGAAGATATCATTAATGGTATATTTTTTTCATAAAGAACATCAATTAATGTAATAAATCTTTGTTGTTGATTTGAATTATCACTATTAAAGATAGGAATATTTTCTATAACGATAAAATTACACACTTCAGCTATTTTTATATAATCCTCTGCTCCAATATTTCTAGAACATAATTCTTTAAAATCAAAACGTGCTATTCTATTAAAGTAATTCTTAATATTAAACTTTCTACCTTTAATGATTAGAGTCATTTCTTTATTAGATAGATTTTTTGTTATTTTTCTAAAAAACTTATTAAGTTTAAAATTTGTTGTTTCACTTAGTGGATAAAAATACCTTTCATTTTTATTTTTCAAAGATTTTCTATAGTCTTCTTCAATAATTAACTTGGCTTGATAACATCTTTCTTTCATTATTTTAATAAAAGGAAGAAATTGATCTCGTTGCAATCCATCTTTATAAAGATCATTTATTTTAACATTTGATGATAATAAAACTTTTATATCTTCATCAAATATTTTTTTGAATAAGCTGCCTAAAATCATTGCATCTACAATGTTAGTGACCTGAAACTCATCAAAATAAATTAATTTAGATTTACTTTTAAATTTTTTAACAAATTTATCTATAATATTTTCTTTATTATTTTTTTTATTTTTAAATACAAAATCATGAAAACTAATCATAAATTCATTAAAGTGAAATCTTTGTTTAGTTTTATCAAAATTATTATAAAAAAAATTTAATATCATAGTTTTACCTACACCCACATCTCCTTGTAAATAAAAACCTGTTTTAGAATTTTTTTTAGTAAATATTTTTTTTAAAAGTGGTTTATTGAAATTCAAGTTATAAAATGAATTCAAATCATCTATTAAACCTAATTGATTAGGATTAATTTCTAAATTATTTTTTTTACAATAAGTTTGAAATAATTTATTTAAATTCATTTTTTAGTTTTAAAATCAATTCCATATTCTGATCTAGGACCTTTTCGTAATCCAAAAGGTCCAGAAAGAAATATTGTTAGAGGCTTTGTACCTTCTTTAAGATCTACACGATGTAAATCATTGGCCAATCTAAATCCAATATACCCAGGTGGTCTCCAAAACTTACCTTTTTTTGTTGTCTCCCAGTATCCACCTCTTAATATAATAGTTATATAAGGAAATGTATGGTTATGGACCCCATTACCATGATCATCAGCTAACATTTCATGTATTAAGATATTGAATGGGAACCATCTTGGTCTATGTCTGATTAAAACATAATACCTATTCATCCATGGCTTAGCTTTGTTAAATTTAGGGTGTGATGGACCTCTGTCTAAAACGATTTTTTTACGTCCTAATTTATCCAACAATTTAAGAAACATATTAATTCAGTTTAATAATAGAGCTCTCACTTATAATGTATAAATTTTTATTAACAACTGCAGCTCGTGAAACTGTTTTACTATTTATCTTTAATGTATATTTAGTTTTACCACTATTTATATCTACTTCTAAAAGTCGACCATTACTTGTCGATATATAAATATTTTCTTCTCCAATAATAAAACCTGTTGGTTTAATTTTAATTCTTTTTTTACTTTTAAATTGCTGAAATATATCAGTTACTCTAATAATATTGCCGGTATTTTTTTCAATTACAGCTAAATATCCTTCTAAAGTCACGCAAAATATATAATTATTTATTATTGTGGATCTTAAACTTGAATTTATTTTTTGCTTCCAATTTAAACTTCCAGTTTGCATGTCTAATGAAAAAAATTGATTTTGGTTATTTGAAAAAAATAGCTTTCCATCATTAGCAACTATATCAGACGTTTTTAAAAAAAAACCAGAATCATAAACTAAATTACTTTGAGTAGGACTTTGCCAAATCAGTTCACCTGAATTTATATCAACTGCACTTATGTCACCTAATGAATTATTGAAATAAATTGTTTCTTTCACAATTACCATCGATAATTTTTTTTGTGATCTTATAAGAGAGTCTTGTGTTTTTATATCAAATACTTGTGTGCCATCTTTTATTAAATGAGCTCTTAATGTGTTTTCAAAATCAATTACAAAGAATTTATCTTTATAAATTTTAATTTGTGAATTAAAAGGTGCTGTATTTTCCTTAGTCCATAGCAATTCTCCTGTATTAATATCTAAAGCATAAAATTTTGCAATATTGTCAGCTACGATTAAAATATTATTTTTTTTTGCAAAAAATAGTACAGGTTGTTGTTTTTTTTCAGTTTTTGAATAATAGTTTTTTTTCCATATTAAATTAGAATCTTTATCAAAATTCAAAATAGAGCCTTTACTATCAAAAAAAATAACGTTGTCTTTATTAAAAATTATTTCAGGTTCGTATTGGTGTAAATTTTCTATCTTTTTAAATTTATACCTAGAGATACTTTGAAGATCACCATTGTAATTGATTCTTCCATTATTGTTATCTAGATTATTTAAGAAACTATTATTTATTAGTTTTGAATATAATTTAATTTTTAAACTAGGGTTAAATTCTAAATTTAAAGTTTCTTTTTTTTTAAAAATTTCTTTTGTTTCTACTTGTTTTGCTTGTGTTACCTCTTCTTTACTCCAAAATTTATCACTTTTGTTTAAAGAACAGCTGGTAGTAAGGACTATTACCAACAATATCTTTAAAATATTACTCACCTAAATCTCTATTAATTCTTTTTTGTGATTCCAATTTAATACTTTTATTAGCATTAGGTAATAATAAAATTTGATCAAAAAACTCTTTAGCTTTTTGATCTTGATTCAGTGAATAAAAATATTCTGCTACTAAGTATAGTGCGTGTGATTTCCATACACTTTCAGAATTAATTATTGGATTAAGAATTTTTAATAAATCATTTTCTGATACAAATCCTGAATTAAATAATGCTTTTTTATAAATAATTAAATATTTAATTTCTTTATCTAAAGTTGTTTTATTTATTAATTCATCAAATAATCTATTAATCTCATTATTATTATCTAGCAGATCATTATCAATTAAAAAATATAAAGCTAATGGTGAATATGTAGTATCATTTTTGTTAATCAGATTAGTTAATGCATCAATTGTTTTTTCCTTTTCATCAATCTTAAAATTTATTGTTGCTGCATTAAACTGACTGGCCAATTTGGTTTTTGTCTGTTCTTTCATTTCCTGCATTGAAAGATAGCCAATGATTACAAAAAATATAATTAAAAAAACAATTATAAAGTTTTTTCTATTGTTAATGAAAAAGTTTTTAATTTTTTCATTTCTTGTATTTGAATCTATAATTGTAATTTCCTCATCCATATTTAGATCATATTCCTTAATACATACTGAAGAATACCACCATTTTTATAATATTCTAATTCATTTTTTGTATCAATTCTGCAAAGTGTTTTAATTTTCTTAATATCTCCAGATGTATATTTTATCTCAACTTTTACATGTTCTGAAGGGTTAACACCTTTTTCAATATCAAGAACTGTAAATAATTCTGACCCAATTAAGTTTAGATTTATTCTATTATTTTCTTCAATAAATTGAAGTGGTAATATTCCCATGCCAATTAAATTTGATCTATGAATTCTTTCAAAACTCTCTGCAATTACTACTTTTACTCCTAATAATTTTGTTCCTTTAGCAGCCCAATCCCTAGACGAACCTGTGCCATATTCTTTACCACCAATTACTACTAAATCAGTTCCTCTTTTTTTATATTCTTCTACAGCACTATAAACAGACATTACTTTTTCTTCTGGGTATAATTTTGTAAATCCACCTTCTGTCCCAGGAGCCATTTCATTCTTTATTCTAATATTTGCAAATGTTCCTCTCATCATAACCTCATGATTTCCTCTTCTAGATCCATAAGAGTTATAATCTGCAGGTAATATTTGATGCCTCATAAAATATTCACCTGTAGGGCTTTCTTTTTGAATATTTCCAGCTGGTGAAATATGGTCTGTTGTAACCATGTCGCCTAAAATTAAAAGTGGTCTTGCGTCTTTAATCGCTTTAAAACCTTCAGGTTTATCAGGTAAATTTTCAAAGAAAGGCGGCTTCTTTACATAAGTTGACCCTAAATCCCAGTTATAGATACTTGTATTTTCAGTTTTAATTTCTTGCCACTGCTTAGGACCCTCTGAAACATTTGAATATCTTTTAACAAACATCTCTGCATTCAAAGATTCTCTTAATGTATCTTCAATTTCTTTATTTGATGGCCAAATATCTTTTAAAAAAATATCTTTACCATCTTTACTTTTTCCTAAAGGTTCTTTGTATAAATCAAATTCCATATGACCAGCAAGTGCATAAGCTACCACAAGTGGTGGTGATGCTAAATAATTAGCTTTTATATGTGGTGATATTCTTCCTTCAAAATTTCTATTACCAGATAATACTGATACGGCATATATATTTTCTTTTTCAATAGCCTTAACTATTTCCTCAGGCAGAGGTCCTGAATTTCCTATACAGGTTGTGCAACCGTATCCAACCAAATTAAAACCAAGTTTATCTAAAAATACATTTAATCCTGCTTTTGCTAAATAATCTGTTACTACCTGTGATCCTGGTGCTAATGATGTTTTGACCCAAGGTTTAGTTTCTAACCCAAGTTCTACAGCTTTTTTAGCTAATAACCCTGCACCAATTAAAACATTTGGATTGGATGTATTTGTGCATGAAGTAATTGCAGCAATTAATATTGATCCATCTTTGATCTCATAATCTGTTCCAGAAACTTTACAGGTACTTTTTACTTTTTGTTTAGTTGCAGTTTCAAGAACTTTTTTAAATCCTGTAGAAGCATCTGTTAATAAAACTTTATCCTGAGGTCTCTTTGGTCCTGAAATTGTTGGTACAATTGTCGACATATCTAATGATAATGTATCAGTGAATTCAATTCCTTCACTAGCCCACAAGCCTTGCTCTTTTGCATATTTTTCTACTATATTTACTGTACTTTCATCTCTTCCTGAAAATCTTAAGTATTTTAATGTCTCATCATCAATTGGAAAAAAACCACATGTTGCTCCATATTCTGGTGCCATGTTTGCAATAGTTGCTCTATCAGCAAGTGTTAAGTTTTTTAAACCTTTGCCATAAAACTCAACAAATTTTCCAACAACACTTTTATCTCTTAACATTTTTACAACTGTTAGAACTAGGTCTGTAGCAGTTGTGCCTTCTGGCATTTTGTTAGTTACTTCAAATCCAATCACCTCAGGTATTAACATTGAAATTGGCTGACCTAACATTCCAGCTTCTGCTTCAATTCCACCAACACCCCAACCTAAAACAGATAATCCATTAACCATAGTCGTGTGACTGTCAGTTCCAACTAGTGTGTCAGGAAATAAATAGTCTTCTTCTTTAAATTTTTCCGACCAAACAACTTTTGATAGATATTCTAAATTAACTTGGTGACAAATCCCTGTTCCAGGAGGAACTATTCTAAAATTATTAAATGCTTGTTGGCCCCATTTTAAAAAAGAATATCTTTCTCCATTTCTTTTAAATTCAATATCTACATTTTTTTCAAACGAGTCTGCATTAGCTGACTTATCTACTTGTACCGAGTGATCAATAACAAGATCAACTGCTGATAATGGATTAATAGTATTTGGGTCTTTATTTTTTTCTTTAACGGCCTCTCTCATAGCCGCAAGGTCAGCAACTGCTGGTATACCCGTGTAATCTTGCAATAAAACTCTAGCTGGCCTGTAAGCTATTTCAGTTGATGATTTTTTTGTCTTTAACCATTCTTTAATTGCCTCTATTTGCTTTTTTGTAACAGACAAATCATCTTCATATCTTAATAAATTTTCTAATAAAACTTTAAGTGATTTTGGAAGTTTTGAAATTCCTTCTAGGCCATTTTTTTCTGCCTCAGCTAAAGAATAATATTTATATTCACTATTATTAATATTAATAGTCTTTAAAGAATTATAAGAATTTTTATTACCTGGTTTCATTTAGTTTTAGATATAGAACCCTATTATACAAACGATAAGTAGCAATGACATAGCATAATTAAATCGTTTAATAAAATTATTATTTGTAGCAAATTTCCTCAGAAACTTGCCTAAAATTGTCCATGAAGTGATACTTAAAAATGCTGTTACACTACAGACTACAATTACCCAAATAGAGTGATTCAAGTAGTTTACTCCTTGTTCGACAAAATTCGAACTTAAGGTCACTCCAGCCATTACTCCTTTTGGATTTATAAACTGAAATATAAATTTATCAAAAAACTTTACTGGACTTTCAGTTTTTCCATCAGATGAAGTTTTTGAAAATGAAATCTTGTAGGCTAGATAAATTAAAAAAAATGTTCCAATAATTCTGATAATTTCATGAATAATTGGATAATTTTTGAAAGTTGATATTAAAACAAAATTAATTAATATAATTAAAGTTGTGTAACCAAAACCAACCCCCAGAATTAGCGGTAAAGTTTTTCTAATTCCAAAATTAAAACCTGAGTATGCTGCAACAGCATTATTTGGTCCTGGTGTAAATCCTAGTGATAAAGAAATTCCTATTAATAGTAATAATTCAGGATGCATAAAAATTAAGCTATTGGAAGACCATTTTCAGATTCTTGAGATGGATGAAGTAATATAACCTTTCCCTCTTTATCAATTGAACCTAAAATAAGAGCCTGTGAAACTATTCCTGCAATATTTTTCTCAGGAAAATTACAAATACCCACAACTTGTTTTCCTTTTAAATTTTCTTCATTATAATAATGGGTAATTTGTGCTGAAGACTGTTTAATTCCAATTTCTTTACCAAAATCTACCTCAATAACTAAAGAAGGTTTACGTGCTTTTTCATTTTTTTTTACAGATATTACAGTTCCAACTCTAATATCTATTTTATCAAAGTCATCATAGGTTATTTGTTCTTTCATATATTTAATATATAATAGATGTTATTTATGAGTACAGAAAATAGTTCAGATCAATTATTTGATAATTCAGTTAGAATTTTAACTGATTTAATTAGCTTCAAAACAATATCTGGAGAAGATAATAGCTCTTTGATTGACTATTGTGATAAAATTCTAAAAAAACTAGGTGCAACATCATTTAAAACTTTTGATAATGAAAAAAAAAGAGTTAATCTTTTTGCAACATTGAAAGCTAAACAACCAAGTGACAAAAAACCAATAATTTTATCTGGTCATACGGATGTCGTGCCAGTTTCAAAAGGATGGAGTACAGATCCATTTGTTGCAACGATTAAAAATGACAAACTCTTTGGGAGAGGTGCTTGTGATATGAAAGGTTTTATTGCTTGCACATTGGCATTTGCTCCAATTTATGCAAAAGCTAATTTAAATAGGGATATTCATTTTTCTTATACCTTTGATGAAGAAACTGCCTGTATAGGCGCTCCAATTTTAATTGAAGAGTTAAAAAAAAGAGGCGTTAAAGATGGTATTTGTATTATAGGTGAACCAACAAATATGAAAATCATAGATGCTCATAAAGGCTGCTATGAATATACAACTTATTTTGAAGGATTAGCAGGTCATAGTTCTGCTCCACACAAGGGGGTTAGTGCTGTTGAATATGCTTCTAGATATGTAAATAAATTAATAGAATTAAGAGAAGAGCTTAAAAAAAGAGCTCCTAAAGACTCAATTTTTGACCCTCCACACTCAACACTTTCAATAGGTGGAATTTTTGGTGGTATAGCACACAATGTAATTGCAGATAAATGTCATGTTAACTGGGAAACAAGACCAGTGGTTAAAGAAGATGGTGTGTTCTTAAATTCAGAATTAGATAAATATGCAAATGAAATTCTTTTACCTGATATGAAAAAAATTTTTCCCAACTCTTCCATTACAAAAAAAATTATTGGTGAAGTAACAGGATTTGATAGAGATGAAAATTCAAATGCTTGTGAATTAGTTTCAAATCTAACTGGTGACAACACAAGAGAAGTTGTTTCTTTTGGAACTGAGGCTGGTTTATTTCAAGAGATAGGAATAAGCACTGTTGTTTGTGGACCAGGGTCAATTGAGCAAGCTCATAAAATAGATGAATATATAGTTCTTGATGAGCTAAAAAAATGTTTAGAATTACTTAATGGTATTAAAGCAAAATCAATTTTAAACTAATGATTTAATATTTTAGGATTACCTCTTCTTTGTCTAAATTTTCAATAACTAGATTTTCTCCAGAACCTTTTCTATCAACGACTAAAAAATTCATATCTTCTGTTGCTATTAAAGGAAAATGCCAAGTCCCTGGATTATAATTTACACCAATTCCTGGTGGAACAATAAAAGCTTCAACTTCATTTAGATCGGGCTTAGCTCCTTTTGGTGCCACAAATACTAAAAAGGTTGTTTCTTTCATCGGTACAAATGCCTGACTACCTAAAGGATGTTTTTCCATCATATCAATTTTCATTGGAAAAGACCTCTTTAATGCAGAAAAAATACATATAGTTGTTTCTCCATTATCTTTTGAAGTATTTAAATTTGCTACACCATCAAATCGTTTGGCATAACCATCATTAATTTCAAATGGTTTAATATCGTCTGTAGTAATCACGTCTCCAAATTTTGAGAAATTTTCTTTAGTAATAGGTTTAGGGTTAACTGTAATTTTCATTAAATAGATTGTCCAAAAATTTTAAATCTAGAGATTCCACCGTCTGGGAAAATATTTATTTTAATATAATTAATTTTATCATTTTTCATTAACTTATTGTTGAGCTTATGAGTTTTATTTGCAGATAGATTAACTTTTTTTAATAAAAATTTCCATTTATTTGAACTTTTTACAATAATAGATGAAGGTTTTTTATTAGGTATGTAGGCGGCTTGTAAAGAGCAGTGGCTTGGATAGTTTCCTTTAAAATGGTGTGTTGATATTTCAATTTTATTAATTTTTTTACCTTTAATGGAATTTAATATTAACCAATCAAAACCTTTGCCTCTTCTTCTTCTTGTTTCCCAGCCATCACCCATATTTTTAGCTTTTCCTGGTGCCAAGATATTTTCAGCTTTTCCAAAATGTTCATTGTTGCAAGCTATAACAGATGCGCCATTTAATAGTGATGCTAGATTAATTTTTTTATTTTTAAAATTATTATTTTCTTTTGAAATATTTCCATAAAGTCTTAACCTTGCTACACCACCATCTGGAAATATATTTAATTTGATATGTGTAAAAACTGTTTTAGAAGAGGAGCTAAAAATATGATGACTGTTTGCTTTTGTTTTTTTTTTACCAATTAGAGTCTTCCAATTGAAGTTTTTGAAATTATCTGATTTTGAATAACAGCCTTCCAATGAAACCATAGCAGGTTGATTGCCATTAAAATGAGAAGTATCAATATCAACTTTACTAATTGAGCCAGGTTTGCCTAGCTTGATAATTAAATAGTCATGACCAGAAGTTCTTTTTCTTCTAGATTCCCAGCCATCCATCCATTTGCCATTTTTATCAAATAACCCTTCTTTAAAAACTGGTGGTAAGGGATTAATAATTCTACTTGCTGAAGCAAAAAAATCATCAGTTCTAAATATAACTTTAGATCCCAATCTAGGTTGAGCTAAATCAATAAGTCCATTTGTAAAAATAATTTTTTTTGACATTAGTTAGAATAGTTTTTAATCCAATGTTTGGCTATATCAATTCTTTTGCATACCCATACATCCTCATGTTTCATCATATAATCTAAGAATTTTTTTAAAGATTGAATTCTTCCTGGTTTCCCAATTAATCTACAGTGTAACCCTACAGACATCATTTTTGGATTTGTTTTTCCTTCTTCATATAAAGTATCGAAGCTGTCTTTTAGATATGTAAAAAAATGATCACCTGTATTAAATCCTTGGTTGGCTACAAATCTCATGTCATTATTATCAAGTGTATAAGGAATGATTAATTGTTTTTTTTTATTTCTAACTTCCCAGTAAGGTAGATCATCACTGTATGAGTCGCTATCATACAAAAAACCGCCATCCTCAAAAACTAAATCTCTAGTATTAGGGCTACATCTACCAGTATACCAACCTTGTGGTCGCTCACCAAATATTCTTTTGTGAGCTTCAATAGCAAGCTTCATAT
>Ga0209709_10004154_pt1 | contig 11768 bp, 19 predicted proteins | sample ArcticOcean_MG_C_2_FD_187435 | JGI IMG/M metagenome (GOLD analysis project Ga0209709, IMG submission 187435) | Marine microbial communities from western Arctic Ocean - ArcticOcean_MG_CB4_136 (SPAdes) (version 2) | ecosystem: Environmental > Aquatic > Marine > Oceanic | place: Arctic Ocean... | reverse complement strand
GATTTGCTATAAACTTTACAATATCATCCCGGTTCTCATTTGTAATTATATTATCCACCTGATTTAATAATAAATTACTTAAAATAAAGTATATTACTAAGCCATAACAAATTTCGTTTGTAATAATGTCAAGTGTTTGTGCCCAATCCTCATTTGCAGTTTCTAAAGCAATGGACGCAAATAATAAAACACCAAATAATACCAATAACAATAAAATAATTATGCTTGGCAAATTATTGAGTCCTAAGATTCCTTCAGGATAATAATTCCGAGCAAAAATGAGAGCGATAAATATAGTACATATTTTAGTAATAGTTAATGCTAATATATTTGTATTATTAACTTTTGTCGAAATTGTGAATGATTCATTGTTATTAACACATTGTATTAATCTTTCAATCTTTCTAATATTTAATGCTATATATAAAAATATTGTTAATAATAATACTTTATTATCATCCTTAATCATTATTTACTATTATAAATATTTTTTTTCTATATCTATAATTCTTATTCAATTTCCGGCGCGTTCTTAGGCCTTTTTCAACCAATCCCACTTCTTCTTCCTTTCAGAGACCAAATCTTTTTCCATTTGTTCTTCCACAAATAACGATTGTTTTTTTATTACAATTTTAACTAGAGCGTATATGTACATTAAATTTATCATTGGTTTTAAAAATGATTGAATATATATAATTGTGTTATATAATTTTGTAGATTTAATTGATATAATTATTATACTCGTTAACATAATCATAGTGGTTATCGTTATAAATACTATTATTGAGTTAAACTCAATATCTTGAATTCCATTATTGGAATCTGGTAACATATAATAATAACCGGCGAACAATAACATTATTATACATTTAACTATCCCTTGTATTATTATAATTGTCTTTTCATTATTATCGACTGCTGTAAATGGTTCAACTATATGTCCTTTCTGTAAAAAACTTTCAATTGTTTTAAGATTTAATGCTATATATAAGAATATAGTTACTAATACTACTTTATTACCATCCTTAATCATTATTTACTATTATAAATAAATATTTTTTTTTACTTATTTTATTATATTTAAGATATAACATATATTATATTTGGAGAAGTAAAAATAACATAATTTAATAACATGACTAAAATTTGTAGTTTCGGAACTAATTGTAAGCACGGCTCTAAGTGTAAGTTCCTTCATTTGGACAATGTTGACGACTTCGTTTTGCACTGTATGGTATATGAAAATCACCTAAAAGAAATTAAACTTTTGGATGAAAAACGATTGAGAAAGGGTCATCTTACATTCCAAGAAGCGTTTTGGTTGTGTTACGAGTTGAGAGATTATGTTCGCAATGGAAACATTCCCAAAGAACCTTATCACATTATGTCTGAAACACCTTTTAATGCTGAAGAACGAAAAATACTCCATGAACATATTACCGACCTGAGATTGTATTCCGGATCGAGTGGTTCTGGTAAAAACAGGCACATTGTGGTTTCACACGAGTTTATTTAAAAAAATACATAAAACCAAAATAAAAAAAAAATACCCTACACGCATTTTTATAAATATTATAACCTATTTCTTCTTCTTCATTGGGTGGATTAATATATAAACCATAATTTATAAATTTTTCTATATATTCATGTATACTCAGTCCAACCGGTCTTTGTTCGTTGAGTCCATTCATAATATTTTGATATTCCTTTTCCGTAATTTTGTGTTTAATGGTATAAATACTATTTATCAATTGATAATTGTCCGACATTTTAGTTAATATTATTAATATTATTAAATAAAATGTTATACCCATTAAAATATTGTTTTATTCGGATTCGAAATTCTCATCAAACCAACGACATAATTATTAATATGGTGATTCGATATAATATGTGTTATCCTTCTTTTTTTTTGGTGTTTCGGAACTAACTTAATTAATTTTCCCACATGTTTATACCCCATCGGTGGCATCATCGGTACTATATCTTTATCGTAAACCACTCTCCAACACACAATATTACTGATTTTATTATAAGTCTTGGCAAACAAAGATCCACCAACCTTAGGATTTGCTAAAGATACTACATTAAAGTTTTTATCTTTAAAATCTTGGGATAATAGATAACTACACATTATAGCTAAACTACCACCAGAACTATGCCCTGTTAACCACCATTCAAAGTTCTTTTTATTACATTTATGAACTACATCCTTTATAATGTCGTATGAGTTATTATACATCAACTGGTTGTAATAACCTCTATGAACCTTTATTCCATCGTTTAATTCTAATTTTAGAATATTTAAATTATTCTTCCAATCCTCTTGTGACTCTGTCCCCCTGAATATTATAGTATACTTTTTCTCTTTAATATTCTTGTATATAATACATTCTAAATCTTTATCGTTTTCGATAAATGTTATTACATTGCTCTCTGGTTTATGTTCAGCGACCAACACCTCTTTTTGTTCATATTCTACACTTGTGGGTTCTATATACTTTCTATACCCATAACTCATTTGGGATAATTTAGACATTATAGTTAAATCTCTCCATGGTATTAAAAGTGAAGATAATATAATTAAATTTAATAACATTTATTTATAAAGTATAATATAATTTTATACTTTTGATTGTGCTGTATCATCTATTTGAACTTCAAATGCTTCTACATCGGATGTAGTAGATACTGAATCTAATATGTGTTCAATAGAATTTTCCGTGTATACAGTATCAGTATCATCATCATTTCGTTTATTGGGTGTTTTTAAATCTTCTAGATCCACATTAATTTTTCTGTAATTTTTAATAAATTTACGTTCTTGATTCTCAATCTTTATAATATTATCTTGGGCACGTTTAAAATACTTTTGACGTGTATCAGGGTATAAAGTCGCTTCACACTCCTGCAGTGAATCTCTATACGATTCCATAACCTCTTTAATATAAGATGCTCTAGCAGCATCGTGATCTATAAAATTAAGTTCTTCTTGTAACTTTCTCATACGTGTAGCGGTATAATTAAATTTTTCTTGTGCCTTCGTTAATGTTTCCATTCGTTCAGGGAATTTTTTGAATTTCATCAATGAACTAATTATAGCGGTAACTGTCGATATAGCAATTGGGGCTATAGCTGCACAGTTTGCTATTGTCGCACCATGTATACTTTGGTCTGTCAGTTCCAATTGACTTTTTAGTGTTTCCACAAACGCAGTCATTAGGGACAACACTATGATAATCTTATTATATTTATCGTTTTGATCCTTTAAACTTTCGTGTTGCAAAGCAACCGCATCGCGTTTACATCGTATTTCATAGAGTTTTTCTCCCAAATCACTGTGTAAATCCAATGTGGGAGGTTTCACTACAACCTTTATACGTGGTTTTTTAGCAGTTGTTTCCGCCATTTTAATTAAAGTATATATTTTAAATACTCGTAATTTTAATATCGTTATTGTAATCCATAGATACAATATATGTGTTATCGTTATGTATTTCTAGAATTTGCCATTTATAATAAAAATTTTTCTTAAAACATCTCGATAATCCTACATCCGTTGATATTAACTTTCCATTAAACCGCGACGAAATCATTGGAACTGTAGTATGACCTACTATTATTTTAGTTATACCTGGTAACATACCGAGTAATGTATCAAATTGTTCTTGTGTACCACCCTGGGAAAATGTTCTATTGGTAGTGGGATTATTATCCGTATACAACCAATACGGTTCGTTTTTACCACTAACTAACCAACTATTTAACTCTTTGTTTAGCGACGTAATCTTATCACACAATGTTCCATGTTTACCGATAATATTAGTAGTAAGTCCACCGTGAACAAACAGGTATTTACCCAATACCAATATCAACGGCCTTGTAATAGCCAAAGAACTGCTCATATTTATACCCGGTTTAAATAAATCTTCTCGCTTTATGGGATATGAGTTGTAGTCTACATTTTTACAAAAAATTTTATTCCTTTCGTCGTATACAAATAAATCATGGTTACCCATTAACGAAATACATGCTCCACCTTCCATAGATGCTTTCATATTTAAATTTAAAATAAAATAAAATAGTTTAAGTTCCATAGGTTTATTTAAATATTCCTTATCATCATTGATAATATCAGGACGACATCCATCAAATGTATCTCCCATACACACAACCCAAGTATCTTTACCACACCAATCATCTGAATGATCAATTACATTATTATGAAACAAAATCTCTTTAAAAACATCTAAATCAGTGTGTAAATCACCTATTGTAAGTATACGATTAGGTGCTTCATGTAAAAAGAAAGACATTTATTTATATGATGTCCATATTTTTTTAAATAGTTTTTCTGCAGCAATAAAATCTTTACCATGATCATTTGGTCTATATTTAACATGGTTTGCTAGTGTGTGCGATAGTTCGTGTATAATTAAATCTTCTAATTCTTGATCGGTTATATATTCTGGATCAACCGTTAGAAAAACTGTTCTACCAATAGCTCTTTCATTTCCATCTGTTCCAAATGATTCTAAATTCGTATTTTGTACTCCTAATGGGTAATTGACACCAAGAAACCCTGTATGTGGTGCTATTTCTAAAAATATATGTGGTGTATTTTTTAATATGGATATCATTTTTTGTTCTGAACCTTGGTATTCATTTGGTTTAAGTTGTTTAACAATTTTTCCAAATTTAGTATCTATTTTAGATAATATTTTTGCTCGTGATGATTTATTTGGTCCATCTTGAACTAAAAAAAAACCTTCTTTTACACTTTTACCTAACAATTTTTGTATACTAACCTTTGAATTATTATATTTATCTATTGGTGTTCCAAATTCCATACTATATTATATAAGCAATATACTTTTTTATAAGATTATTACACAATATTTCCGTTTCCGATTGTGTATCTCCTTGGCCTATTGGTATATATCTAGGTGGACCACCTTTATTATTAATCCTATGGTTGTTTAGACATATTAATAATTCTTTTTCTTGGTATACCCTAGTTATCCAATCATCACAATACCAGTTTATTATTTCGGGTGGAAAATAAAAACCGAACAATTCCATATGTTTTCTCGATACAAAAGTTTGTGTTAATATAAATTTACACGGTCGCGGATACATTTGTTTTCTAAATATTTCTCTCTGCCAATCTAAAGGTCCGACTACACCTATATTATTTTGAGATTGTAATTGTTTTATACATTCTGATACCCAACCTTTATCCATAAATTCAATATCATCACCACATTGATAAAAATAATCACATTTTATGTTATATGCGTATTCAAAAGATCTATTCCACATAGATGTAACATGACCTTTTTTTATACCTTTGCTAGATATAAATTTAATTTCTATATTATCTATTAGATTTACAAATTTTATAAATTTATTTAATTCTTCTTCGTTGCTATATATAATATCATCATCATCTATTACAACGCATAATATATAATTGTATTCTTTACATTGGGTTTGTATAAAACTTTTTAAAAATACTTTATATAAGAAAGTTTCATTATAATGCTTACAGTCTACATTTCGACTAGGTAAACATATTGCTATTTTCATAAGTATATTATTATAATTAAATTAAAATTTAAATATATTATATAATTAATAATGTCGGAAGTATTTGAATTGGTTATAAAATATCATTCTTTAACCATTTTAATATTAGGAATATTTATATTAATAGGGTCTGTTATTATATATTTCAACAATCCAATAACTATTAAAACTATATCAAAGGTTATTTCAAGTAATTGTAATCAGAATATATTAAACAAATGGAATTGTGATTTAAATGTTAAATATAACGATCCAATAACACTAAAACTTAAGAACAAAGATGTAACTCGTAAAGAACTAAATGATAAAATAGATGTTAATGATAATATTATAATAGATACCATTAATAAATTTACTTTCACACAAATTATAGTTAGTTTAATACTAGGTGGTTTATTAATGCACTCATCACGATTATTATACTTAAATCGTAAAAATAAAACTATTCAAAAATATATCGGAGCTGCATCCATTATTAATATAATTTAATATGTTGTTTATAGTATAATGAACTTTTTATCTATACTTATTAATTTAGGAATCCTATATTTAGTAATCATGGCATGTAAACATGTATCTGATAAATTTACACAAAGTGTTAAATCCGAAACTATCATATCCGAACTCAATAAAAAAAAATTCAAAATGATAGGTTCAACCAATTGCACCTTCTGTCACAGACAACTCAGTGAACTTAAGGTAGACTGGGATACTAAAATTTTAAAAGTTATAGATTGCGCAAACAACCCCGAAATATGTTCACAAAACCCAGCTATAACCGGATTTCCTTCCTGGGTAAGTGGTAATGGCAAAGTATATCCCGGTTTCAAAACACTGACACAGCTCGAAACCATGGTCAAAGAGAATTAAAGATAATAATATATTTATCATTATTAATATGGTTAATGAAATTATAGTATATACAGCACAATGGTGTAAAAAATGTAAGTTGTTAAAAAATGAATTATTAGACCAACTACAACGTGATACACCAGATTTTAGTTGGAATTATATAGATATAGACGAAATGGATGAAACGGAAGATGGTCCTGATACAGTTCCTTACATTAGTGTTAAAATTGATGGAAAAACAACCAATCTTATAGGATATAACGAAATTATTCAATCACTCGAAATGAGTTTAATAAGTACATTCAATTAAGAAGGGTCTTGATTTCATTTTGGTTTTACCAAATGGTGATACATATTCACCTTTGTAATATATAAACAAGTTGTTTTCCAAACATAATTTAGTTAATTGTGCTATATCGGATACATTACTTAACAAATCAAAATACTTTGTTTCACATGGCATAATTTTTTTTTTATCTAACAAACCAGAACCACTCCAAGATGGAACCCATAAACATTCTTCAGAATTACATTCTTTATAAAACTGTGTTAAACTTAGATCTTGTATTTTGAGATTGTATAAATTAGGATTATACACTTCCAATGTTTTGTAACTCTCTCCTAACATTGGATAATATAACGTTTTAGTTATATCTATATGCATTGGTCTAGGATAAAATAAAAATCCTAGAGTTGAAGTTATAAGTATTCCACAACCTACTAAAATTTTTTTAATTTTATTATGAGTCTTAGGAATTTCATGAATTGGCAATAAAGGCTTTTCCATTATAATAATTTATATAAATATTATTCTTTAATATATTATGTAAATCATTAATTTATTTAGAGTGTAAATCATTTTTGAATTGGAGAACCATGTAATGTGGACCAAGGGGTAACCGATTGTTTTTCTTCTTCTTTATCAAAAGGTTCAAAATCTTCTTTGTCATCCTTTTTTCCCATTAATTTGTCCATTAACATATTCTTAACGTCTTTCATTTGCTTCATATCGAAATCTTCTTTGTCATCCTTTTTTCCCATTAATTTATCCATTAATATATTCTTAACGTCTTTCATATCGAAATCTTCTTTGTCATCCTTTTTTCCCATTAATTTGTCCATTAATATATTCTTAACGTCTTTCATATCGAAATCTTCTTTGTCATCACTTGATTTATCCATAATACTGGACCATAAAAATATAACCAATAATACGTATAATAATTTAACTGGTATTTGTTTAGGTAGTTTCATATTATATTTAGTATATATATTTTTTTTCCAAATATAATATATTAGGTTATTATATTATGACTATTATCCAAGAAAATAAAGATTTAAAAACCAAAATTAAAGAATTGGAATCAGAGATTAGCAGTTTAAAAGAAGGTAAGAAAGAAAAAGTTGTAAAACCTAAAAAAAAACGAGAACCTAATGCTTACCAAAAGTTTGTTAAAACCAAATTTGCTCAATTAAAAAAAGCAAATCCTGATAAATCAGCACCTGAATTAATGAAACTAATAGCACAAGAATGGAAAAAAACTAAATCGGATGATTCTTAATTTTTTCTGAAATTATTTCCATCGGGAATATTTCTTCGGGTTCTTCACACATGTTTATAACTTGTCTTAATTTCAATAGGGTGCTATGTGCTACATACATGCTATCATTATTATACTTATTAAGTGTATCACTTAGATTATCAATTTCTATTTCAAACTCATAACCTTTTTTTTTAAGATTATTATGTTCAGTGGTTACTTCAGACAAATCAAACTTCCATTTATCGTGTATCCTAGTAATTCTTTTTTTATTTCTAGAGGTTTTGAGATTGTTATTATTTATATCATTTGGATCTATAGGTGTTTCTTGACTTACTGATATTCGTATATCAAAAGGTGCTGAATCATATGCTATATCTATATCCACCAATCGCACTTTTTTCATTGCGCTGCGATTACCTTCAGTATCAATACTTAATCTTAAATTACCATCATAATAATAATCCGTAGTAGTTTTATTATCATTGTAACTCCAACCTTCAAAACTGTTTAATGTATTATTAATTTTTTTATAATATTCGTTGGTAATATTTGTATCGAAATAATCATCTTCTATATATCCCAAACGTATTTCGATTTCAATATTTGAATAATCCTTATATTTTTCTACCAATTCTACCAATTTTACAATTACAGGTATAAGATCCTTATCATTCTGTAATTTATCATTATTTTGCATAACTTATTATATAATATACTATTATAACTCCTTAAATATATTATTCTAAATTATTCGTTTGAATATTGTTACCTTGTGTAGGTAACGATTGTAATATTAAAGCTGTTAGTTGTTGGTCGGTGTAGGCTAATTCAGGCCAAGCACGCGTGTCACCACCAGCGGGTATAACATTACCTTGTGTAGATCTCATATTACGAGATGGATCCTCAACTATTTTTTGAATAGTATCATATTGAGCATCATTAAACCAACTATCATTTTCTTGATTACCTATATATTTTACTTCGGCAGATGGACCGTCCTGTGGGAATGGAAGACCTACATCTCTAGCTTCTTTCCAAGTCGCATTTTGTTTTTTTATTTGTGTGGCTAATAGTTCACTCATATTTGGGCACTCTTTATCTTGGGTGAAATCTTCTGCGCATTTAATACCTGGTGGCATGCTCATACCATTTTTGCAATTTTGGGTGAAATTCGTAATAGGTGTATTTTGTTCTGAGGCTTTAAATGGGTTCGCCACTTTTTCCGTTAGTGATTTAATTGAATTTTCTACTGGTTTGACAATTTTTTCATTAACTTTATCTTTAATAGTTTTAATAGGATCAGCACCTTTTTCAAGTGTTAGAACATATAGTATTAGAAATACACCAATGATTAAAATCATTTTATTATCTATTTTGGGAAAAGGAAACATCATTATTTATATTATACATATACATTTTTTTTAGCTATTTAATCATCACCATATAATTCTTCTTCATAATCATCATCTATAATCATACATTCTGTTATTTTATCTTTTTTCATACTTGCTAGCAGTATTTCCCATTGAGGTATAATTTCTCTCTTGTAAATAACTATCTTTCTACAACGTATGGCCGCTATAATATTTGAATCTTCATCTAACTCATTTATTTCTAAAGGCTCTTTATTATTATCTATAATAGTCAAATTAACCCTATTTGACATACGTGGTAAAAATAATTTAATATTATCATTCTCAGACACAGAACTTTTATATATAGTTCTAAGATTATTCATGCATAGTTTTTTAGAAAATAATGTTTCACAATTATTAAATAAATATTCTATAACCCATTCATCAAACTTATTCATATATTCCTTAAATTTTTCAAGTTTTTTCCCATGTACTTTAAAATAACCATATTTTAATTCTTTATCCTTAAAATTTAAAGATTCGATATTTTTAACATTTGGTGTTTGAATAATAATATGAGGTGTTATGCTTAATTCCTTGTGATTGTTAATTTTTTCAAGAGTTTCTGAAAAATTATGGGTATCGTTTAAATTAAATGTTGTAAAGGATCTTATCATTTTGATAAAAAATAATGTATTATTATTATCATACCAAACGAATAATTAATATTATACCAAACGAATAATTAATGATTATACATCACTTGTAATACATCCCAAGTGTTACCGTATTGTTTTTTAGATATCCATATGTTAGATGTTGTAAGTATTAACATTAACTCCTTATTATACAGACTAGTTGCATTGCTTAAATAATGATGTTTATCAAAAAATTCTGTATTATCATTTAATTTTATAGTTATATGATTCGGATGTATAATTATACTTTTTTGTTTTCCATTTGGAAAATGTATTTCTTTCCACTCCTTATTAATTTCATTTAACTTCGATAAAAATAAATTATATTTTACATTATCAATAATTGTTTTAAATACCAATTTATCTTTTACTAAACTTATACGTCCTGGTGGTGTTTGTATAAACCAATTATTTCCATTCTCTAACAACTTACTCTTACTACCAATTGGAGTTTTAATGAGTTCGTGATATTCTAACATAGAAGTTCTATTTTATATAAGATAACCTTTTTCTTGTATATTATTTAAACCTTTTTTATGCTCATTTTTTGGTAATCCTAAAGGTATAGGTAAACTTGAAGCATGTTTTTCATAATCTTTATAAAAATTAATTTCATTGTTTAATTTATCAACATATCGTTGAACAAACTTTCTATTAAGATGAATTAATTGTTGTTCCAATTCCATTTTGGCTGTATCGGTCGTGGTATATACCTTGAGCATCAATTCTAATTGTTGATTGATGTTATCCTCTAAATATGTATTACCTAAAGGTTTGTTAACAATCTTAAAAGTCTCAAGTTTAACATATTCTATGTTATCTTTATTAAAAAATAACGACGATAACAACTTATCTTTATTAGAAAGAACGTTATAATGTGTATTCACATTTAAAAATTTTTGAACTAAAATATCCATTTAAAGTTTCTTAATATATAGTATATATTATTTTAATGAATAACTACAAACTCAAAAATAAAGATGTGAAACATACTGATTATAGGGCAACTATACTTGATGTCCATAATCAAACTCTTGATATTTTTAATAAAGAATATATGAACTTACCTGAATTAAAAGAACAATTCGTGAATAATCCTAATAATTCTGAACTCAAAGATAAGATATACGATGTAGAAAATAGAATTTCTGAAACTCGATATTTATTAAAAGCTATGCCATATATGAGTAAGGTTATTATCAAAAATGAACAAAATTGTGGTGAAAATCAATTATCTAGTTTTATAAAAACACAAGGTTCTGTATTAAAAGGACAATTATATAACGAATATATGGCTACTTGCCACAATGTCATCATTAATTACAACGGACTTGATAACGATTTAGACGATCCCAAATGGTGCTATTCCTGTAAAACCGATAAAGTATTAAATACAAGTCGTGCTGAATTAACGTGTCCTAATTGTGGAGAAGTTATCCATTATCAAGATTGTGAAACAAATCCAGAATACAGCGATAATATACAAATATTATCCCCATTTGCTTACCAAAGAATCAATCACTTTAAAGACTTTTTATCCCAATTACAAGCTAAAAATTATTTATGTGTAATACCAGAAGAAGTTTTAACGGGTATCCGAAAGGAATTTAAAAAAGAGAGAATAACAGATCCCAAAGATATTACACCAAAACGGATTAAAGGTTACTTAAAAAAATTACATCTTAATAAATATTATGAACATGTAAACTCTTTGGTATGTACATTTACCG
>Ga0209709_10004153_pt1 | contig 11768 bp, 16 predicted proteins | sample ArcticOcean_MG_C_2_FD_187435 | JGI IMG/M metagenome (GOLD analysis project Ga0209709, IMG submission 187435) | Marine microbial communities from western Arctic Ocean - ArcticOcean_MG_CB4_136 (SPAdes) (version 2) | ecosystem: Environmental > Aquatic > Marine > Oceanic | place: Arctic Ocean... | reverse complement strand
TAACCAGTCGTAACAAAGGTTTTTATCTATTCCATCATGAATAGTTTCTCCTTTCATTGCTTCGGCTGTTTTGATCACACCTTTTAAAACTTTATAATCAACAATAACTAAATCTACGGCAGCTTTAGCTTCGTCGAGGGACTCTGCAAAAACAACCGCTATTGGCTCTCCTACAAAGTTTGCTCTATCTTTAGCTAGAGGAGGGTTTGCTGGTACTTTCATCTCAGAGCCATCTTGACTTCTAATTGCCCATCCAGCAATTAAACCACCAATTTTATCGGTAGCAATCTCTTCTCCTGTTAAAATTTTTACTACACCAGAAGCTTTAGAAGCTTTAGATATATCTATTTTTTTAATTTTTGCTCTTGCATGAGGAGATCTTACAAATGCAGCATAGGTTTGGTTGGCAATATTAATATCGGCAGTGTATCTTCCTTTACCTGTTAATAGTCTTTTATCTTCTTTTCTTTCTACTCTTGAACCTACTAAACTAGCCATATAAATCCTCCCTTAATTACATTTTTAATGCTGCTTCTTTAACTGCTGCAACAATGTTTTGATACCCAGTGCATCTACAGATATTTCCCTCAAGCCATTTTCTAATTTCTATATCACTTGGATTTTTTTTATTTTGTAACAAATCAATTGCACTCATAACCATTCCTGGTGTGCAAAAACCACATTGTAGTCCATGCATCTTTTTAAATGCTTCTTGCATTGGATGCATTTTCCCCTCTTTAACTAATCCCTCAATTGTTGTTACTTTTGAACCTTCAATGTCTACCGCTAACGTTGAGCAGCTTTTAATAGATTTACCATTAACATGAATCACGCAAGCTCCACATTGACTAGTATCACATCCAATATGTGTGCCTGTTAAATTTAAGTTGTCTCTTAAAAAAACTGATAAGATTGTATGATCAGGTACGTCTTTACTAACTTTTTTACCATTAACTTCTATAGTTACTTTCGTCATCAAGCTCTCTCCTTCTCGATTAATTAGTAATAATAAATTACATCACAACGGTAGAACTTACTCAAGGTAATAAAATTAAAATTTTCTACTTATGCTAGAAAATAATATCCAATAATTAACAAACTAATTCCAGTTATTGAATAAATTAATTTCTTGTTTAGAGACTTAGTATTACTTTTTTCTATTGAAATCTGATTTTCAATTTTATCTTTTGATTTATTTGCTAATAATTGGGGAGCAATTAATTCAGAAAATTTTCCAAAAAATATATCTGCCATTTTCTTTGCAGTCATATCAATCAATCGTGAACCAACTTGTGCAATTTTACCACCTACGTTTGCCTCAACATCATAAGTAAGTTTTGTTCCACCCTCATAATCTTCAAGCCTTACAGTAGCTTCTCCCGATGCAAATCCAACTGGTGAATTGCCTGAGCCTATTATCCTATAACTGTTTGGTGGATTAAAGTCCTTTAACTCTATATCTCCTGTAAAAGTTGCATTAAATGGACCAATCTTATTTGTTGCAGTCGCCGTAAATTCTGTGTTAGAATTTTTTTTAAATTCTTCACATCCAGGTAAGGCTTGTTTCAATACTTCTGGGTCATTTAAAGCATCCCAAACTTTTTGTTTTTCTAAATTTATTTGATATGATCCAGTAAGTTTCATTAATAATTTATATACTAATTAAATATGGATGATAATACAAAAAAAGAATTGCAATCAGCAACCTTTGAAAGGCTGCTTAGTCATTTGGATAAAAGAAAAGATGTTCAAAATATTGACATAATGAATCTTGCTGGTTTTTGTAGAAATTGTTTATCTAGATGGTACATCGAGGAGGCAGAAAAAAAAGGTATTACAATTACTGTTCCTGAGGCTCGAGAACATGTTTACGGAATGCCTTATTCTGAATGGAAAGAAAAATATCAAAAGTAATTATTTTTCTTTTAGTCTAGGAAATAGTTCAACAAAATTACAAGGTTTGTGATTAATATTAAGCTGATGCTTTAAAATTTCATCCCATGCATCAGTTACTCCACCAGATGATCCCGGTAACGCAAAAACATATTTGCCATTAGCTAGTACGGCACATGCTCGAGATTGAATTGCAGATGTACCAACCGTTTTAAGGCTAATTGTTCTAAATATTTCTCCAAAACCAGGAATGTGTTTGTCAGCAATTTCATTAACCGCCTCGGGCGTTATATCTCTCCCTGTCAAACCTGTTCCTCCTGTAGTAATTATAACATCAATGTTTCGTTGATTTATCCAATCTTTTAAAATTTTAACAATTTCTTCTTTGGTATCCTTACAAATTTTTCTATCGACTAATTTATGATTTGCTTCTTCAATTTTATTTACTAAGATTGAACCTGATTTATCATTCTCTAAAGTTCTAGTGTCTGTAACTGTTAAAAGTGCTATATTTACAATCATAAATTTAAATTAATTAAAGTGACTATATTATCAATTTTATTTTTTGTAACAGCAATATTATATTCAAGTGTAGGATTTGGTGGTGGATCCTCATATTTGGCGCTTTTGTTGATATGGGGAATTCCCTATCATATCTTCCCTGTCATAGCTCTTTGTTGCAACATAATCGTTGTTTCTGGAAATTGCTTTAATTATACAAAGACTGGAAATCTTAATTTAAAATTATTATTACCTTATTTAATTGGTTCAATTCCTTTAGCTTTTATTGGCGGATCTGTCTCGATTGAAAAAAGTATTTTTGAAATTTTGCTTTTTATGGTTTTAACTTTAGCTGGATTTTTATTACTTTTTAAATTTAGATCATACGAGGATAATAATGAAACTTATAGAAACATACCTAAAATCATTTCTATTATAATTGGTGGAATTTTAGGATTTATCTCTGGTATAGTTGGTATTGGTGGTGGCATATTTTTGAGTCCAATACTTTTTTTAATAAGAGCAGGCAAACCCAAACATATTGTTACAGCTGCATCAATATTTATATTGATAAATTCTATTTCTGGAATTTCTGGTCAATTAACAAAAGATTTAGTTTTAAATGAAATTCAAAATTTCTGGTTTCTTTTTTTAGCAGTTTTTATTGGTGGACAAATAGGTAATCATTTAAATCATAAAATATTTCCTGCACGAATATTAGTTCTAGTAACAGCTGGACTTGTAATATTTGTAGCTGCCAGAATGGGATTTAAGTTGTTTGTATAATATTTAATTAAACTCTATATAATAAAATTAAATCATGAAAAGTTTTAAACCATTTGGTCCATCTTTAGGAAAAGGTAGGTTATCAAAGAAGATAGTTAAATGTATTAATAATCAAATTGATAAATCGGTTATAAATAAAAAAAATGACTATAGCTTTAAACTTGTAAGTCAAATTAAGAATGAAATTAAACTTTCTAATAAATTTATTAAAAAAAACTTATCTAAGGAACTAATTCAAAACATTAAAAAATATTTAATAAAATCAGAATTAAATAAGATTAAAGAAATAAAAATAACCAATCTTTGGATAGTTAGACAATTCAAAAATGAATATAATCCTATTCACTATCATGAAGGTCAGTTATCGGGCGTCGGTTATCTTAAGGTTCCAAAATTTATGACTAGGAACGCAATGGTCAAAAATAAAAAGGTTAAAACAAATGGTACGATTGATTTTATAAATGGCCAAAAAAACTTTTTAAGTAAAAGTATCTATAACTTAAATCCAAAGGTTGGTGATCTTATGATTTTTCCAAATTATTTAATGCATACTGTTTATCCATTTAATACAGGTGGGGAGAGAAGGTCTTTTTCCTTTAACGCTAAAATTATCTTTAAGAAAGAATTTACAATCTAGATAAAATTATATACATTTTACTCACCGATTTGATCCGTATTGTGGGCTTTAATTACTAAAATGAAAATTATTAAAAACTGTAAAGATACTAAAATTTAATTGTGTTGTTAGTTTAAAACTAAAGCTAAGACACTAAAAAAATAGGAACTAAAAATGAATAATGATTTTTTTAAAAAAACTCGAATTTTAGATGGTGGAATGGGACAAGAGTTACTTGCAAGAGGTATGGAGCCTAACGGAACTCTCTGGAGTGCAAATGCTTTATTGCAAAAGAAATATCATCCCCTTTTATTAGATCTACATTTAGATTTTATAAAATCAGGCTCCGAAGTTATCGTAACCAATACCTTTACTTTAAGAAGAAAAAGACTACGTGATAACGGCATTGAAGATCAATTCGAAGACCTAAATAAAAAAGCTGGCGAAATAGCAGTGAAAGCTAAAGAATTAAATCCTAATATTTTAATTGCAGGAGGTTTGCCACCTCAAAATAATACCTACGAGGTTGACACAAGAGATGATAGTGAAATTAAAGAAGATTTTTTTGAACAAGCTAAAACTTTAAACCCATTTGTTGATTTTTTTTATTTTGATGTATTGAGCAGTGTTAAAGAATTTAAATTAGGGATTGAAGCTATAAAAAATTTTAATAAACCTTATTTAATTGGAGCGCATATTTCTGATGGAACTAAACTACCCAGTAATGATAAGATCTCTGATATTGTTGACAAAATTGGACATAAAGATTTACTAGGGGTAATACTTTCCTGCATTTCACCAGAAAACTATGAAAAAAATCTCATCGAAATAAAAAATTTAGGTATTCCTTTTGGTTTTAAACTTAATGCGTTTGTAACAACAGTTTCAAAAAATGGATACATTGTCAAATATGCAAAAAGTAATGGTAACCCAAACGAATTTTTAGGTCAAAGAAAAGATCTTACACCAGAAAAAATGTTTGAATTCGCTAAAAGATTTAAAGATGCTGGTGCAACAATTATAGGTGGATGTTGTGAAACAAGACCAGCTCACATTAAAGAGTTTGCAAAACTTAAGTAGCGTTAATTAGAGTCTTTGCCTTTTCGAACAAAGTAAAGTCCCACAGCTACCGCTGCTAATGATACTAGAATTTTAGGTGTAATCATTTCTTTTAAGAATATATAACTTAAAATCATTCCAAATATTGGAATTAGATAAGAAACTTGAGATTGAAATATTAAACCATTGTTTTTTAAAATTCTAAATCTAAGCAACCAAGCTAAGCCTGTGGAAACAACTCCCAAATAAATTACAGATACTGTCGATTCAATGCTTGGGTTTAAAGTCCAGGGTTTTTCAATAAAACAAACTAATGGTATTAAAATTATTATTGCCCAAATTAATATTGATCCAGTTACATTTTCATTTTTTTTCTTGCTGATTTTTAATGTTAATACTCCACCAACCACGTAACATGTGGATCCCAATAAAATTAATAGAGCAGAAATAAAATTACTATCATTTATTAATAGATTATCTGAAAACAGATAAATAATTCCTGAAAAACCAATTAAAATTCCAAATGTTTTTACAAAATTAAATTTTTCATTTTTGGTAAAAAAATGGCCTAATATTGTTGAACTTAAAGGAGTGGTAGACATTAAGATTGCTGCTAAATTACTTTGGACTGATTTTACCCCATAAGCTATTAAAAAAAATGGCACAACCAAATTAATAAACCCTATCATGGCAAACCAATGCCAATCTTTTGAAAAAGCTTCAATTTTTATCTTTTTATATGAACATAATATCAATACTGGAATTGCTCCAAAAAAAACTCTTAAAAAAGCAATGGTCACTGGTCCATAAGAATAGGTTGCAATTTTAATATTAAAAAAAGCTGACGCCCAAATCAGTGCTAAAAAAGTTAATAATATATAATCAATTAATTTTGGTTGTCTCATTCTGTTAATTCCTTAACTTCACCATTTGTAATTTTTTGGATATTTTCAAAATCTATTTTAAAAACACAGTTCGGATGGCCCGCTGCTGCATATAGTTCGTTAAATCTTTCTAGTGAATTGTCTATTAAAATGTGTATTAAATTTAAATGTCCTACTGGCGAAACGCCACCTATTGTATAGCCAGTTTGATTTTTAACTTCTTCTGGGGTAGCCATTGAAATATTTTTCTTATTAGTTAATTTTTTTAATTTATTTAATGAACACCTCTTATCACCCGCTACTAAACATAGTATAAATGAATTTTCTGTTCTAAATAACAAACTTTTAACAATTGCTCCTATGGCACAATTTAAAGATATTGCCGCATCTTTTGCTGTTTTAGCTGAATTACCTAAAATAATTACACTTAATTTTTTATCAAATTTTTTTAATGCTTTTTCTGCTCTTTTAACTGCTTCCTTATCTAATAAACTCATTTTTCAACTAACAATTGATTGATAATCTACTTTTCATTAGCTTAATATACATGTGAAATATGCATAGGTGCTATTTATTAAATAAACAATATTAATCAACCGTTTATTGATATTACCACCTCACAAAATTACATAGGAGAAAATATGAGTGCTAAAAATGTTTTAAAATTTATAAAAGATAAAGAAGCGGAGTTTGTTGATTTAAGATTTACAGACCCGAGAGGAAAGCTTCAACATCTAACTATGGATTCAACAATTGTTAATGAAGAAATGATTAATGATGGGGTTTTTTTTGACGGTTCTTCTATAGCTGGATGGAAAGCTATCAACGAGTCTGACATGATTTTAAAACCAGATACAAGTCGAATGTTTATGGATCCTTTTACATCTCATAATACTCTAGTTCTTTTTTGCGATATTTTAGATGCAGTCAAAAGAACTCCTTATGAAAGAGATCCAAGAGGAATAGCAAAAAAAGCTGAAGCATATTTAATAAAATCTGGAGTAGGTGATAAAGCTTTTTTTGGTCCTGAGCCAGAATTTTTTGTATTTGATGATGTAAGAATTAAAAATGATCCAAATGACACTGGTTTTAAGATTGATAGTAAAGAAGGTCCCTACAATTCTGGAACAGAGTATGCTAATGGAAATATGGGTCACAGACCTCCTATAAAAGGTGGATATTTTCCTGTTCCACCAGTTGACAGTGAACAAGACATGAGAAGTGAATATTTAAAAAGTTTAAAGGAAGTAGGTGTTAAAGTAGAAAAACACCACCATGAAGTTGCACCAAGTCAACATGAGCTGGGAATGTATTTTGGAACTTTGGTTGATCAGGCTGATAACGTTCAATTATATAAATATGTAGTTCAAATGGTAACTCATTCATTTGGGAAAACGGCAACGTTTATGCCTAAGCCAGTTGCTGGTGACAATGGGTCTGGAATGCATATTCATCAATCCATTTGGAAAGGTAAAACACCAGTTTTTTCTGGTAACGCTTATGCTGGATTATCTGAAACTGCTTTACACTATATTGGTGGAATTTTAAAACACGCAAAAGCAATTAATGCTTTTGCCAACTCTACTACAAATAGCTATAAAAGATTAATACCTGGATTTGAAGCTCCAGTTTTACTTGCTTACTCTGCAAGAAATAGATCTGCCTCATGCCGAATTCCAATTACATTAAGTAAAAATGGTGCAAGATGTGAAATAAGATTTCCAGATGCTGCTGGAAACCCCTATTTAACTTTTGCCGCAATGCTTATGGCAGGTCTTGATGGAATTAAAAATAAGATTAATCCAGGCAAATCTTTTGATAAAGATTTATATGATTTACCACCGGAAGAAGTAAAAAATATTCCTACAGTTTGTGGATCTTTAAGAGAAGCTATGGAAAGTTTAGATAAAGATAGAGAATTTTTGACTGAAGGTGAAGTTTTTACTGATGATCAAATCGATGCTTATATTGCTTTAAAATTTGAAGAGATTCATAAATTTGAGCATGCACCTCATCCTATTGAGTTTGAGATGTATTATAGTAGTTAGTATTTATTACTGTTTAGTTGTAGCAATTGTATTCTTGTTAACACCTTTTTTAACAACATAATCCTGTGTGCCATTTGCACCAGTATTTACTTCTTTACGTAGAGCTTTAAAAAAAGATCTTTCCTTTAAAGATTTTTCAAGGTTTTTAACTAAATTTTTAAATTCAAATTTATTCATAACTGATTATACTATAGATATGCAATTGATGCAATGCAGATATGCATTAAACTTATACTAGACTTTAAATGATTCACCACATCCACAACGCTCAGTTTCATTGGGGTTATTGAAAACGAATGAAGATGAAAATTCTTCTTTTTTATAGTCCATTTCTGTTCCTAAAAGATACATGACGGCTGCAGCATCTATAAAAACTTTTACACCTTTGTCTTCAATGATTTCATCGTTTGGATTAATTTTTTTAGCATACTCCATCACATAAGACATACCAGCACATCCTCCTGATTTAACTGCAACTCTAACACCAATAGAATTTGACTCTATACCTGACATAATTTTCTTAATTCTATTAGCAGCATTATCACTTAATTTTATTATTTGATTCATTATAAATTTAACTCCAGTTTGGCAGCTTCAGACATCATATCCTTATCCCATGGGGGTTCCCAAACTAAATCAAGATCAACATTTTCGATTTCTTCAACCTGCATTATACTGTCTTTAACTTCTTGTGGTAAACTTTCTGCCACAGGACAATTAGGAGAAGTTAGTGTCATTTTAACTTTTGCAGTATTTTTATTTTCTACCTTAACCTCATAAATTAAACCTAATTCATAAATATTTACAGGTATTTCAGGGTCATATATTTTTTTAATTTCTTCTATTATTTTTTCTTTTGTTTCCATAGCTAATCTAATTGTTCAGTATTAATTTCTTCTTGAGTATTGTCAATAGCAGATATTAATGTATGCCACGATAATGTTGCACATTTGACCCTCATTGGATATTGTTTAACACCTGACAAACACATTAATCTAGTTTTTTCATCTTCTTTTAAATATTTTGATTCTAATTCTGGATTTTCTTTAATCATCCCTAAAAAATCATTTACAATTTCTTTAACCTCAGGTTCTTCTTTTCCCTTTATCAAGTCTGTCATAATTGAAGCTGAAGCCATTGAAATTGCACAACCACTACCTTCAAATGATATGTCTTCTACTTTTTTTTTTTCATCAAGTTTTAAATAAATATGAACATTATCACCACACAAAGGATTATTACCTTTTGCATCTTTGTTAAAATTATCTGTTTTTCTTAAATTTCTAGGATTTTTTCCATGTTCCAAAATAATTTCTTGATAAAGTTCTTTAATATTCATTATAAATTAAAAATTTTTTTGCAATTATTAATTGATGAGTTGAGTTGATCTAAATCTTCTTTTGTATTGTAAATTCCTAATGATGCTCTAGCACTAGCAGATATTCCTAATTTATCATGGAGTATTTGACAGCAGTGATGTCCAGCTCTTATTGCAACACCATCTTCATCTAATATTGTAGCTATATCATGTGGGTGAACTCCCTCTATAGTAAAAGATAAAACGGCACCTCTATTTTTTGGATTACCAATTAATTTTACTGAATTATTCTTTCTTAATATTTCTTGACCATATTCAATTAATTCTTGTTCATGTTTAACTATATTTTCTATTCCAATTTTCTCTAAAAATTTTATAGATTGGTCAAACGCTATTACTTGAGCAGTTGCCATTGTGCCTGCTTCATATTTGTTAGGAAGATCTCCATATGAAACACTATCTTTTTTAACTTCTTTAATCATGCCTCCTCCACCTTGATAAGGAGGTAATACTTCTAACCATTTCTTTTTAGCGTAGAGTATCCCCAATCCAGTTGGACCATACATTTTATGGCATGAAATAGCATAAAAATCACAGTCTAAATCTTGCATATCAAGTTTTAAATGAGGCGCCCCCTGGCATCCATCTACTAAAACAGCTATTCCTTTAGAGTGTGCAAGTTCAGTAATTTCTTTAACAGATAAAATTGCTCCAGTAACATTAGATAAATGCGTAATAGCAATTAATTTAGTTTTGGATGTAATCTTTTTTTTAATGTTTTCAAGTGTAACTTCACCATCATCATTAACATCAGCAAATTCAATTTTAATTCCTTTGGATTTTCTTAAAAAATGCCAAGGTATATAATTTGAATGATGCTCTAACTCAGTTATAAGAATTTCATCTCTCTCATTTAAAAATTTTTGACCAAAAGTGTTAGCAACTAAATTGATTGCTTCTGTTGCACCTTTTGTAAAAACAATTTCATTTTTGTCTTTAGCGTTAATATATTTTTGAACAGAAGATCGTGTATTTTCATAAAGGTTAGTTGCTGCTACAGCTAAATAATGAACACTCCTACCTGTGTTAGAAAATTCATTAGTATAAAATTCATTTACTCTATCAATTACAGATTGAGGTTTTTGAGATGAATTAGCACTATCAAGATACACAAGGTCATTATTGTTAATCTTATTACTAAATATTGGAAATTCTTTTTTTATATTTGATATATTCATTCTCCAATGCCTATCATATCTTTTATTAAGTTTTTGATTTCTAAATCTGTAATTTTTTCAACTGCGTCTAGTAGAAAACCATTAATTAATAATTCTTTTGATTGTTGATGACTTAAACCACGAGACATCAAATAAAATATTGCATCTTCATCTAAATTTCCAGACGTAGCTCCATGAGAGCATTTTACATCATCGGCATAAATTTCAAGTTCTGGTTTTCCATCAAATTCTGTATTCTCATTTAATAATAGAGCTTTGCTAAGTTGATAACCATTTGTTTTTTGAGCTTTAGCATCTACATAAATTTTACCTTGGTAAACGCCTTTTGCATTATCATTTAAAACACTTTTTATTAGTTGATAGCTTTTTGTATTTTCTGCTAGATGATTTATGTTGGTTTTAATTTCATGGTGTTGTGTATTTGTTAAATTTATTATTCCGTTAATAAATGCTGAACTATACTCATCATTTAAATTACAATTAATTTCATTCTTTATAAATTTAGATCCAGTTGAAAAAATAAAGTTTTCTGAAATACTATTTTTATCTAAATTAATATTATTGTAGCAATATTTAATATTAGAGTTTCTTTTATAGTCAATTTTGTAATTTTTAAGAACAGCATCTTGCGCAATATGAAAATTTTGAACTATATTTATAAAATTATTTTCAGAATTGTCATCAAACAAATTTATAAGTTTTAAACTGCTGTTTCTTTCAAGAATAATATCTGTTTTTAAATTGAGTGCTGTTGATTTGAGATCTTTAGTAGTAATATTGTAAATAATTAAAGGTTTATTTAATGAATAACTCTCTTTAACTATCACTCTGATATAGCTAGCTGTAAGAGCATTATTCAATGAAACTAATGGATTAATTTCTTTAAAGTTTTCATTTTTACTTAAATCTTTTGTTAATAAAACTTTGGTTTCATCTTCGTAACCAAAATCAATATCTAAAATTGCTCCATTAACAAAAACTATCTTATTATGTTCAAATTTATCAATGAAGATGGTTTCATCAATTTTATTTAACCCTAATTCACTATGGAAACGTAAATTATTAATATTAGAAGAAATTATTTGATTTAAGTCTGAAAACTTCCAATCTTCTACTCTTTTATTTGGAAAGCCATTTTTCAAAAATTGATTAAAGTTTTTTTTTCTAGAATCTATATCTTCATTAGAAAGTTTTAAACTTTTAATTATTTTATCAAAATCTACTTTTAGCTGTTCCATCATTTAACTTAGGCTTTCGTAACCTTTGTTTTCAAGTTCTAATGCAAGTTCTGAGCCACCTGATTTAACTATTTGTCCATTAATTAAAACATGTACAAAATCAGGTTTTATGTATTCTAATAATCTTTGATAATGAGTAATAATTAAAAAAGAACTTTCTTTACTTCTTAATGCATTAACACCTTCA
>Ga0209709_10004147_pt1 | contig 11779 bp, 10 predicted proteins | sample ArcticOcean_MG_C_2_FD_187435 | JGI IMG/M metagenome (GOLD analysis project Ga0209709, IMG submission 187435) | Marine microbial communities from western Arctic Ocean - ArcticOcean_MG_CB4_136 (SPAdes) (version 2) | ecosystem: Environmental > Aquatic > Marine > Oceanic | place: Arctic Ocean... | reverse complement strand
CTTCAGAACTGTAGTCAGCTTTACCATCTTCGTGAGCTACTTCTGCAGTCACTTTAATGCCATGTTTTGCAAGGCCTAATTTATACATATCCGACAAACCTTTTCCATAGTCGTTATTAGTGTATGTGATAGCAACACTTTTAACTCCTCTGTCTTTAGTTATGTCAGAAAGAATTTGTCCACCTTTTTTATCAGACGGTGCTGTTCGGAAGAAAAATCCTTTATCATCCAAATCAGTTAGGCCTGGTGATGTTGCTGAAGGTGAAATCATAACTACACCTTTTGGAACAGCTACGTTGCTAGCTATTGCTCCAGTAACACCTGAACAGTCTGCTCCCATAATTGCAGCAACCCCTTGTGAAATTAATCCTTCTGCAGCAGTTGTTGCGGCAGCTGAATCAACACAAGTTGAGTCTGCTCTTAAAGGTTTAATTGTTTCTCCATCAAGCAATGAACCTGAATCAGAAGCTTCTTTAAAAGCTAATTCTGCTGAGGCCGCCATTGCAGGGGTTAGAGATTCAATAGGACCAGTAAATCCTAAAATGATTCCCATTTTAATTTCTGCAAACGTACTTGTCGTCAATAAAGACAAAGACATAATTGCAACTATAAATAGTTTTTTCATATTTTTTCCTCTTAATAATATTATTAATATAAAGAGTATTTACTGTTAGACTTTATTTATCAATGGGAAAGTTTCTTTTGTTTACAAGCTTAATTTAAGCATCATCGCATTGAAAATGGATCTTGTGTTGGTTTATCAGAGGTATGAAACCAAACTGTTTTTACTCTTGTATAATCTTTAATAGACTCAACGCCAGCTTCCTTGCCAAAACCACTATCTTTTATTCCTCCAAAAGGAGCAGATGGTGAGATTAATCTATAGGTATTAACAAAAGTAATACCAGCGCGAATTGCTTTTGAAACCCTGAGGCCTCTACCCAGGTCTTTGGTATAAATACCTGAAGATAAACCATACTGATTGTCATTCATTTTTTTAATTACTTCATCTTCGGTAGTAAATTTCATTACTGATAATACAGGGCCAAAAAGTTCATTTTCTGCAGTAGGTAGATTGTGGTTTTTACACTCAATGATAGTAGGAGGAAAATAATAACCTTTGTTTGAAAAAGAATGTCTTTTACCTCCACATTTAATTTTTCCACCTTGTTCGATAGTAAGTTTAATATTTTTTTCTATTATTTCTAATTGTTTAAAATTGCTAATTGGACCCATTTCAGTTTCAGGATCCATTGGAGCTCCAATTTTAATTTTGTTTGCTCTATTTGATAACTTGTCTAAAAATTTATCATAAATACTGTTTTGTATATATAATCTAGATCCAGCAATACAACTTTGTCCACTTGCGCCAAATATTCCAGCAGTTATTCCATTAATTGCATTTTCTTGATCTGCATCCTCGAATACGGCTACTGGACTTTTTCCACCAAGCTCTAAGCTAACCTCAGATAAATTTTCTGCAGAATTTTTAATTATATGTCTTGCAGTATCTGGACCACCTGTAAATGCAATTTTCTCTACCAAGTGATGTGTGGTTAATGCTTTTCCACAGGGATCTCCAAAACCAGAAACAACATTTACAACTCCTTTTGGAATTCCAGTTTTTTCTATCAATTTTACAAATTCAAACATTACAGCAGGAGCTAACTCTGAAGATTTAATTACAACAGTATTACCCATTGCTAATGCTGGCGCTAATTTTGTTGCTGTTAAAAGCATTTGAGAATTCCAAGGAATAATTGCAGCAATAACGCCTATAGGTATTCTAGTTGTTATTACTTGAGTATTTGGTTTATCAATTGGCAGGACAGAGCCCTCAACTTTATCTGCCATTCCAGCATAGTAATCATAATACTCTGCAATATAGTTTGCTTGTTTTTTTGTTTCCCTAAATAATTTTCCAGTATCTATGGTTTCAATCTTTCCTAATAGTTCAGCATTTTCTCTTAACTGCTCTCCTATTGCTCTTAGGAACTTTCCTCGTTCTCTTGGTAATAGCTCAGGCCACTCACCCTCAAAAGCTTTTTGTGCAGCCTTGACAGCCTTATCAACATCTTTAGCGCTTGCTTCAGGCACTTTTGCCCAAGGTTCATTATTTTCAGGATTTAAAGTTTCAAATGTTTTCTTACTCTCAGAGTCAATCCACTCTCCATTAATAAACATTTTATATTCTTTAAGCTTAGGCATTACTGTCAATAAATTCTTTGATTGTTATATTAAAATTTTCTGCACACTCTATATTACAAAGATGTTTACCTTTTTCTATTATTTTACATTGGCTTCCTGGAATTAATTTGCTTATTTCCTCGCTCATTCTAGGTTTTGACCCTATATCGTCTCTTCCAGTAACCACAAGAGTGTTAGATGAAATTTTTTTTATATTCTCATCATCATCTTCATGATTAACAAAAAGTTTATATATTTTTAACCAAACTTCATGGTTAGCACTTTCTAACATTGAGTGTATTTTTTTATAAATTAGAGGATTTTTATTAATAAATGTTTCTGTAAACCATCTATTTACAGCTCTTTTTTTAGTAATATCTTTTTTAAGTTTCATTATTTCATACCTATTAAGTATCTGTCTTTTTTCATCCTCTGATCTTTTGTAGACAGTACCAAAAATTATTAGTGAGCTTAATCTGTCGCTGTATGAGGACGCAAAATCTCTAGCAATAAGTGAACCTAATGAAAAACCAACTAAATGAAATTTTTTTATATTTAAACCATCAACTAAATTAAGCAATTGTTTAGTAAAATCTTTCATATTTATTTCTTTTTTATTCAAAGGTGTTTTACCATGACCAATTAAATCATAAACAATTGTGCTATAATTGTTAAAATAATTGATTTGATCGTCCCATATTCCATGATCTAGACCAATGCCATGAATAAATATTATAGGGCATTCTTCATTGATTTGATTGTGTTTATAGTAAGTTTTAAATTTATCTGAAGTATTAGACATCAAGTAAGGTCCTGCAAAAAAGTAAAGTAAAGTTACGTAGTATTTTTTATACCCATTTCTTTCATATCTTGATAACGATCGCCCGTTCTAGCGTGAGCTCTTCCACCAGAGGATCCTCCAATAGCTATTACAATTTCGTCATCAAAAGGAGCATCATGAATAGTAAACTCATGTGTTAAATAATAAGGCCTTAACCCTGAATCCGTTTTATGCATCATTGGAATAGATATCTTGCAGCCAGCAGGTCCCCGCGTGTTTGTAAAACTTAAATAAGAAGTTCCTCCAACCGCATCTCTAAATTTATTTCCAAATCTTAAAGTGTGAATAAATGCGGATGCATGCTCAATTTCACCTGACAATCCTGCAACGCCAGCTTTTCCATAAGCTAAAATTTTTTCAGGTGAACCTATCTCTTTAATTAATTCTGGAACTAAAATATCACCAAGCTTTGGTGCCAAATCTAATATTGTTGGTTTTAAATCTTCAACAAAACCTTTTTCGGACCAAGGATTTTTAATGACTGCAGCGACAGAAACTAGCAAAACAGGTTCTTTAGCTGCTTTACCACCTTCGATGAAAGTTTTATCTACAAATTTTGAAAATTTTCTAAGTTTTAAATCCATATTAGCTTGCACGTTTAATATTTTGTTTATCCGTGCTAATTTTTGGCATCACCTCATCATTAAAAAGTTTTATACTTCTTAACGCATCTTCATGCTTAACTCCTGGAAAATTAGACCAAACAAGCAGATCTTTAAGATTTAACTCTGATTGTAATTCTTTTATTTTCTCTACCACGTACTCTGGAGTTCCAAATAGCATATTTCTTTTATGTAAAAATTCATAATTTAATAAATCTGTTTTACCTTTAGTCTCAGGTAGTTCCTCGTCAGGATTCATGTGATTTCTTAACCCTCTCCAATGACAAACCCATTTCATATAATTTACCATGTGCTCTCCTGCTAATTTTTTTGCATCTTCCATAGTTTCAGCAACAAACATATCTCTGACTAAAGTAATTCCTTCCCCCATGGGAACATCCCTTTTTTCTGTCTCAGATTTTGCATTCTTGTAAACTTCAAATCGTTTTTTTAGAGTTTTGACAGTTGGTATCCACATAATACAATTAATTCCATTTTTCGCTGCCCATTCAATTGAACTAACTGAATCAACAACTTGCGTTATAGGAGGATGAGGTTTTTGATAAGGCTGTGGTATAACGCTGATTTTTTTTATTTCATTAGTTTTTAGATCTACAGTTTCTTTATTAGGAGGGCTCATATCATGCTGCCAAACATAATTTGGAGCAGGATAAACATAAAATTCTCCCTTGTGGTTAAAAAATTTTTCTGTCCAAGCTTTTTTCATTATTAACAATGTTTCTTGGAATAATCTTTTATTTTTTGCTTGGTCTTTTAAGTCTGCCTCAACATTTAGATGCACAGCCTCTCTTCCATAAACACCTCTGCCAATACCAACTTCAACTCGTCCATTAGAAAGATGGTCTAGTGTCGCTATATCTTCTGCTAATCTAATTGGGTTCCAAAAAGTTATAGTATTACAAGCTTGGCCTAATCTTATTTGTTTTGTTCTAGCCGCAATATCCGTGCACATCATTAGTGGGTTTGGGCAGGTTTCCATGCCCTCATGATTAAAATGATGTTCAGTAAACCATATAGAATTCCAGTTATTTGCATCGCAGTATTTAGCTATGTCTCTGGCTTCGTCTAATATTTTAGTATGAGGTTTTTTTGTCCAATTAGTAGTGTTGCAAAAATAGCCGATTTTCATCAAAATCTCCTTAAGTATTATTTTTTTAAATCGATCGATCCCGCTTTCGTGATTTACGATGAGTTATGTATCGCTTTTTATGAGACTTTAATTGAACTTGTTAATATTGCAATCAACATATTTGATAATAATCAAAAAAAGTGTAAAAAATTTTTTTTTAAGAAGTTTAAGTTTAGAGTACGATTTTTTAGTAAATAAAACGTGAGTCTTTCAATATGTAGTAGATTTTTATTAAATAAGTTGAAGTAGGTTTATTTTTTAAGTCTTTTTTATTATGTGTTGTATAATTATCACTAAAATAGGTAAAAAAGTAAGTAAATACGTGCTTTTTTTAACTTTGTCTTTTGAGCATGATTAAACAAATTAACTTTGCATTTAATTTAAAAAATGTATTAATAATGACGAATATAAATATTAAATAAACAAACAAACAACTGGGGAATAAAAATGAAAAAATTAAAAATTACAAGCTTACTCTCAGCCCTAATATTAGTGGTATCAACGACAATGAGCCCTGTATTAGCTGGAAGTTTTGGTTTAGGTGCCTCTATACAAGCGGGTGCAGTAGATTTACGAGGTAATGAAACATTAGCATCTAATTCTATAGTAACTGGTGCAGAAGAAGTTGCAGGATTCGGTTCAGCAGCTGGATATGTACAATACATGTTCGGTGAAACTGGATTTGTAGTTGGTTATGAAAAAACACCAGGCAAAGTAGAACTTGGAGACAAAACTAATACGGTTAAGTCAACGTGTGGAACTAATTGTACTGGAAGTAGCTTTGTAACTAATACTGCCAAAGCACATCTAAGTGGACATAATGCAATTTACATTGAGTCACCTGCTTTTGGTGGACTGTTCGTAAAAGCTGCTTACAACAATGTAACACTTATTACTGAAGAAAGTTTAGGTACTGGGTCAACTTATGGAAACCTAGATATCAATGGTACAACTATTGGTGCTGGTTTTAGAGGAACTTCAGAAAGTGGACTTCACATGAAAATCACTGGTGAAATGACAAATTATGATACTATCAATCTTAATGGTGTAAGTAGTGATGGTTCAGGTACTGAAAATAAAATAAAAGTTGATGCAGATACTTATGCAGTCAAATTCTCACTTGGATATAACTTTTAATCCAAGCTAGTTTAATTTAATATTTATAAAACCCATCTAACTTTTAGTTAGGTGGGTTTTTTTTTACCCCTTAATCAAAAGTATTGATGGTATTATTTTTTTAATTATAATTACGTTAAATAGAGAGAATTAAATGAAAAATAGACCAAGCTTTTTTGAATTACAGAATGGTTCTAAAGCCGCTCTACCATTCACTAATAACGAATACGCAAATCGTCTAAAGATATTAAGAAAAATAATGGCAAAAAATAATCTAGATGCTGTTATTTTTACCTCTATGCAAAATATAGCTTATTATTCTGGGTTTCTTTATTGTTCTTTTGGAAGACCATATGCTTACGTTGTTACTAGTAAGCGAAATATTGTTGTTTCAGCTAATATAGATGCAAGTCAACCATGGAGAAGATGTTATGGAGAAAATTTGATTTACACAGATTGGGAAAGAGATAATTATTTAAAAGCAATCGCTTCTTTATTAAAAAAAGTAAAGAGAGTGGGTGTTGAAAATGATCATTTAACTACAGAACGTCATAAAAATTTAAAAGCATCTCTAGGAAGCCCAGAATTAGTTGATATTTCTCATTTCGTAATGTTGAAAAGAATGATCAAATCAGATGAGGAAATAAATTTAATAAAAAGTGGAGCAAAAATTGCTGACCTGGGCGGAGATGCTCTCGTGAAAGAAATTAAAGTTGGAGCTTCCGAAATAGAAATAGCTATGGCCGGACGCGATGCCATGGAGAGAGCTATATCTGAACTTCATCCAAATTCAGAATTAAGAGATACATGGGTTTGGTTCCAGTCTGGAATTAATACTGATGGAGCTCACAATCCAGTAACTACTAGAAAACTTAAGCATGGAGATATACTGTCTCTTAATACTTTTCCTATGATTTCTGGATATTATACTGCTTTAGAAAGAACACTTTTTGTCGGTGAAGCAGATGATGCCTCTTTGAAAGCGTGGGAAGCGAATGTAAAAATTCACAAACGAGGAATAGAACTTATCAAGCCGGGGGCTAAGTGCTCTGAAATTACAGCTGAATTAAATAATTTATTTGCTGAACTTGGATATCTTCAATATCGTACTTTTGGTTATGGACATTCATTTGGAGTTTTAAGCCATTATTACGGAAGAGAAGGTAAGCTTGAACTCAGGGAAGATGTGGAAACAATTTTAGAACCCAACATGGTTGTTTCAATGGAGCCTATGATTTTAATTCCAGATGAAAAACCAGGTTCGGGTGGCTACCGAGAGCATGACATACTTGTAATTAAGGAAAATAGTGCCGAAAATATAACAAAATTTCCTTTCGGACCAGAACACAACATAATAAAATAAATCAATGAAAATAAAATCACAATATATAAAACCGAAGTTTAAAAAAGAGTTCAATCCTAAAGTTGGCTTACTTGCACTTACTACCGATCTTACTATAGAAAAAGATTTTAATTCTATACTCAATCAATTGCCAATAGATGTATTTGTAAACCGAATTCACAATGAAAATCCATTAACCAAAGAAAATCTTCTAAAAATGCGAGATCAAATAGAGGGAATCACTGAAAAAATTTTACCAGGTGAAAAAATTAATACAGTAGCTTATGGATGTACATCTGGGACAATAGCCATTGGAGAAGATAGAGTTAAAGAAAAAATTCAATTAGCTAAACCAGAATGTTATGTAACTACCCCAATCACTTCAGCCATTAAAGCTTTTAAACTAATGAATATAAAAAAGATTGCTGTGTTTACACCCTATCCAGATTCTGTAAACAAAACTATTTATGAATATTTTTCTAAAAAAAATATTGATGTTCTGTCCTTTGGTACTTTCAATTTAAATTTAGATGCAGATTTTGCAAATATTGACCCAAAGTACTTATCTGAAACACTCACAAAATTAGACACAAATGGATCTGATGCACTTTTTATATCTTGCACAGCTCTACCTGCTTTAGAAATTCTTGATGAAGTTGAAAAAAAAATAAACAAACCAGTTTTTTCTAGCAACCAAACTCTAATTTGGGATACCATTAGATCTGTTGGATATCAATCCCCAGTAGAGGGATATGGAAAACTTTTAAGGAATTGAAATGCTCTTTGAAAAAAAAGAATACAGGGAAAGATTAAAAAAAGTTAAAGAATCAATGCAAAAAAAAGGTGTTGATTTATTAGTCTCTCATGATCCAGCTAACATGAATTATCTTACAGGATATGATGCGTGGTCTTTTTATTATGCCCAATGCGTTTTAGTTCACATTAATGAAGATGAACCAATTTGTTTCCTTAGAGCACAAGATGCTGGAGGTGGATACATAAAAACCTATGTGCAGCACAAAAATATTATATCTTATGATGAAAAATATATTCACACATGGCCACTTCATCCTTACCAATATTTAGTAGAAATAATAAAAGACAAAAAGTGGGATAGATCTAGTATTGCTCTTGAAATGGATAGCCATTATTTTACTGCATTTTGTTACGAAACAATAAAAAAAGGGTTACCAAATGCAAAATTTAAAGATGCTGAACGTTTAGTCAATTGGGTAAGAGTAGTTAAATCTGATTCAGAAATTGAATTAATGAAAGCAGCAGCCCGCATAAGTGAAAAAGCAATGAAAACAGCCTTCAATATTATTAATCCTGGGGTTAGGCAATGTGATGCTGTTGCGGACATACAAAAATCTTTATTTAATGGAACACCAGAGTTTGGAGGAGACTACGCTAGTATTGCAACTTTGTTACCAACGGGCAAAGGAACTTCAGCCTCTCATTTAACTGCAACCGAAGATAAATTTGTTAAGGGAGAAGCAACTATTATTGAAATATCTGGTGTACACAAAAGATATCACTGTCCCATGGCTAGAACAGTGCTTCTAGGAGAGAAGGACCAAAAGAAGATAGATACAATGAAAGCTACTAATGAAGCATTAAATGCTGGTATTTCTGTAACCAAACCTGGCAATACAGCTGATGATGTAGCTCAAAAATTTTGGGGAGTGTTAGATAAGTATGGAATTAAAAAAGAATCTAGAACAGGGTATTCCATAGGTATTGGTTATCCTCCAGATTGGGGAGAACAAACTTTAAATATATCAAAAGGCGATAAAACAGTTTTACAACCTAATGTTACTTTTCATATGATTGCTGTTATGCAATTTGGAGAGTGGGGTGTAGAAGCTAGCGAATCTGTTAGGGTTACTGAAAAAGGTGCTGAATTATTCTGCAATTTGTCTAGAGAATTGCATATTAAAGCATAAAAACCTTGAATTAAATTTTTACAAATGTTTAATATTTGAAAATTATGACAAGTTCTGAAAGTTTTGTAAAATTTGAAAAAGTTGATAAGAGCTATGACGGCGAACTTTTAGTTGTCAAAGATCTCAATTTAGATATTCCAAAAGGGGAATTTCTGACAATGCTTGGACCATCTGGATCAGGCAAAACAACAACATTAATGATGTTAGCTGGATTTGAAACTCCTACGGGTGGAGAAATATATTTAGAAGGTGAAGCTATTAATAAAATTCCGCCAAACAAAAGAGGTATTGGAATGGTTTTCCAAAACTACGCATTATTTCCACATTTAACAGTAAATGAAAATCTAGCTTTTCCTTTAGAAGTTAGAAAAATGAATAAATCTGATGTTGAGGAGAAAGTAGAAAAAGCTTTAGATATGGTAGAGCTAGGAGAATTTGGAAATCGTATGCCATTACAATTATCAGGCGGCCAACAACAACGTGTTGCCCTAGCAAGAGCTTTAGTTTTTGAACCAAGATTAGTATTAATGGACGAACCTTTAGGCGCTCTTGATAAAAAACTTCGTGAGCAAATGCAATATGAAATAAAACATATTCATGAACAAATAGGAATAACAGTTGTTTATGTAACCCATGACCAAAGCGAAGCTTTAACTATGTCAAATCGTATTGCAGTTTTTAATGACGGAAAAGTTCAGCAAATATCATCACCAACTATTTTGTATGAAAAACCCGAAAATGCATTTGTTGCAAATTTTATTGGTGAAAATAATCAGCTTAAAGGAAAAGTAAAATCTATTAACGGCAAAAATTGTGTTGTAACTACCGATAATGGTGACGAGATTGTATCCCTCAAAATAAATGTAAATTCAGCAGGAGACTCCTCGACAGTATCTTTGCGACCAGAGAGAGTTGAAATCAATGCTTCAGAAGGCGATTTTGAAAATTCTTTTAATGCGAAAGTGAAGGAATTAATTTATTTGGGCGACCACATTCGAACAAGAGTTGAAGTTTGTGGTAATGATCAATTTATTGTAAAAGTTCCAAATTCTTATAAGGGAGCAAACTTAAAAGAAGGCACATCTGTCAAACTTTCATGGAAGGCTAGCGATTCAAGGGCATTAGATCTTAGTTAATTTTTTATTTTTTATTTTACAGCACTTTCTCAATATGGTTTAATATTTGATATATACGTATAATTAACCAACAAAGAGGGAAAATATGTTAAAATTATTAAAAACCACTTTACTTGGATTGATCGCGATGGCATTTACTGCATCATCATATGCAGACATCACGTTCGTATCTTGGGGAGGAGCTTATACAGCGAGTCAACAAAAAGCTTATGTAGATACTTATGTAGGTTTGAATCCTGATACTAAAATTACTGTTGAAAGTTACAACGGTGGTCTTGGAGAAATCAAAGCACAAGTAGAAGCAGGAAACGTAACTTGGGATGTAGTAGACGTACTTCCAGACCAAGCGATTACTGGTTGTGATGAAGGTTTATTTGAAAAAGTAGATCAAAGTTCATTTATCAACGATATGGTTGTTCCACCAGTATCTGATTGTGTGGTACCACAAATTTTTTGGGCATACACAGTGTTTTACGACAAAGCTGCATTTCCAGGCAAGAAACCAAAGAAAATGAAAGATTTCTTTGATACTAAAAAGTTTCCTGGAAAAAGAGGAATACATACATGGGCACAAGCTAATATCGAAATGGCATTAGTTGGTGACGGTGTTAAAGCTAAGGATGTATACGAAGTAATGAGTACTCCTGAAGGAATAGACAGAGCATTTGCAAAACTAGATACAATCAAAAATGATGTTGTATTCTGGTCAGCAGGTTCTAAACCACTTGAATTAGTATCAAGCGGTGAAGTTGTTATGGCAATTGCATACAACGGTAGAATTGGTGCTGCTATCCTTTCTGAAGGTAAAGACTTTGAATACATTTGGGACGGTACAGTTCTTGAGCAAGAATATCTTGTAGCAATCAAAGGCGGAAAAAATACCGCTGAAGCACTTGATTTCATGGCTCATTCTTCGACTGCAACTGCTTTAGCTGAACAAGCTAAATACATTCCATATGGCCCTATGAGAAAATCTAGTATTGACATCATCAAAAAAGGTGAACCTTGGTTCATTAAATATGGTGGAGATATTGATATTATGCCTCATATGCCTACGCATCCAAAAGTACTTAAGAAAGCAGTTATCGGTAACCCGGTTTGGTGGGCTGATAACGGCGCTGAAGTTAACGAAAGATTTGGAGTTTGGAAAGGTAACTAATAATTCGTAATGTTTTAAAAAGGCGAGATGCAAGTCTCGCCTTTTTTGTTTAGAGGAATAAAATTATGAATGAAACAACCGCGGGACCTATATTAACAACTGACGGGATACCGTTAAAAGTTAGTCTTCAAAAATCTGAAAGAAAAAATAAAATAAGAGCCTTTCTTTTAGTGGTGCCACTTTTATTTTTTATACTTTTTACATTCTTAATTCCTATTGGTGATATGTTGCTTCGAAGTGTTGACGATAGTTATATTAATACTGTTTTTCCAAAAACTTTTGAAGAATATAAAAAATGGG
>Ga0209709_10004146_pt1 | contig 11780 bp, 9 predicted proteins | sample ArcticOcean_MG_C_2_FD_187435 | JGI IMG/M metagenome (GOLD analysis project Ga0209709, IMG submission 187435) | Marine microbial communities from western Arctic Ocean - ArcticOcean_MG_CB4_136 (SPAdes) (version 2) | ecosystem: Environmental > Aquatic > Marine > Oceanic | place: Arctic Ocean... | reverse complement strand
TTCGTTATTTTTGCCCTGTCGTTGCTTGCGCTATTGTTGCTTACACTGTTGTTGCTTGCACACAGCCCAAGTGCAATTGGTTCACCGAAACTGGTGTTGTTGGTCTCGGTTGACCAACTCAGCCCCGGCCGGCTCAGCGTAGATATGAAGGGAGGACTTGGTCGCCTGATGCGCCAAGGCCGCGTATACACCAATGCCAGACTGGATCATGGCTTAACCAATACCTGCCCCGGTCATGTCGCAATCTCTACCGGCGTCAATCCTGGGAAGGCCGGAATCCCTGGCAACAGTTATATCGATCATGTCACTGGGCAGCAGCGTTACTGTGTCGATGACCTTGATGATGCCCATCGGGTGTTTGGCACAGAACTCAATCGGTCGCCCAATTCAATGACCGTCACCGCGCTGGGTGACTGGCTTAAAGCAAACTCACCCGTATCAAGAGTTTTTTCTGTCGGGGGGAAGGACAGGTCGGCTATCACAATGGCCGGTAAAACTCCGGACGGGGTATATTGGTATGAAAGGAGCGTGGCAAAATTCACCAGCTCGGGATACTACGGTCCGCTGCCTGATTATGTGCAAGCATTCAATGGGGATAATTTTTTTGTCGACGGGTTTGCCGCGCGTTACCCAAAGACATGGGAACACAAGGCTGGCTCACTCAGGGCCGACGATTATGCCGGTGAATCCGGGGAGGACCTTCGGCATTCTGGACATCCGGTGAATACAGGTGAACTGGGGGAACGCGCAGCGCGTTTTTACGCGTCTCCGTTTCTGGACCTGGCGACGACTGAGTTGGCGAAACGGGTGGTCGATGAAGAGAGGCTTGGCCAGCAAGGGGTGACTGATTTGCTGGCGATATCCTATTCGTCTCTGGATGTAGTTGGCCATCGCTATGGCCCTTACAGCGGTGAATCAGAAGATACGCTGGCCCGTATAGATACGACGATAGGTGAATTACTAGCGTTTCTTGATGAGCGTCTAGGGGCGGACTATGTTGTTGCCCTGTCTTCCGACCATGGGGTTTTACCGTTACCTGAATGGTTGGTAGAAACCGGTGAGATGCATTGTCCGGTCGATGATGGTCGAATTTCTATTGAGAAAGCCATACTGCAACTCTACTGGCGATTGTATGTCGATTTTACTGCACCTTTTGGTGACCCAAGAGACTTGGTCGGTTTTTCAGGTGCCGGCGGTACGGTGAGTGCCACCTATGCACAGCAGCTGGGTACAACTGTGGAGCAGGTAGTTGCCGCAATGGAGCGCTACCTCGAAGAACAGGCTTACATTGAAGCGGTTTGGACGCCGGCGGAACTAGAGGCTTCTAATGATCCGGTTAGCCGTTTGTATCGTAATTCTTTTGTTCCTGGCAAATCGCCTCATTTCTTTATTCAACTGAGTGAAACATGTCTCATCTATTTTGCAGAGGGGACGAGTCATGGGAGTGTCTATGATTATGATCGGCGGGTGCCTGTCATTTTCTACGGGGCAGGAGTGGTGCCGGGGGTGATAGTCGAAGCGGTCCATAGTATCGATATCGCGCCAACGCTTGGGGAAGAGCTTGGTCTTGATTTGCCGGTGAACCTGGATGGTCGGGCCCTTGATTTAGGAAACGTTGATGGAAGTTAAACCAAAAATAGCGATATCCAGTTGCCTGGTCGGGCAGGAAGTCCGGTTTGACGGTGGACACAAGCACTTCCGGTATGCGACTGAATCACTTGCGACTTATTTTGATTTTGTGCCTCTGTGCCCTGAAGTTGCCATTGGTCTTGGGATTCCTCGCCCGACGATTCGTCTGATTAAAGGCGAAAATGACACCACAGAAGCCGTAAGTAACGCAGACAGAACAATTCGTTACACAGAAGCGCTCAGTGCCTATGGTAGAAAAACGGCGCCAGCGCTGCATGAGGTGTCCGGATATATTCTCAAGAAAGATTCCCCCAGCTGTGGAATGGCCAGGGTAAAGGTCTATCAGAACAATGACGGTCCACCTGACAGGACCGGCGTTGGCATCTACGCTAACGAAATAATGAGCGCGCATCCCAACTTGCCTATAGAAGAAGAAGGCAGGTTGAACGATACAAGGCTGCGCGAAAATTTTCTGGAACGAGTATTTCTCTATCACCGCTGGCTAAAGTTGATGGAAGGTGGTGTCGATAGCAATGCTTTGGTGAAATTCCATACAGTTCAGAAATTCGCCATACTTGCCCATGACGAGCCAGCTTACCGGGAGCTTGGCAGGATAGTGGCGGGCGTGAGTACCAGCGACATTGAAGCCCGCTGTATGGAATATATTTCGCTGTTGATGCGGGCCATGAAAGTCCTGACTACGCCAAAAAAACACGCCAATGTGCTGATGCATATCATGGGTTTTTTCAAGGAATCGCTGGCAGCAGAGGACAAGGCTGAGCTTCTGCGTCTAATCGATGCGCACCGTGAGGGCCTTGTTCCGGTGATCGTGCCGATAACGCTAGTTAATTACTTTAGAAAACGTCATCCGAGTGCCTATATCGATGGCCAAAAATACCTGGAGCCCCATCCGCCAGAGTTAATGCTGAGAAACATGCTATAGGGCGCGAACTGTGCCAGGATGTGGTTATGAATGTGACGCCGATTACCCCTCATATTGGGGCAGAAATCAGAGATGTAGATTTATCCAAGCCTCTTGGTAACGAAGCCTTCGCGGGTATTCACCAAGCGTTTCTTGATTGGGGGGTGCTGGTTTTTCGCGATCAGCAACTGACCAGAGATCAGCACAAGGATTTTGCACGCAGGTTCGGCAAGCTGCATACCCACCCGATGAATTATATAGATGGTGGCGATCCTGAAATGTTAGTGGTGAAGACCACAAAAGATTCCGCTTATACCGCCGGTAATGACTGGCACACAGATGTTACCTGCGATGAGTATCCGCCTATGGGTTCCATGCTCTACATGAAGCAGGTCCCAGATTATGGGGGCGGCGATACGATGTATGCCGACATGTACCTGGCCTATGAAATGCTCTCGGAAACGATGAAAGAAATTCTGGGTGGCCTGGTTGCGGTGCATGACGGCGCGCTTCCCTATGTCGGTGCCTATAAAAGTACGCCACCTGAAGGCGGCTACCCGAAAAATGAGCACCCAGTGATTGTGACCCACCCGGAGACAGGCAGGAAAGTACTGTATGTAAATTCCGGTTTTACCTCGCACATTAAGGGCTTAAACCGGGGTGAATCGAAAGCGTTGCTAGGTTTTCTGTTCGATCATATTGCGACAGTGCCAAGGTTAACGTGTCGAGTGAGCTGGGAGCCTGGCACCCTGACGTTCTGGGACAATCGTTGCACGCAGCATCATGCGATCTGGGATTATTATCCCCATGAGCGTTACGGTGAGCGGGTTTCTATTATTGCAGACCAACGGCCCGAGGCTTAACGTCAGATGCGATAATCGCTGATCTGTACTTCGTCCCCGATGTTCGCGTAGTCACCCGCCGCTCTTGCGGATCGGAACTCGCCCCAGTTGACGGATCGATAGCGCGGTTTATCTCCAGTCTGTGGAATGCAGTTAGTAGAAAAATCAGGGTTCATAAAAAAAGCGGCGCTAAACCGGCTTTGCTTACTGTTGGCCAGAACACGGTGTAGCGGCGCCTTGTAGCGATCGTTGGACCATACCTGGACAAGATCGCCGACATTGATAATCAGGCTGTCATTCTCGCAGGCAATGGTTGTCCAGGTGTCGTTATGACGTACCTGTAAGCCAGAGACTTCATCCTGCAGTAACACCGTTACCGCACCTGCGTCCGTGTGATGGTAAATCCCCAGGTGACCTTCGGTAGGAAAATCTTCTTCTGGGTCTGCTGGCACTTTGCAAACCGGGTAGTGGTTCAGTCGAAGGAAGCTGGAATTACCGTGGGTGAAATGCTGCGCTAATGAAGATCGATGCAGTCGGAGGGACTGCATAATGGATTCAAGCAGTGTCAGGCTGATGGTTTCGCACAAGCGGTGCCAGTGAAGCATCGTTTCGCGAAACCCCGATAGACTCGAGGGCCAGGGCGTTTGACTTTGATTATGTGGATCAGCCTGATCCAGGCTAAGGTCAAAGATTTCTTTCCAGTCCTGCTTGTTCTTCGTGAGTTCCTGATCGAAATAGCCCCACGGGTTTTTCTCTGTTCGCGATAGTTGTCTCTTCTCTTCGTGCGGCAGATCAAAAAAAACCTTCATTGCGGACAGTAACTGGTCCGTTGTTCCCTTCTTAAGGTCTAGATCAACCAGCCGAAAAAAGCCCCAGTACCGGCAGGCATTCGCAAGACTTTCGATCGTTTCACGGTTATTTGTCTTTAGCTCACGAAGACTGATGCTTGGAATTTGTTTCATTGGGTCAGAGGCCATACAATCTAGGTCGTTTGCATAAATTCACAGGTGACAAAAGTAACGCTTATGTCGATAGAAGAACAGCAATCTCCAATTACTTCAACACAACACGGTCTTGTTCTTGGGCGCGAGAAAAATGAGGTCCTGTTGTTTAATGGTATTCCTTATGCCGAACCGCCGGTTGGGGACCGACGATTTAAGCGCCCGGTATCGCCGGTATCTTGGGATGATATTCGTGACGCAACCAGGTTCGGACCAGCCGCCCCACAGCTGCCTTCCGGTGGCATGACTGACTCAGTGCCAGTGAACTGGAATGAAGATTGCCTATTCCTGAATGTTTGCACACCGGCAATCGATCAAAAAAAGAGGCCTGTGCTGGTTTGGATTCATGGGGGGGCTTACAGGTCAGGCCAGGGAGCAGTGCCATGGTACAACGGGACCAGTTTTGCACTGAACGGAGATATCGTTGTAGTTTCGATTAACTACCGGTTAGGAGCGCTGGGGTTCACTGACTTGTCCAGGTTTGGCGATGATTATGCCACCTCTGGTGTTAATGGCATCTGTGACCAGATCAAAGCACTGGATTGGGTGAGGGACAACATTTCAGGTTTCGGGGGTGATCCATCGAAGGTCACCATCGCGGGCGAATCCGCAGGGGGGTTTTCGGTTGCAACGTTACTCGGCTGCGAGCAGGCGCAGGGCCTGTTTCGTCGCGCGATCCCGCAAAGCGGAGCGACGCACCACACCTTGACGGATGACGTCGGGAAAGTGGTTGCAGATTTGTTGATAGACGAGCTTGGTGTCGAATCTATTGATGAGCTTAAGTCGGCAAGTGTGCTGGACATCCTGAAGGCACAATCTCGGGTGGATGTGCGCTATAACCATATGAACATTGGCAATGGTGTGCAGGCATTTTATCCAGTTGAACTAAATGAAGTGCTGCCAATTCCACTTCGCGAATCCATCCGGGCGGGCGTAGGTGCTAGTGTTCCCGTGCTGACCGGAACCAACAAGGATGAAAATACCCTTTTTGTGGTGGAGAAAGTATCACCGGAAAAACTGCGTTACCAGGCCAAAGCCTACGGGAGTGAATCACTGGTCGAGGCGTACCGGGAGATGCTGCCCGGCGCTACAGAAACTGAACTCGCGATTGAGCTAGGAACCGATTTTACCTTCAAGATTCCGGCGATTCGACATGCGGAAGATAGGATAGCGCATGGTGCAGACACCTGGATGTACCAGTTTGACTGGGAGTCCAGAAACGTTCATCTAAAAGCGACTCATGCGCTGGAAATACCCTTTGTTTTCAATACGCTCGCGTCCTCCGGCGTTGACTCCTTTATCGGGGAGGGTGAGTTGCCCCAGACTGTTTCGGATGAGATGCATAGTGTCTGGACCAGCTTCATTCAGGGTGATGAACCCGGTTGGCCTAAATACGATCTGGAGAAAAGAACCGTAAAGCATTTTGATGACACCTCATCCCTTGTGGATAATGGAGAGTTGCCAAGGCTTAACGCCTGGAAAGGCATCCGATAGCTGCTGAATCCGGGGTTTGGGTATGGCTCGTTTGAACGTTAACAAGCAAGATGTCTCGTTAAGCAATCATTCGGTGATTCACTCCATCCGGTACGACCGAGACAAAAGTTTTAGGGATATCGATGAAACCTGGGTTGAGGGGCTTCGTGATCACCCTTACAGTCTGCCCACCAGGGATTATTACCTACAAATACGATGACCGGTCTTGAATGTTTCCTTGATGGTTTCCAGCTAATTCGCCGCCCCGGGCTGCGGCGATATTTCATTGTTCCGTGTCTTATTAATGCTGTGGTGCTGACGTTGTTGGTGGTGTTGTCCTATTCCCATTTCGGCGACTGGGTTGCCATAATTGTTGCCTGGTTTCCTGGCTGGATGTCCGCACTTTATTGGCTGGTCTGGGGGATTTCGCTGATCGTACTGCTGGTACTGATTCTTTTTGTTTTTACGTTTGTGGCGAACATCATTGCCTCGCCCTTTAATGCAATCCTGTCGATCAAAGTGGAACAGGTTCTGACGGGCGCTGCGCCGGTATCGACAGTATCCCCCTGGTTAATCCTGCCGCGCTCGGTTGCAAGGGAACTGGGAAAATTACGCTATATATTACCCAGGTTACTGGGTTTGCTGTTGATCACCATTATTCCGGTTATCAATACGGTCGCGCCGTTTCTTTGGGTTTTGTTCGGGGCTTGGATGATGTCTATCCAGTACGCAGACTACGCTGCCGACAACAACGATGTTTCCTTTGGAGAGTTGCAATCACGTATGAGAGCAAGGCGGTTTGATGCCTTGATGTTCGGATTACCTGCCTATCTGCTATTAACGGTGCCTGTCGTGAACCTGGTATTAATGCCGATAGGTGTGGCCGGTGGTACACGTTTCTGGGTCGAGCATCTGCGCTAGCTGACAGGTCCATAGAAGCTGCGTTCCAATCCGCTCAGCGTGTTCACACAGGCCTGATCGTAGAAGGGAAGGGGCTGTATCAACACACAATACTCTCGACCTGCCTGATCGGGTCACCCCGCAAATAGGTGTTAAGCGGATCGCACCAGCTGTAGCTGCCGGGGCTTCTCATAGCTTCATCCGGGGCCGAGTGAAGCTGGAAACCCAGCTCCCATTTGTCGACGCCGGTAACTTGCGGAAACGTATAGGTACACCTTTAGCCGGGCAGGTATAACAGAGGGAAGACAGTTTTTCAGCTTTCGGCCTAAGGCCATAACCTGCTTTCGGGCAGGGATTTTTTAAGGCGAACGGCAGGATACTTCCGTTCCAATGTGACCGAAAGGGGAGTGATCCAGCGTTAACGTCGGAACTCATCGTTGATGGCTGCGGGATGTGTAAAATACCGGCATGAGTATTACTAAGCTGTTGAAGTCCCTTGAGAACCTTTCAGAATTGGCTTATGTGGGAGAGCCTGTAAGCCAGCTCGAACACGGGTTACAGGCTGCGGGTCTCGCAATTAGGGCGGGTGCTAGTGAACACATGGTACTTGCGGCGCTGCTTCATGACGTTGGTCATTGGAGCAATCCAGAGGCGTTGCAGATGGAAGGCCTGGGTGCCCGGGACCACGACAGGTTGGGTGCAGAGTATTTGGTCGCCATCGGTTTGCAGCCAGAAATCTCCGCGCTTGTAGGTGCCCATGTAGATGCGAAACGCTACCTGGCGGTGACTACCCTGGAATACGTTGCGAAGTTGTCTCCGGCAAGCCGCAGGACGCTGGATTACCAGGGTGGTCCAATGAGCGATGAAGAGTTATCCGCCTTCAAAGCGAGTCCGGGCTTCAGGGACGCATTGCGCCTGCGTGCATGGGATGAGGCCGCAAAGGAGCCGCAAGCGGACAGGCCGAACCTCGAATATTATCGCGCGATGTTGGCGCGTCATTGCCAGCAGTCAATTTCTGAGGCACAACTGGATCACTGGGACCGCTTTGGCTGGCTTCACATAAAGGGCTGGTACAGTGAAGACGAAATGGTTTCGATCACATCAGCTACCGATGACTTACAGACAAGGCCGGAAGTGGCTGGCAAGTGGATGAAATACTTTGAAGGGGCTGGCGGCGACACCCGTACCCTGTGCCGAATCGAAAATTTTCTGCAATATGAACCCGTTTACGCAGAACTGTTGCAGGGGAATGCAAACCTGAATCTGTTGTCTCTGCTGATTAACGAACGTGCCGTGCTGTTCAAGGAGAAAGTAAACTTCAAGCTTCCGGGGGGGCAGGGTTTTTCTGCCCACCAGGACGCACCGGCGTTTACCACCTTCGGGCAACGATTCCATGTCACCATGATGTTGAGCATTGACCAGGGAACAACAGACAATGGTTGCCTGGAAATTGCAAGAACATCACGGCTTGATGCTTCACTTGAAATGAAAGAAGACCTGACGCTGTCTGATGAAGTGATTAGACAGTTCAAATGGGAGCCCATAGAAACCGCCCCGGGTGATCTTGTACTTTTCGATTCCTATGTGCCGCACCGCTCAGCGGCCAACCTCAGTAATGCGTCCCGCAGGGTATTGTACGCGACGTACAATAAGGCTACTGACGGCGATTTCCGGGCGCGGTACTTTACAGAGAAAAGACGGGTTTTCCCGCCGGATGTGGAACGACGCGAAGGTGCCAAGTATGACGCTGGCGTTTTTAACGTTGGGAACCCTGTCTCTCTTGAATAAACCGCTAGACGACCAGCTTCTCCATACTGGTCCGTGGTTTCTTTATGAACCCAAGTATGAAACCAGGCGATTCGTAGAAGGACTCGGCAGAGGCATTGCCATCTCGAACCTGCAGGTTCAGTTTCTCACCACCTGGCTTGCGCGGGTGATCGGTCGAGTTGATATAGCGACCCCCATTGTGGGGCTGTTCATCAGGCAGGATTGCCCCAAGAAGGGTGGTGACAGCCCTCAGTGTCATTCCTTTCAAAAGTTTAAAACTCAGACTTCATCAGCTTGCTGATCGATTATGGCGGTATGGTCGCCTAGTTCATCCTGGTCTATCAAATCCTCTAGTCTGTGCATTTCCATCTCCTGTAAGACCAGCATCTCGCGAGATTCGAGCAACAAACGCAGCTGTTCATTGAGAATCGGATTGTCTGCAGCGATAGCGTTTAACACTTCGATCTGCAGGTCTATATCAGACAGAAGTTTATCGAACGTAATATTGTCGGTAATCAAGAAGATGCCTGTAGATTGGTGATGTGGTTAGGGGATTCTTAAATGATCATAACGCTACGATGAATCGACGGTCAGCTCTTCGTAGCTGATGGATCTTCAGTTGAGCTGCGAGTGTATCAAGGTGATCTTCGGCTGAAAGTGAAGGGAGTTTCTGCAACAGATCAATCAAGCGGGCGGTATCTGAAACAGAGCCAGCCGGGTTTTCCAGCGAATAGTGGTGAATTAGCGCCGGAAGTATCTTTTCTGGAGGTGCTAGGTCTGGAGTTTTATCGGCCACTTGAGTTACTGAGGACTTTCGGGAGGCCAATAGTACCAAATTGACCAAAGTCTTTTATCATCGATATACAGGCGGTATAAATCGGCACTAAGTACTGTCTAGCCAACTGGGATATACTCGCGCGATTTGAATGAGAGAAGACCCAATGAAAGGCACTGTCCATTACGAAGCTCGTGGCAACATCGCACTCCTCAGTATCGATAATCCACCCGTAAACCCCTTGTCATCTGGTGTCCGGCAGGGGCTCTTTGACGGCGTAAGCAGCGCCCTGGCTGATGATGCCATCGAGGCTATTGTTTTAACGGGACTGCACAGAGCGTTTATTGCCGGCGCTGATATCAGCGAGTTTGGCGCTGCTGCAACCGAGGGCGTGGGTCTGGGTGAGGCTCTGGACAAGATGGAAGGCAGCACCAAGCCGATCATAGCCGCCATCAACGGAACGGCATTTGGCGGTGGGCTCGAAGTTGCGCTTTGCTGTGATTACAGAATTGCTGCAGCGACTGCTCCTGTTGGTTTGCCGGAAGTGAAACTGGGGCTACTCCCTGGTGCTGGTGGTACGCAGCGATTACCGAGACTTATTGGCGCAGAAGCGGCTGTCCAGGCAATTGTTTCCGGCAACCCAATAATGGCGCCTGATGCGTTAACCATGGGTATCGTCGACCGGGTTGCCAGCGGTGACATCGTTGATGACGCAATTGCCTATGCCCAGGAAATCATTGCTGACGGTGCCGCGACACGAAAGGTTCGCGACCTCGAAGACAAGATCTCAGCTGATCGGGGCAATACGGCACTGTTCGAAAAATTCGCTGCCAATCTGGATAAGACTCACCGCGGACAGTTTGCACCAGCGCAGATTCTTCAATGTGTTGAAGCTGCAGTGAATGCTGAAAGCTTTGACGAGGGTATGGCTGTGGAGCGCGCAAGGTTTGCGGAATGTATGTCTGATCCGCAGCGCGAAGCACTGATCCACATTTTCTTTGCTGAACGGGCGGCGAACAAGATCCCGGGCCTGTCTAAGGATGTTCCGTTACTGGATATTAACAAAGGCTCTGTCATTGGTGCCGGCACAATGGGTGGTGGTATTGCCATGTGTTTTGCCAACGCTGGTATACCCGTGCGGGTTCATGACAACGATCCTGAGAATCTTGCCCGTGGAATAAAGGTGATCGAAGGCAACTACGCGCGGACTGTCTCCAAGGGAAGGCTGACCCAGGAAGAAATGGATAAGCGGATGTCGCTGATTATTCCTACTGAAAATTTTGATGACCTGGGTGACGGAGATATCGTTGTTGAGGCTGTTTATGAAAACCTCGATTTGAAAAAGGAAATATTCGCCCGGCTAGACAAAGTGATGAAGCAGGGCGCTCTGCTTGCAACAAATACTTCAGGGCTTGATGTGGACGCAATTGCAGGAATGACGGACAGGCCCGAATTTGTGTGCGGAATGCATTTCTTTAGCCCCGCAAACGTCATGCGACTCCTGGAAGTTGTTCGTGGAAAGGATTCATCGCCGGTAGTGCTTGGTACGGCCATGGCGCTAGGAAAGCGGTTAGGAAAAGTCTCAGTGATGGCAGGAAACTGCCCTGGTTTCATCGGTAACAGGATGCTGGGCGGATACACACGCCAGGCAGCTTTGATGATCCTGGAAGGTGCAACTCCGGCACAGGTGGACAAGGTGATCTTTGATTTTGGCCTGGCCATGGGCCCATTTACTATGAACGATATGGTTGGCCTGGACCTGGGATGGCGCGCCCGAAAAATGATGGGGGGCACCAACGAAGTAACCGCCAGAATTCCGGATGAACTATGCGAATTAGATCGCTACGGCCAGAAGAACGGCAAAGGTTACTACCAGTATGCAGAAGGCGACCGAACACCGCGCCCCGATCCTGAAGCGGACGCAGTCATCGCGAAAGTATCAGAAGATCTAGGGTATACCCGTCGAGACTTTTCTGACGACGAGATTTTGAAGCGCTGTATGTATCCTCTGGTGAACATAGGGGCAAAGTTACTGGAAGAGGGCCATGCGCTGCGGGCAGGCGACATCGATACTGTCTACGTCAACGGATATGGATTTCCGACTTATGTGGGTGGTCCGATGTGGTTCGCTGATACACAAGGGCTGGATAATGTGTTGGCAGATATGGAACGGTTTTTCGAGGAAACCGGTGACGATGTCTGGAAACCTTCTGACCTGCTTAAGAAGTTGGTGAGCGAAGGCAAGAACTTTGCATCTCTGGATGGTTAATCTTGGGATGTGATTAATTGGATTGCAGATCCCGGTTTCCGGACCGGGGTTTGTGTCGAGTGGTGGCATTTCTCACCACATTGTCGCGTTTTTAGTTATCAGGCTTTCACAGTTCTCGTGAAAGTTAAAAATAATACTATAATTATCAATGGTATATGAGGCTCCTGGGGGTTTGGCACGGATTCTGCATTCTAACGTCCAA
>Ga0209709_10004144_pt1 | contig 11784 bp, 12 predicted proteins | sample ArcticOcean_MG_C_2_FD_187435 | JGI IMG/M metagenome (GOLD analysis project Ga0209709, IMG submission 187435) | Marine microbial communities from western Arctic Ocean - ArcticOcean_MG_CB4_136 (SPAdes) (version 2) | ecosystem: Environmental > Aquatic > Marine > Oceanic | place: Arctic Ocean... | reverse complement strand
TATCTGTGTTATCTAAATAGAATTGTTTGAATCCTTGAAATAACTCTTTATGTTCTTCATTAAATACCATGAACCCAGAGTTAACATATTTACTCATATCTAATTCAAAACCATCAAATATATCTTTATACCCTTGAATACTCTCGTAAATCCATCTCATATTATCCATATCACGCCAAGCTGTCAATCTTCTATCTGTCATTTCAAAGAAGTTAGGTGCATCATGTCTAATCATAAATGAACTATCAACTAATGCAATCTGGTCGTATTTAATACCTTGTCTTTCAAGTTCATCAAATAGAAATATAGCCTTCTGCCAATTAATTCTATATCTAAATAAATCTTCTTCAACTGGTTTTGTAAACGGTACAAATAAACAATCGTTTCTTTCACACCAATATTCCCAAGTCTTTTTTGAGTATTCAAAATAATCATAACCACCATACTTACTCATATGAGTTTCATTCACGACTGCAGGCCACCATACAACATTTTTTTTCAACTTAATAACTCCTTTGGGAATGTACTCGTTTCACTACTCATTGAATGTAATAGTTCTTTATTTCTTTCACTTATTAATGATACAAAATTACCATAGTTACGGTATCCTAAATGTGACCATGAGTATGGATGCATTAACACGTGAAGTTTTTTTACTTCATCAAAATTTATATCAAGTGGGTGTCCAAACTTCCATAGATGATTTGAATCTGATAAGTATGTTACATTTAATTTTTTCGGTTTAGTATTTTTAAAGTAGTGAAAAAACTCTTCACCATTACAATTAATTAAATTGTCTATTTTAATGTACAACTCTAATAACTGTGGATTTAAATTTGGTCGATGAAATGCAAACCTATCTATTTTAAATTCATAGAAATGTTCTAATACTTCTATATCTTTTAATACATTTTCTTTTATTTTTTTTGCACTTAAACTCGGTGGGTTCTGATGTAGACCTATTTTATGACCTAACTTTTGAATCTCTTGAACTGCTCTTATGTTTTTTTCTGATAACGCATTATACGTATTATTTCTTAGTTGAACTGTGTATGTTGAAACTATACCTAAATCATTAGCTTCTATTCTTGCCATTTGTAAAGCTCTATCTACTGAAAATTCTATGTCATGTCGAACTACACAAAATGAGTTTGTTCGAGAAGTTACTTCACTAAAATCAACTATAGGTAAATTTACTTTTATCAAATTTATGATATTTTTAAACTCACTATAACTAAACATTTAATAAACCTTCATCTTGAAAACTGTCTACAACTTTACGGTATATTGAACCTTGAGGTGTTGATGTATTTGATAATAATCCTCTTTCACCTTCAAGACAGTACGGACTTACTCTATACGTAGGTGCTAAATACCTGATTCTATCTAACAAATTATTATTGAACATAAACCCGTGAAAGTTTTCAATAGGTTTTTCCCAATCTTTCATACTCAAACCACCTTGTGGTGTACTGTCTCCGTAATAACCCATATCCATATTATCAGTTAATCCTGTTCTATCTAACTCAACTCTAGCCATATCAAAGCCACCACCCATTTTATCAATCAACTCAGTTTTAAAAAAATCAAAAGAACCTCTAACCTTACCAGTCCAATTAACAATAGCGTTAGATAAAATCAACCAATCATCAGGTTGTACTTCAGAATAATCATTCTTGGTAGCGTTTTTAAACTCAGGTAAATCATTTAATGAGTAATCATTTCTAAATAACTTTTTAAAAGAGTTATCTAATGTGTTTACAAATAACTGATTATTTAACAAGAAGTTATCATCGTGTGTTAGTAATAACATTTCATAATCTTTATAATTATATTTTTCTAACCATTGATTTGTTACTGCCCAATCTCCACAATTATTTGGTTCTAAACTATAATCCCATCCAGTACTCTCTAACCACTCAACACTTGGTACATCTTCATATAAAATCTTATCAAGTCGTTCTAATGTACCATCACCTAGTTTAGTTAGTATATTCTTTTTTTCTTCTCTTGCAATACTTGGGTCTCTATGAGATACACAAAAATAATCTACTTCCCAACCAGTTGGTATAACTTGTTGATTTATTTGTTGATAAAAGTTTATTGGGAAATGCCAACCACTTACGACAACTGCTAACTTTTTCATTTATTTTTCCTAAAGTTTTTTATTAAATCTACGATAGTGTCAATATCATTATCGTCTAAGTTTTGATGTATTGGAATATTAATTGTTGTATCTGATATTTCATCTGCTACTGGTAGTGATAAATTAGTTTGTTTATACTGACTAATTTTATGTACGGGATAGTATCTAAAAGTTACATATACTCCGTTGTCAATCATATACTTAGCAAATTCATCTCGCCATCCGTTTTTCACTCGCATCCAAAACATAAAATACGATGATGTACAGTTTTCTTCAGGTTCAGGTGGTAAAGTTAACCAATTAAGATTTTGTAACTCTTCTTTGTAAGTATCCCATATATGTTTTCTCCTACTAATAAAAGTATCTACTTTTTTCATCTGTTCTAACCCTATTGCAGATACAATATCATTTGATACAAATCTACCAGATGTACTACCTAATTCAATTTCCCACCAAGTTTTTTTATCTTCTTTTAATGAATCTACACCTGATTTTATTTTTGATACTAAACCTAAATAACGGTATTGTAATGCTTTTTCATAGTACTCATCTTTCTGAAAAGTCATCATTCCACCATCTCCAGTAACTAATATTTTCATAGCATCAAAGCTAAAGAATCCAATATCACCTAATGCTCCACAGTATCTATCTTTATATTTAGAGAATAATGTATTACAACTATCTTCTATTATCTTTATATCACCTGATACTTCTTTTATTTCATCAAATTGAACAGGGTTACCACCGTAATGTAATAACAAAAGAGCTTTAGTATTTTTTGTCATTTTCTTTTCAACTTCTTCAGGAGTAATATTAAATGTATTTAAATCAACATCACAAAATATAGGATTAGCTCCCGCATCAATTACAGCATTCACACAACCTATAAAATTTACTGTGGGTATAAGAACATCATCACCTGGTTGAATGTCAAGTACCTTCATAGCTCCATACGTTGCGGCTGTAGCACAGTTGAACGACAGAGAATATTTAGAATTTAATCTTTCCCCAAATTGTTTTTCAAATTTTAGTGTTTCGTTTGATGCACCTACCCACTTAGATTTGAATACTTTTTCTATTGCTTTTGCTTCATCTTCACCAAGTGAATTTGAAAATATTTGAATCATATAACCTCTTTACACACCTGAATGTGCTTCTTCTCCTTGTTGTACTGTACCTTGTGGTACTTCATTTAGACTTTCAAATAAAAACTCAGGATGACATTTATAATTACCTTGAGAACGACCAATCCATATAGCTGTCATACACCATTTATCTTTTTCAGTTTCTAATACTTTGTTCTTATAGTGATATTCAGTAGGTATTTTTGATAACTCTGCTATATCAGTTTTATTATTAACTAAAAAGTCTTTCCAATTATAACTTGAATTTAATGATTTAATTTCATCACTCTTGTCCATTGTCATCAATAAATATACTTGAAATTTAATTAAATCTGAAATGATATTGATGTCAGTTTCAAATCCTCTTTGTTTTTCTAAAAATTCTATGAATTTAATAAGTTCGTTTTGTAATACTTTACTATCTTTCACACACCTTAACCACGACGCCTCTTCAATAGGCCATAATATCTCTGCTAAATTTTCATCGTGATGATTCCAACCACCACCAGCATAACCAACATCTATATAATTTCGTAACGTATCATATTCTGTTTTAAGCATTGAGTCAAAATTTTCACAGTAGTCTTTCAATGATGTATAAAAATCTATATAGTTTAAATCATAAACTTGCTTATAAAACTTAGATACGTATTCAGTTATACCTAAACTATGAAACGCTTGCATGAACCAACCATATACATACATTTCTTTTAACTCATCAAGGTTAAAAGTATTAGTACTGACGATTGTATCTTCGTACTCAGGTATTTCACCTCTATTATTAACTGATGAATGCCATAGATATATTGGTGATTTAATAGTTTGTATATCATACTTCTTAGCGTAACTTGGTTCATTCATAGGTGCGTTTACAAACACACCACAATTATAAATAAACACAACTGGTCTTGGAAACAACTCCATTAATTGTTCCAAGCCTGTTTTATAACTACTAAGTGTTTCACCTGGCATACCCATAATTAACTCTGTATAGTTCTCTATTTTTTCATTTCTAAATTTTTGAACTAATTCACCAAATTTATCAAACTTAATATTTTTTCTTTTAATTACATCAAGTGTTGTTGGGTCTAAGGACTGTACTGCTAATGTTACTGCTCTCAGTAAGTCAGCATCTAATAGTTCTTTAGCAACTGGTATTACTTTATCTGACGAACTCTTTGTCCAGGCTGGTCTAATTCTACCTGGAAATCCTTTTGACTTCTTTTCTGAACTCAATTTCTTTGCTAAACTCAAATCTCTTTCTGTAAATATACCAAAGTTAGCATCACAACAATCTATATAAGGTATTTTATTATCTGCAAACCATTCTATCTCTTCAAATAACTTATCCATATCCCATTTTCTAACTTTTGTTTTTGTTGCACTACCCCAATCACAGAAAGTACATTGGAACGGACACCCTCTATTTGTTTCCCACGCCGCGATATACTCAACACCCTCTACTGGTTCTATCAAATCCCAAACTAAATCAGTTAAGTATGGTGACGGTAATGTATCTAAATCCCAAATTCTATCTTGAGCCAGAGTTCTAAATCCTTTAGTCTCAATACCACCTATAGAAGCTATCTCTTCTTTATTAACATATTTTTCAAATAAATTCTTTATAGTATATTCACCTTCTTGATGAACTAAAACATCTACGTGTGGATAATCTTTGAAAAAATTACCTGTAGAGTTTTCTACCCAGCCTGTTGGAACTTCACCTTCATACTTTAATGGTACTTGTGGTCCACCGTATATAATTTTACACTCAGGATACTTCTCTTTAACTCTTTTAGCTAACATATTTGTTATTTCCCAATTCCAAACATAACAAGAACATAACAAAATATCAGGGTCTTTGATTCTATCAACATACTCATCTAATTTATTTCTAAATATAAATGTTTTTTCAAATTGTAAGTGTTTATCTAACTCTGGAAATGATTTGATGTATGCAAACAAAGATGCAATGCTATATGGGAAATGTATTGAATTACCGTATTGATAATTAAATTGTGAGCTATATACTTTTAGTTTTTTCATAGTAATAAATATTAAGTTTTTATTTCATATACAATTTTTTTTGATACTCAATCATTTCATCTAACATAGACTCGAATGTATACTCGTGTTTCCACTTTAATTCATTTAGTGCTTTAGTACAATCACCTTTTAAATCAGTTAGTTCTTCTGGTCTAAAGTACTTATCATCTATACCAACATAGTCTTTATAGTTTAAATCTAACTTATTAAATACATATTCACATAATTCTTTTACTGAATGTGATATACCTGTTGAACATACAAAATCATCAGGTTTATTGTGTTGTAAAATTAACCACATACACTCTACATAATCTTTAGAGTGACCCCAATCTCGGGTAGCGTTTAAATTTCCTAACATTAATTTATTTGATAACCCACTTTTTATTTTTACTGCTTCTTTTACAACTTTATTTGTAACAAAGTTAGTACCTCTTCTTGGTGATTCGTGATTAAATAAAATACCATTACTTAAAAACAAATCATATGAGTTTCTGTAGTTTTTAACTAAATTGTAACCAAATACCTTTGCACATCCATAAGGACTTGTAGGATTCATATGAGTTGATTCTCTTTGATACCCATCATCATCTGTAGAGTTACCAAACATCTCTGATGATGAAGCTTGATACATTCTAACAGTTGGACATATTAATCTGATAGCTTCTAATAAATTCATCGTACCTATTGCTACTGTTTGTGCTGTATAAATTGGTTGGTCAAATGATATTCTAACGTGAGATTGAGCTGCTAAGTTATAAATTTCATCAGGTTGAACTTCTTGTAATACTCGTACTAATGAAGCCATATCTGTCATATCAGCATAGTATAAATTATCTTTAATAGTATGATATACATCATCTAATCTTGCAGTTTGATTTTCTGCTACTGAATTTCTTTTAAGAATACCGTGTACTTCATAACCTTTTTCAAGTAATAGTTCAGTTAGATATGAACCATCTTGACCGTTTATTCCAGTAATTAAAGCTTTTTTCATTTTCTAGCCTTTTCATAATTTTCAATAAACCATTCAACTGATTTAGTTATACCAACTTCTATCGGTGTAAATTTAAAATCAGGTAAATACGTTTTTAGTTTTGTAGTATCAGATGGTTTTTGATACTGACCGTCTGGTTTATCTTCTTCCCAAATAACATCACCATTAAAGTTCATTGCAGTAACTATTAAATCAACTACATCTCGTATTGAAATCTCTTCTGAAGTTGAGAATATGATTGGTTCTGTATCATCATATTCATCTAACGCCCATTCAGTTAATTTAGCAACGTCTTCTGAATAAATAAACTCTCTTAATGGTTTACCTGAACCCCATACATAAAATGGGTAATTGTTTTTCATTGCTAGATAACACTTATGAATTAATGAAGGTACTACGTGTCCATTATCAATGTTAAAATTATCATTTGGACCATAAATGTTTGTAGGTATTACACTTATATAGTTGACCCCATATTGTTCTCTATACGCTCGAATCTGAATGTCAGCCATTCTCTTTGCGTATGCATATGGATAATTAGAATGATGTGGTTCACCTAAATGTACTTTCTTTTCAGTTAGTGGATATTTAACATCATCAGGAAAAACACACGTTGATAGAAAACACACTAACTTTTTAACGTTAGTTAATCTTGCTGCCTCTATTACGTTTGTATTAATCATTATATTATCGTAAAAAAATTCACCTTTATAATTCATATTACTACCAAGACCACCTATTCTCCCAGCACAATGTATTACTTCAGTAGGTTTCTCTTTTTTAAAAATATTGAGTGTATTTTTCCAACTTCTTAAATCACCATCTACACTTGAACATTTTATACTTGTTCTATTGATTGCAGAGCCAACTAAACCTGTACCACCTGTTATTAATAATTTTTGAATGTCCAACTTTCTTTCTCCTTTGCTATGTAATCACTGCATATCCCAGCACAGTTATTGTAATCTACTTTTTGTATTTCTGGTAACACACATATTGATTTTCGTGTTAAAGGGTATGTTGGATATGTCCATAAGTAACCATTTGAAGTTAATGTAACATCATCTTTTTGATGAAAGAAGCAATGAGCTTCTATCTCTTGAAGTTGATATAGAACCTGTATATCTTTTGCGTGACACCAAACTTCTTTCTTCTTTAAAAAATCTGTATTAACTCTATATTGTGGTCTGTCGTGTCCTGTCCAAAATATCCCTTCATACCAGTGAACATCTATTTCTACGTGATAACCGTTGTCAATAGCTTCTTGACAGTATTTCTGACCATTTTCGTAGTTAGATTTTATACCGTTTATATTACCTCTATGAGCTATGAATATCATTTACCTAAATCTTTCAAGAATCTTTCAAGTTCATTTGAATTTCTAACTAAGTTTACAGCATCACACGTTGGATATGGATTTGACGTACCATAATCATTTATGATTGTTCTGTTAGCATGAAATAAATCAAATATAATATTATCGTACTTTATACCTTCTCGTTCTAACTGTTTTAATGTTACGTCTTTTGCAGAGGAACTTCTAGCTGTAGTTAATATAATGTAAACTTTACCTGTATCATATAACTCATTTAAAAAGTCAATATTTTCTTTTATACCTTCTGTTTGTCCCCAATAAGGTGGTATATATTTACCTGAACTTTTAACTAATGTACCATCTAAATCAACAAATAATGTTTTGTATTGTCTAACGTACTTAAACCAGTCTTGTTTAGTACCCCAATCAATATAATCTTTAGATTGTACAGCTTTAAATTTATAACCATCTGATATCATTTTATGTATAATATCAGATAAAAATAAATTACTTTTAGGTGATACACTCCGAGTGTCTAACGCTTCAAAGTAATTACAATAATCTACTGCTGTCTCAAAAGAATAACTACCACAACCAAACGTTGATGATATTACTTTTTTCTCAACTAAATCTGTTATGTAACCTTCTTTATCTATAGTGATATAACTTTTATTTGAAGGGTTAATTGAAGTAGTATCGTTTAAATCATAGTAACACATATAGTTACCATCTTCAACTTTATAAGTAAAGTAGTTGTCTACTTCTTTTATTATTATCTGACCTTCTATGTTTGCTTGTTTGATAACAGTATAAACTGTATGTGGTTGATTATTAGTTTGTTTATCTAACAATACAATTTCAGTTTTATCTTCTATTCCAAGTTCTGAAATACATAATTTAATTGCGTCTAAACAATTATACGTATCAATATGTTCTTGTAAAAATGATAAATAAACTTTATCAACAGCATCAAAATCAAAAGTTTTTAACGCTTCAACAATCATCCAGTTACCGTTAGGGTGAGTTAACATCCACTTCGGTTTTAAACCTTCAAAGCGTGTTGAAAGTCCTGCTGCTGTAACTATTAAATTTTTCATAGTGTCTCCTATATTAAAAATTGTAGATTTCTTAAATCTAAAAAACTACCACTTTTGTATCGTCTTAATGTTGGCATTGTTTGGTGTATGTTATTGGCAACCCAAGTTGCACTTAGTAATGTATTATTTTCTTTCATATCAGTAAATTTCTTTTTCCATTTAAATCTATCACCGTCTATATTCTCATTTATAAAATCTTGCATTGCTGTATCTATTGGCCCAGGTGATACTGATAAAAAATGTATATCTGGTTGTTCTTCTGCGTAAACTTTCATCATCATATTAAGTGCTGCTTTAGAAATAGAATATGCTCCCCAGCCCGTGTACGTTTTTTTAGATGCACCAGACGATATTGCTACTACTTGCTTAACTTTAATATTATGTGTTATAAGATAGTCAACAATCATTTTATTTGATAATGTATTAATAGTAAGAACCCTTTCAAGTTCTATCATTGATACTTTATGTAAAAAATCAATCTGACCGAGAACTCCTGCATTTAAAAAAACTGTTTCAATCTCATCAACATTAGTTAATAAATTTGAAAGTTTATATGATATTTCATAAATTTGTTCAATATCACATTCAATATGATTTATATAACCATCAACTTTACTTTTATCTCTACTTATACCATAAATTGTATGTCCATGTAAACTATATGTACTCGCAAGTTCTTTTCCTAACCCAGAACTTACTCCTGTAATTAAAACATTTTTCATTATAATAACCACCTATATGATTCAAATGATATAAGTAAGTTTTTATCAAAGTTGTCTCTGTCTAAACCTGTTACTGTGCTACAAAATTTAACAAAAGTATTCATATCTAACTCTAACTTTCTAGCTTGTGTTGCATAATGGTCTGTAATACCGTATCTTCCAGTTACCATAAGATATGGACTAACTGTTTTTTTAAACAAAGATTCATAATATTTATGTATAAATTCATTTAGTAATAATGATTTAGTATCATCTAAAACATTTTCTAACTTTAAGTTTCCAGCACCTTTACCAAGAGACATTACTGATGTATCACAAAAATCAACATACGGACTTTCAAGACACATAATATAATTCATATAAGCTTTACCAGTGTGATTGTGTAGATGAAAACAAGTATTCTTTCCAGAATCTTTTATTCTTTTGAAGAAGTGTTCATATCTTTTTATATCTCTATGTAAATTTAAATGTCCGTGTGTATCTGCAAACCCAATAATATCAAAATCAGAGTCAAGAACAATATCAAGTGCTGAGTTAAGTTCATCGTCTGTATAATTAGTTGTGTTAAAAAGATTGAATGCTATCTCTAAATTAGTATGTTTTTTTAAGTTAACTGCAAATTCAAACCCTTCTTTAATCATATCTTTCCTACAAGTCATTCTAATCATTTTAATTTCATTTTGACTGTCTGTAGGATATTCGTTTAAATCTTTACTGCAGTAAGAATAATCAATCATAACGGATACATTATTTTTACCCTGTTCACCTGTAACTTCTTTAACTGTATCGAGGTCTAAATTAAAAAATTTATTTTTACTTTTTACTGTCTGTTTCCAATAACCCATTTCTATATAACTAATACCTAAGTTAGACATTAAATTATAGTACTCGTGTGCAAAGTGCATAGGCCAATCAAAATCACAGGTAAAACCTCCGTCTCTTAATGTAACATCAACTAAGTTCATACAGCTCCGCCAATCTAAAATCATTAAGTGTGTCTATCTCTATACTCTCAGGAAATGTTATTGGATAGAAATAGTTATTTTCACTCGTTCTATTTTTATTTTTTATAAATTCTTTTTTTGTGAATATAAAAAAAGCTCCATTACCCATCATAACTGGTTCTAAATCTTGTGTTTTAGATACTACATTAGGATTAAAGTTCACAGCTTCTCCTTTAAAATAAGTAAATTCTTTATGTTCTGTACAAGCACATACTGTATCGTATTTTGATAACATTTTAGTTGCGTCTAACATAGTTTTTAATGTTATGTAAGGTGATGTAACGTGAGGTGTAATAATAACTTCATTTTCATCTTGAACATATTTGTTTAAAAAGTTCTCTATCATAAGTAGTACTGGACTCACTGCAAATTCAATATTATTCTCCAGTTTTATATGATTAATATCTCTTTTGTAACAAGTTACTTTACTTAAAGTTTTACATTCATTAAATATTGTATCGCTATCTGTATCTATATATACATCTTCAGTTTTTAACTCATTTAATAAGTGTTTATAAACTGGTATACCACCTAAATCTAAGAAGTTTTTATTATGTAGCCTTTCAGATTTTTCTTTAATTATTATAAAAAATTTCATTCTTCAATGAACGTACAAATAATAGTTCTCTCTTGTAAAGGATATACATTATCACCCGGGTCTAACTCAATAAAATGTAAGTCTTGCCATTTACCTAACATTAACTTACCATTTTCTATTGGGATTGTTTCTGACGTATTAAAGAATAATGTTCTCATATGAGAATATGCGTTAATTCTTTCTTCTTGAGGTACATCATTTCTTAATGAGATTAAATCGTGTAGATATCTTCTGTTATCTACTTTATGTTTTGGTAAATACTTATCAAGCCAAAATCTTACATCAGCGTGATGTAGTAATTCATTTTCAAGAACTCTTAATGAAGTTGTTGTATGTGTGGTATAGACATTTACTAATCCACTCTTACCCCATTCTTCTGCAAAGTCTGATACCTCTGTTGTAAGTATTGTAAATAGTTTGTCTGTTTTTACTTTTATTATTTTTTTCATTATAACCTCTCAATTATTCTTTTATCACCAAATAAACCTACATCTTTCCAGTTTTTTAAAAATGTATCACTGCTAAGTATTTCATCTACTGCTCCTACAACATCCATCCACTTAACTCCAGCATCATCTTCTTTTTTCCAGGCTACTCTTTCATACTCACCTACCCAATAGTCATCGAATACAACAATCCCACCTGAAGTTATTAAATCTGAATAGTCTTTCCAGTCTTGTAAAACACCTTTTTTAGTATGGTCACCGTCAATAAAAAGTAAATCAATTTTTGGAT
>Ga0209709_10004142_pt1 | contig 11790 bp, 10 predicted proteins | sample ArcticOcean_MG_C_2_FD_187435 | JGI IMG/M metagenome (GOLD analysis project Ga0209709, IMG submission 187435) | Marine microbial communities from western Arctic Ocean - ArcticOcean_MG_CB4_136 (SPAdes) (version 2) | ecosystem: Environmental > Aquatic > Marine > Oceanic | place: Arctic Ocean... | reverse complement strand
AAAGGTCGTAATTTTTGAGTTTTTTTTTTTTTAATTTTTTTTCGGATATTCAAATTTTTTCATTTTTGAATGATGCCATGTATGAATCAACACGAGCTGACAATTGAGGTCCTTGAATACGATAATGACGAAGTCGACGATGAAAATGCCACAATGTCAAATTAATATTTGGTTCTGGACCACGTTTCTTAATCACTTTCTTATCAATCTTTTTTGCAAAACCAAAATCAATTACCATAATTGTACCATTTTTGTCTAGCATTAAATTTAATGGATTTCCATCGTTTTGTACAACTTTAGCAGCATCTAGCTTTTCACAAATTTCAATGATACGATGTTGTTGAGCATCGGTCAGTGGACGTGGCTGCTTCTCGATAGGATATTTGCGCTTCATTAAATCAACAATGGTCTCTTCCAACTTTTCCATAACAATATATTTGTGTGTTGTATTCACAGCCATCACGCGTGGTGATATACCTTGAGCAGCTGCCAACTTTTGAAAACCAGCTTCGTTTTGAATTTTAGCAGAAGATTTAGTAGCTTTAAACAATTTAATTGCATACTCTTTGCCACTTGCACCTTGCGCAACAAATGTCGTGCCCTCTTTGCCTTTTTTGCCACTGATTTGATATTTGGATTCAATAGCTCTTCTTGTTAATTTGGCAAGCTGTTTCATATCGTTTTCTTCGGCGTTTGTCAATTCTGTACTATTGGAGCTAGAAGAATAGGAAGACTTGGAGGAAGAGGAAGAATTGGAGGAGGTAGAAGAGGACGAAGAGGATGAAGAGGATGAAGATGACGACGCACCGCCACGACCAGTGCGGCGCTTCTTTCGTGGGCTGGGTACTACGTCACTGTCATCAGACTGAGAAGCCATAGCTGCGTGAAAACTTTTTGGACCAGTCCGTCTTCTTTGGTTGGAAACACCAGAATTAGTCAGATCAACCATTGAATTGGAAGAATTTGCATCATTGAGACGGGCCTCAAGAACAGCTTTTAAGCCCGTCGTAGGAAGGCCTTTACGTTTGAGTCTTGCTTTTAGTTGCGGGACTGTTGGCATGGTATTCTTTATCTTTTAAAAGGTGGATGCTGCTCTGGGTTATTTCAATATTTTTCTTGTTTATTTTGTATTGTTTATTTTGTATGGTATATTGTTAAATATGAGAATATGTGTAACATTTATGGATTTTCGAGGCAGAGGGTTGGAATGAAAAATACCCTCTGCCTCGAGAAAAAAAAATACGTAAATGTTACACATTTACTAACATATTTTACACATTTACTAAATCAATTCATTTAATAAAAACAAAGAAAATATGAACTACTCCAGACTGAATCAGGCCATTTTATCTTGCAGATCGAATGAAGTCATAATGGCTGAAGATATTAATATCACAGGTGCAAAATGTTTTTATGTGAATGAATTGAGAAATTTGAACCAAGTATATTTGCCTAAGATAAATAAATATTGGTACGAAGTTCTTGTGGAAAATAAACCTTCTCGGTTGTTTCTGGACATTGAGTCCGTTTGTTGTAAAGTTGATATAGAACGGTTGGTTGGGATATTTGCAGAATGTCTGCTTGGGTTTCTCAGAAGTAAAGGTTCTCCGATAGTCCCAGTGTTCGAGGTACTCGACTCGTCAAGCATTGACAAATCTTCTTTTCATGTCATCTGTACCAACGTATATTTTCAAAATATATATCATGTTGGGGCTTTTGTACGACGGGTCGTATGTAAAATGGTACGAGAAGAAGAAGACTACTCTTCTATTGATACTGCAGTATACACCAAAAACAGAATGTTCAGAGTTAAGGGCTCTACTAAAATTGGTTCGCAACGAGTCTTGAAACATCACAAGCCTTGGGATTTGTTATTGGTACAATCTCCTTCACCCGTTTCTAATGTTTTGAGCTGTAATGAAATTGATTCGTCGTGTCCAGTTTCAACATCCATGCACCCAAATGACATTTTCGAATATAACGAAGAAAGAGAGAGATGGGTATCGAAGGTGGTTACGCATAATGATTGGTCAGATACGGTGTTAACCGATTGTCCGTTATTAATTCCTATTTTTGATTTCTTGGATTCGGAAATAGATGCAGAAATTAAACGATATGATCAAAGATTGTCACCAGAAAAAGGCACACTTTTTATTAATTCTGGATCACGTACTTGTGCGATCCGAAATGCTGTTCACCGAGGTAATCATATTTGGTTTAAAATTGACATCAATCGACAACAAGTTTTCCAGCATTGCCACGATAATGATTGTAAAAAAACACGCTGCAATGTGCCAAATTCGGACAGACACTTGTTTGGAAAAGTAATTGTACCCGTTCCTAAATCTTGTTGGGATTTATGGAATTGCGAATGGGAAAAAACAGTACCATTCATTGAAGATAAATAAGGTGGTGCAAGTTGGATAAATTGTAAAATTTCCATTGTATTTATTTTTGTGTATTTTTTTTAGATTGTAGAAAATGCTTCACTGACATCAATAAAAAGAAGGTATAAATATCATCAACATATTTGGTAAATAATGTCAATCAAAGTCAACCAATACGAAGCGAGCAACTTTGATGCAGGAACAACAGTAGCCTTGAAATCAGTTATGGACACTCTCGAAAAACAAGCGGAACATGTAGAGGAAATTATGGTTCTTTCCAACTTTTCAAAAGATAGCCACAATACTTTAAAATACGGACAATTGGTCACGCAGGGGCTCGTTGTCAGAGTCAAACCGAGTTATGTTATGTCTTCGGAAGATATGAGTTGGTTTCACCCAAATATTGGTGCTGGGCGTTCGTTATTCAGTATCGATCAACCTTTGTCAAAGTCCGCGTTGCAATCTGTTGTATTTGAGAATGATAATTGCTCAGTTGGTGAATATCTGACCACTACCCCCGATGAATTTGGAAGCTCTGAGGTTTCCCATAATTTGGTTGTTGATTCGGCCCCCAATTTTAATAGTATGTATTTGAGCTTTTTGAATAGTGGATTTACGGCAGGTGAAGTTCAAGCACAATGGAAAAGTAACGGCCGTCAAGAATCGACACATCTGAGAAATAGATCCGTTGCCAGTGTTGTCAACTCTGATCCGATGTATTCTGATACTACCAATGACATTTTGTCAGACATGCAAAGCATTTACTTTACCAATAATGTTGTCAAACAAAAAGATAATGAATTATTGATGAAATCTTCCGCTTTAGGTGGGTACCGTCACTACGACTTGACAAACAAAACTCGCATGTTTTACCCAGCAACTTTGGGTACTTCTTCGAAGTACTACAAGTGGAGTTCTATGAAAGCGCAAAACGTGAGTCGGATTTCTGAAACGTGTTCTTGGGCTGCTGAGCAAATTCCTTTCAATACGCAAGTCATGACACCACCATCTCTGAAAGGAGCTGAGATCCGTACTATGGAGGATTCCTACGAAATGACGGGGTTGACTTCTCTTGTTATGCGATTGAACCACTTATCAAATGATGCGGCGATTGTTGATAAAATGGCTCCCGCAGATGTACTTTCTTTGACGCCAGAACATAAAGTTGATTCGATTTCCGCGCCAATTGATTCTGGACATGAAGTGTTTCAGAAATTGATGGCAAATTTGGTGACTATTCAACAAACCTGTCCTGAATTTCAATTGTTAAATCCTAAATTTGTAAAAGGAGGCAGACTTTCTTTACCATTAAATGTTTACAAACAAATCGTATAAAAATAAATTTATTCTTTTCATTCTAATAACTACCTGCACCTGTGAAATCTCTTGTCGGTTTCCTCTTGACTATCCTAATTCTGCGCAATAACATTGATTGTTCCTGGTGAAGGCGGCTAAATATTCTATCTTTTTGTTTATCAGAACTGTAGAAATATTTGGTGAGTCCCATTCGTATTGCCACCAAACGAGCGAAGAGAGTCTGGTATCGGGGAGTTTCGACCAGATCTTTTAAAGTAATCGGACGGTTTGAAAAACTTTCAACTATCGTTTGTGCTTCCACGATATGACCGTAAACTTCAGGTGTTAGTTGGATACTGCCCGATATTTCAGGCATTGTCAACCAGGCCTGACCTCCGACTTTACCAGTGTTTTCGCCGACTTCATCGCCGTCATCGCCGTCATCCATTCCAACAATATCTTCCTTAGTTTCCGATTTTTTTGTATTGGCATTATTGGGAAAATGTGCTGTGGTGTCTATCCCATATCGATTCGCTTCACTGTTAAAATACATCTGGCCACTTTTTTCCGATGTGTTTGTGACTGTGGTTGACAAACGTCGTTTCACATTCATAATAGTGCCTAATTTCTTTTTCGAAAAGGCAGCCACCATCATCAGAAAACGATAGGATGGATCAGCTCTGACATGTTTCGTATACTTATGCCTTGTTCGCAAGTTTGCTATAGTTGGATTTGGTTCAGCATACTCTTGACGCCTGGTTTCCATTTCTTGTTCCGTCAATTCCCGTTTGGTGTCAATGGAAAAGCCCGTATTATTTTCATCCCAATTGCCTTCGGCGCTATCAAATTTTTTGTCAGATCTGCGAGAAAAATCTAAAGAATGCTCGTTCCAATGTTCTGTCATTTTGTTACGTATTATTAGCTATTTATACATATATTTTAATCTTTACCGATCAAAAAAAAAATCGAACATGCGATGAGATCTAAAATTCTTTACTATATAACAAGGCTTTGTCAAATCAAATAAAATATGTCCAAAATTCAAAGAGCTGTTAACACCTTAGAAACTAAAACTCCACTCTCAACCAAGATGGCTGCACCAGTATCAGATGCAGTAGATTCGCCAAAAGAAGCCTACACTACTCGTGTCGTCTTCGAGGCAAATGCATCTGCCGACCAAATGCAAAACGGTGTCATTGTCCAACTTGCAAATGCCGCCCACGTCTTTAACGGTTCGGATACCGAACAGGACGTTTCCAAAGGTATCTTGACCGGAATCACTGTCAAAAGCATTTACTCTGATTGCAGCGAGCCGGTCACATTCGCCTTGAACCTTTACAATTCTTCTGGACAAGAACCTTCGATTAAAAACAACGAAGGTTGGTTGCACACCCCGACTCAAACCGATTTCGGTGCAATGGCCAGCTCCAGAGATGACGAAGGATACCGCAATTTGCTTTCTGTCATGCCTTTCGAAAAATCTCGTTCAGAATTGTCTGTTTACCAACCAAACGAAATTGCTACCGATCGTTACATTCAACAATACGGAAATCTTTCCAGTGAATCTTTGTACAAAGATGTTGTCAGTTTCCCAGGGGAACAATACTACTTAGTTTCGCAAGACCATGCCGTCTTGAACGTTATTCGCCAGAACTGGGAACAACTTGGGATTAATGTCGATTCCGAGGCCAGATTCGGTGGTAAATACGTCCAAATCCCCACCAAAGTCTTCGATCGCGTTGTTTCCGATTTGAAATCCCAAGTCCTTACACGTATGCCATTTACAAATTTAAATGACGTCCGTGCTAAATTTTACAGCAAACCTACCAGCCACTACGCGGCGCAACACGTTGACGGTGTTGACGGCATGTATAAAGTCTGTGTGGAGTTGAGCCTTTCGTACACATTCCCTGCCACAGCTCCCGCTGTCGCCGAAGAATCTGACATGTAAATAGAAATAATAAATAATTTAAATTCATTAACAAAAAACATTATAATTATATTATCTTATACAAAACATAAAAAGTGGTGAATACATTGTATAAAAAAATATTATTATGACATATTATCTAATACAACACCATTTATTTTCTAAACTAATCAGAATCCCCCAACAGACGAAACAAGAAAGGCTAATCCCCCATGTTAACCAAACATTTATCCCGAAATTTCCAGAGGCACTTTGAAACAGATATGAAATTACAAAAAAAGAAACTGGCCAAACTAGTAATGCTATTTTGACGTATATGTCTTCGATATATTTTTGAAGCCAGAAAAAAACAGAATAGATAGCAATAATAAATAAAGCTGATAAAAAACAGCTGGTAAGGTCGTGATCGTCTCTTCTGTCTTGTTCTCGCAATAATTCGGCCTGTATATAAGCTAATAAGATTCCAAATCCGATCCAAAAGAACGCTGGGCAGTCGGCACGTCTTGTTTGCGTCTTTTTGTCCACCCATGGGAAATTATATGGAGTTTTACATAATTCACACTGTGTTGCTTTTGATATTTTCTGCCATTTTTCGATACATTCTCTGTGTACATATTTTATCGTACCTGTACAATTACACACTGAATGCAGGCCCTCACCAGATTCATAACAAATCCGACATGCCATTTTTAGATTGTACCTAACATTAAGTAGTCGTTTTTAATCTCACAAATACATATGTTTCGGCGGTTTTGCCTTGGTAAAAACTTGTGAATGGTTTTGAAATGTTTTGAGACCCTCTTCAAGATCTTTTAAAGACAGAATGTTTTCAGCCTTATTTGGAAACTGTCGACACACACTATTTTGCTGCGAATGAAACAGCAACTGTTTAGTTGATCCACCAGCATGTTTCAAATGTTTGAAATTTCTTGCGAAAAATTCACAGACTTCTTTGCGATCATTTTTTGCAATTTTCCAACTGTTCAATTTCAACTGGTTAATAAAAATAGATTGAATCAATTGCGCTCCTGCCGCTTTAAAGCGATAAACGTATCCAAAACGGCGCTCAAGGCCATCATTTGAGGATAACATGTTTTTCATATCTTTTTCATAGCCTGCCATAATAAATAAGACTTGTCTATCTGGATTTGACATTGCTTCTACGATTTCAGTTATAACTTCTTTTCCAAATGAATCGTCTCCATCTTTTGCACTGATTAATGAATATGCTTCATCAATAAAAATGACTCCACCTTTACAAGAATCTATTAACTTTTTTGTCTTTGCGACACTGTGCCCCATATATTTTCCTATGAAATCAGATCGTTTAGTGATTTTGAAACGTGTTTTAGAAATAATTCCAATTGAATCCCAAACATCCACTAATAGAGTTGCAAATGTTGTTTTACCACTTCCTGGATTGCCTAATAAAAGTGTATGCAAGAAATGACCGTTTAACAAGTTAATTTTTGCACGGCATTCTTTGACATATAACGGGTCTTCAACCTCTTCGTCTTCATCTGAAGAGTCACCTCCACCAGCCAAAGATGAAGTGAGCAGAGCCATTAGTGCGGTTTTAGCACTGGCAATAAGTTCGGGATCGAAATCGGAATCTTCGTCCTCGTCTTCTGTATCGGTTGAAAAAGTACGGCGACGTTTTGCTTCTGCTGCCAACTTTTTCTTGTTTTCGCGTTTGCGCTTTGAGCGGCGTGGCTGCTTTTCGTGTTGCGCTATGAAATACAAAACCATTTTGCAGACGGTTTCTTTGATTTCTTCGTGACCCACGAAATTGCCCAAATTTTTCAACGCTGGTAATAATAACGGAAAATCTCGAGAATGACTTTTTAAATATTTGCCTAATTGATCCAATTTCATTTTAGACATATTGTTTTTTTTTCGGTCTTATATATTCATTTGTCAGGAAATATCAATATATGTGTAACATATACGGAATTTGGAAAATGAGAGTATTTCATACAAAAATCACTTTTGTATGGAATGAAAGGTAAATTTTTGACATTGTTTCCATTGTATTCATTCGCGAAATTTCCTAAACAATATTTGGAAATAATCGGCAAGAAAAGAGTATGCAAAAGAAAAGTTGAAATAAATTGGTTGGAAGGCGGGTGGATTATTATTGATAAATATTTTCGAGGATGATAATCAGATAACATTAAGTTTCGGATTCATTTTTTTCTATCTTAGTAATTTGTAGTAAGAATCTTGTTTTGTTTTGTTTCGCGTTAGTCTGATTGTTTTGGACTTCCGTACAACTGCAAAATAGCGATAACCAGCCAATCTCCGTGCAAATGCTACCAAATGCCTTGACGAACTCACACAGTCACGCTTATTTTCCAATATTTCCCACATATTTGAATCTTTTTTGGGGATGACTGTATTCACTGGAAGTTCATTTTCAATTAATTGCCGATTTTCCAGAACATATGTTAAGCCTTCAAGAACTCTCTCCATAAGCACCCATTCGCTACACAATCCCATTGCTGCAAAAATGTTATCAATGAGCTCAAAACGGACCAAATCCTTTTGTTCTTGGATGGTCATTTGTTTACTGGTTGACATATATATACTTTTGTTTTTGGGGTTTTATATTGCATTCCAGCAAAGCGCAGAATATTCCTAACATATATTGTAATTTCTACTGATTTTCACTAATAAGTTTATTCAAAGCTATTTGTGCAAGGTCTCGAGAACCGTATGTTTTTGTTTTTTTTCCTTTGAATCGGCCTCTAAATCGTTTTCCTTTCTTTGATATTCTTTCCTGAATTGATCCAGTCCCATCTTTTCTCTTTCTTTTGAAAGTAGCACCATGTTGTTTGTATGCGATGAAAGCTTTGTTGGCTTCCTCTTCCGATGAAAAGGTACCAACATCTTTTCCATTGTATCGACATCTGAATCGTTTTCCTTTCTTTGAAATTCTTTCATTAATGCCCCCAGTACCTGCTCTCCTATTTGTGTTATCCGATGGCATGCAATTACCTGTTTCATTGTACAATGTCAATGCTGCAATAGCTTTTTCTTTTGACAAATACTGACCAATGTATTTCTTGCCTGCCGCTCTCGATCCTTGTACATGCCATTTATTAGTCTCTCGTAACCAAGAAATACACCCACCACCCTCAACACTGTGGTTCACAGTATGAAAATTCCCAGGCGTTCCACCGCCCCCCGTTGTGAGATTGTAGCCTCCAGGTCCAAATGTATTTTTGACAGCAATGTAGTAAATTTCCAAGTCGTTCAATTCATCTTTTGGTACATCGTCTATCAAGATTTCTTTGGTAAAATTTTCCCAACCATGTTTGCGGATTGCGTAGGAAAAATATTGCTTTGGATTCTTAGCCGAACTTTTATGTCCGCTCATTCGGTTTTTATAATCAAGTGATTGTCCAACATATGCTTTGCCATTTATATCACATGTTAGCAAATAAATGCACCCAGTCCGAGCTTCAGCCATTTGACTTGAATTCATGGTATCGCAATGTAGATCGGAGGTTATACACCATATTTGATTAAATTCAGAATATTCCTTACATATACCGACATTGATATTTGAAGACTAATTGACACTTACCCTCGAATTTTTGGGTAAATGGGCAAACGAAAACGGTTAGCAAATCTCACAGAATCTGGGCAAAGATTAGTAATACAGTATAGAAAAATGATTTTTTTTTTTTATTTATTATTATATTGTAGTAGATTCTGTGAGATTTGCTAACCGTTTTCGTTTGCCCATTTACCCAAAAATTATTCGAAAAAGATTGTATTGTTTGATTATTGTATTATTTTATTGTTATTTAATTATTGTTACTATTTTATATTTTTGTTGTTTTAATTTTTGACTCGTTGTCATCATAGACAACTTCATTTGCATCGATGCGTAGACCAAAAACCTTAATGGTGCCAGACTTTTTAAAGAGAAACCCAAATTTTGATTGAATTTCCACCATTTGTTTAAAAAAATCGGGTTTATTCATTGCAGGTTTGCCCGTTTCTTCGCACCACTCCGAATATGGGTCGTAAAGATCGCCTCTTGGGGTGCTATGTTTCATGTTTTTAACAGTGCTTTTTTTCAACACGATGTTGTCATCGATTTTAACACCTGTTGTGCACATTTCTCTGACCCATTCGGATGCAGAATCCTGTTGTTCGACATAGTTATTGCTCGCTTCTTCGATAACTCTTGGAATCTGACCCAAGGAATGATTTTCTAAGAACATGTTGGCACCTTCAGCCATCCAAGAAAATAATGCGTTTTGCGAATCTTGAGAAAGCATGCGAATGCATTTTTGATTGTTCTCTTCGTTTTTAACAATTTTACCCTCGCAGGGGATCACAACAACTCTACGATTCATTGCCTCTTCCAATAAAGATAATTGCGGTATATCATTTGTAAACAACGCCAAGACCGCCTTCATAACAAACTGAGTTTCAGCTTTTCGTAGACCGCGAATCGTTTGTGGGTCACCGCCAGTAAGTCTTTTGACAAGTGTATTGTTAAAAACACAATTCGGACCGAGTTCGGAAGCAACACATGCTCTTGCTCTGGGCATGTTCATCAATTCAGTGGTACAGCGACCTTTTCTTTCTTTTCCAGTTTGCATGAGAACCTCTTCTCCAATAGTAACGTAGTTACGTTGATCAATGAGTACATTTCTGATCCATTTGAACGTTTCAGATTTACCCGTATCCGTTTTCCCGACAAAAATGAAGATCTTTTTCATGATGACCGCTTCACGAGTGCACATGACACCAGTAAGACGTTGGAGATAATTCAACATCTCAATATCGTCATTGCAAAAGGTTGTCAACATATCAACAGCAAAACGACGTTCTTCGACTCTTTGAAGGTCAATCTCTGATGTAGGCATTGCAGACGGGATCGGAGTGTATTCGGTGTTCAATTCGTAAGACCAATGATCAGAATGACACCGAGGTCGAACTTGCAAAGTTTTAAAATCAATAACATTGCCACCTTTTGTTGGCAATTCGGTGCTGGACATATTGACGACTTCTTCGAATTCTGGGTCAAAGGCGTTAGCACAAATCATCTGAAAAATTCCACTGAGCCCATTCCATGAACCGATTTGTTTCAAGATTCTTTTGGTTTGTTCAACTTCTCCTTTGAATAGTTCAAGTTCGGCTTCTTTCTTCTGCCAGTACTCTTTCATTGCCTCATCGTTTTGACCACAACCTGCAGCACCGAGTTCGTTTAATTGTTTTTGAAGAAATGTGGTGTTTTCCAAGCACCATTTTACTTGATCATTAAATACCATAACAAAAAACTCACCCATTTTATTTCTGAGTTGGTTTTTTGCCATTTCTTCCCAAAGCAACAAATTTTCGTTCCAATAATAGCCAGAACCGTTGTCGTCAACAGTTTTAATATTGTGTCCTTCATAAATCATAAACAATTCTGCTAAACCACGGTCTGCTTGCATCACCATTGAGTGTGCATGGTCGTTTAACCCCATATGGAACCATTGTTTCGATGGTAACATACCAGTTGTGACAGCATATGAGGTCCAATCGGGATTACTGTGCAAAATAGATGCTTGACAGGTTGAAGTAAGGCGATCGTCAACCGTAATATCAAATTTTTCAAAGTCGTCCTCAGTAATATCTTTCAAACGCAACCAATTGTCAGGGTACTGTGTCATTAGACGAATAGTATCTTCGTCTGTAACCTTATGATGAACCAAGGGTTTCTGCTCTGGTCTCATACAGGCAAATTTATCGAATAATTTTTGTTTTTTTTTTGCTGGTGAATTCATGGTATTGTGAGACGGTGTACCCACACCTATATACTCCATTTTTGTTATTTTTTTGACTTTGGCTTTCAAAAAAATAACCAGAACATTCGTAACATATACGAAATATTTGGAAGTATATTTCGTATATGTTACGAATATACTTAAATTTCTTACACATATGAAACAACAACAAATTGAAACAACAACAAATTGAAACCACAATAAACATGACATCCGAGTCCAATTCAAGTCGTGCGGAAACTGGTAAGTCGTCCATCGAACCGCCAGTAACAGCATCTATCAAAATCAAGTTGAATCTGGGAGATTGTTTAGAAGATGGTGGAAAGAATGACTTCAACCACAGCCAACAACAAATAGTGATTGGAATAGAAAATAGTCCTGATATATA
>Ga0209709_10004140_pt1 | contig 11800 bp, 14 predicted proteins | sample ArcticOcean_MG_C_2_FD_187435 | JGI IMG/M metagenome (GOLD analysis project Ga0209709, IMG submission 187435) | Marine microbial communities from western Arctic Ocean - ArcticOcean_MG_CB4_136 (SPAdes) (version 2) | ecosystem: Environmental > Aquatic > Marine > Oceanic | place: Arctic Ocean... | reverse complement strand
TAAACAAAAATATATATTTTTGTTTTTTCAATACCATCTGTCAAAGGTAACATTGGTATTTTTGCTTTTTTATAATCATCAGCTTTATACAGGCTCAACGCCCAAAAATGCGAAGGTGTCCAAAAAAAAATTATAAAAAATAAAGTTAATGGTTCCAAACTAATTGTATTAGTTGCTATAGCCCACCCAATAACTGGTGGTAATGCACCGGCAGCTCCACCAATCACAATATTTTGTGGCGTTTTTCTTTTCAGCCATATTGTATAAACAAAAAGATAAAAAAATATTGTAAATAACAATAAAGATGCAGACAAAAAATTTGCAAAATAATTTAAAGCACCAACTGAAGTGATGGATAGCAATATTCCAAATGTAAGAGCTTGATTCCTGTTAATTTTTCCTGTTGGAATTGGCCTCAAACATGTTCTTGTCATCAAGGCATCTAAATCTGACTCATACCACATATTTAAACATCCTGCTGCACCAGCACCAAGTGCTACCAAAACTATACCTATCATTGCATCAGCAATACTTGTATTTGAATTAGAAGTTAAAAAACCAACTGCACATGTAAAAATAACAAGAGACATTACTCTTGGCTTCATTAGTAAGTATAAAGATTTAATGTAGCTATTTAAATCTAGCTGAGCAGTTTTTTTTCTAATCATATTGGGTAAAAATATTCTACAACTATTCTACATTTATTAAAACGAATATCACAGATAATACCATTCCAATAATAAGAATATGATTTCCCAAATCAAAGATTCCTATAGGTTTATTTTTTTTATCAATAAACTTTCTGCTAAGAGACATATTGTCATATGGATTAATTTTAATTGTGGGACCTTTGTCTTTTTGACTTTCAATTTTTATTGAAGTTCCAAACCATGTTGCATAAATAAATAATATAATAAATATTAAAGCACCTGCAAGTACTGTGTAACCCGTCATATAATTATCCTCCTATAAAAAAATATAATACTCTTGTAAAAACTGTGTATTTAGCCTCTGCTGCCATAAGTACAATAAAGCAAGCTATTGCTGTCATTGGCCATAAAAGAACATTTACCAAAGCATATCGTTCCCAAAACAAATGCATAAAGAAAGCCATTATCAAACCAGCTTTAAGAAACATAAATATCAAAATTAAAGACCACCTTAATAGTCCTTGAAACGCAAACCAGTCAACCATATAAGAAAAAAAACTAAGTACAAATAATAGTCCCCAAATCCATAAATATATTCCTATCTTGTGTGTTGAGCTACCTTGCTCTTTGTTTTGTGCATCATCCATAATTTATTTTACCATAAATAAAAGAAAGCAAATATAAATACCCATACTAAATCAACAAAATGCCAATAAAGCCCTAAAATCTCTATTGCAACATAATCTGATTTCATTGTAGTAAAAAAGCCTCTTTTACCATTATCAAAATCACCTTTTAAAACTTTTCTAGCATAAATAAATAAAAAAATTACTCCTATTGAAACGTGAGTTCCATGAAACCCTGTAATCATAAAAAAATATGAACCAAACTGTTTTGCTCCGAATGGATTTTCCCAAGGTCTAACTCCTTCATGTATTAATTTTGACCATTCAAAAGCTTGCATTCCAACAAAAGTAAGTCCTCCTATTGCCGTAGCCAATATAAGCCAACCACACATTTTTCTATTTTTTTCATAGCCATATTTGACTGCAAGAGCCATAGTTCCACTGCTTGTAATTAAAACAAATGTCATTATTGCGATTAATAATAATGGAACAGGTACGCTACCTACATGTAATGAAAAAACTTCACTTGTGTTTGGCCAATCTGCTACTGTAGAAGCTCTTCCCTTCATATACGAAATTAAAAAACAACTAAATATAAAAGTATCACTTAGTAAGAAAATCCACATCATAACCTTACCCCACTGAACACCTTTAAATGTGGTTTGATCTGAAGCCATGTCATGAGCCATGCCCTTGTAACCGCTTGGTAAATTATTTGATGAACTGTCTGACATATTTTATAATTAAGTTTTTTCTACTTCCGCATTTATGACTTCACTTGGTGGTGTTGTTTGAGTTATATAATCTTCTTTTGCACCTGGAACATTAAAATCATAAGGCCATCTATAAATAATTGGCAGCTTGTCTCCCCAATTACCATGAGTTGGTGGTACATCTGGTGTTAACCACTCTAAAGAATTTGCTTTCCAAGGATTTTTTCCAGCTGGTTTTCCAATTCTTAGACTTGCTACAATATTGTAAATAAATATAAGTTGCGAAGCACCAACAATTAAAGCTGCTAGTGTGATGAATTCATTCATTCCAATAGCCGAGGCTACGTATGGACTATCATACATTTCAAAATATCTTCTTGGCACCCCAATAAAACCTAGATAATGCATTGGAAAATAAATTGAATACGCTCCTAAAAAAGTAATCCAAAAATGCCATTTACCTAATTTTTCACTTAACATTCTTCCTGTAACCAAGGGAAACCAGTGATAAACAGCTCCCATGATTACCATAAGTGGGGCAATACCCATCACCATATGAAAGTGAGCAATAACAAAATATGTATCAGACAATGGAATATCTACAGCTACATTTCCTAAAAAAATTCCTGTAATTCCCCCATTTACAAAAGTTACAATAAAGCCTAAACAAAAAAGCATTACAGTATTCATTCTTATATTTGCTCTAAATAATGTTATTATCCAGTTGTAAACTTTTAACGCGGTTGGAACTGCTATAATAAGCGTGGTTGTTGCAAAGAAAAATCCAAACCAAGGATTCATTCCACTTACATACATGTGGTGAGCCCAAACAAAAAAACTTAAAGCTCCAATACCCACAATAGCCCAAACCATCATTCGATATCCAAAAATATTTTTTCTTGCATGAACTGATATTAAATCTGAAACGATTCCAAAAGCAGGAAGAGCTACAATATAAACTTCTGGGTGACCAAAAAACCAAAATAAGTGTTGGAAAAGAACTGGGCTTCCTCCACCATAATCCAACACCTCTCCAGCCTGTAAAATTGCTGGCATAAAGAAACTAGTTTCGAGAACCTTATCTAAAGTCATCATAATGCAACTAACTAACAAAGCTGGAAAAGCCAACATAGCTAAGGCTGTTGCAGTAAAAATTCCCCATATAGTAAGGGGCATTCTCATTAAAGTCATACCTCTAGTTCGAGCTTGTAAAATTGTAATTATATAATTTAATCCACCCATGGTAAAACCTATGACAAACAAAGATAAGGAAACAAGCATCAAAATAATTCCTGCGCCTGAACCAGGACTCCCTGGTAAAATTGCTTGAGGTGGGTATAGCGTCCACCCTGCTCCAGTTGGTCCACCTGGAACAAAAAAGCTGGCCATAAGAACACAAACTGCTATGAAAAACATCCAAAAACTAACCATGTTTACATATGGAAAGACCATGTCCCTTGCACCAACCATTAAAGGAATTAAATAATTACCAAAACCTCCTAAAAATAATGCTGTTAAAAAATAAACAACCATTATCATTCCATGCATAGTCACAAATTGATAATAGTGCTCAGCTGTAATGAATGGAACTAGATCTGGATAACCTAATTGTAAACGCATTAACCAAGAAAGAATAAGACCAACTATTCCTGTGAATACTGCGGTAAGAAAATATTGTACTCCAATAATTTTTGCATCCTGGCAAAAAACCCACTTAGTAATAAAAGTACGACCATGATAAAGGTCTTGTTCAGGGAGTTCTGCAGGTCTTACGTAATCAATATCTGTTGTGGAACCATTAGATGAGCCAGACATTGTTTCTGAAGACTGTGCTTCAAGAGGGGAACTTTGGTTTTTATATTCGTCTGACATAATTATCCTTTACATTATTTAATCATTACTTTTAGCAATTAATGTTGTTTTTAGATTATCATTTCCTTGTTTTGCAATTAAATCTGAAAAAGTTTCTTGTTCATTAAGCCAATTTTCATAATTACTTTCATTTTCAACTATAACTTTTGCTCTCATAGCATAATGACCTACTCCACAATATTCAGCACATAAAACTTCGTACTCTCCAATTTTATTTGGTTCAAACCAGTAATAAGAAATAATTCCAGGAATAGCGTCCATTTTTGCTCTAAATTGAGGAACGTAATAATTGTGTAAAACGTCAAGAGATCTTAATAAAATTTTTACTGGTCTGTCAGTTTTTAAATGAAGCACATCGCTTTGAATTAAAATATCATCTTTACCATTAGGGTCGTCTAAATTAATTCCAAATGGGTTATCGTCATTAATATTAATTACTTTTGCTGTTCCTAATTTTCCATCTTCACCAGGCAATCTGTATTGCCAACCCCACTGCCATGCGTTCACTTCAATTTGCAATGCATTTTTTGGGGTATTAATATAGTCGTTATAAACAATAAGTCCTGGAGCTAAAAGTGCAATAACTCCTACAGTAGTAGCAATAGTTAATATTTTTTCTAACTTATGATCCTCTGGTTTGTATTCAACTTTACGGCCCTCTTTATAAGAATACCTTAAAAGACAAAATACCATAAATAAACAAACTAAAATAAATACTCCACCACCAATCCAAAAAGTTAAGTTGATTGTGTCATCCATCGCTCCCCAGTTAGAAGCTATATCTGTCCACCACCATGGAGTAAAAATATGGAACAATACCGAACCAACAATTACCGCTAAAAATATAAACCCTGCATGCATAATTACTCTTTTTCAAAACGTATTAAAGAAGCATACATTAATCTAGCGACAAAATGTCATAATAAATTGTTTATTAAACCTGCATAATAAACAAAATATGCTTGGAAAATTTGGAATTTTTGTAGTTATAATTATTTTGGTCTTTTTATTTTTTCTTGTCATTTCATATGGTGCAGGATCATTCTCCAGAAAAGAACAAAAACCAGAAATAAAAAAATACTTAAAATCTGTTAATGCTTTATTAATTTTTATTATTATTGTTGGGGCTATTTTAATGCTTTTTCTTCAATTTTTTAGCTAAGCAAGGCTTTACACCACTCAATTACACTATCATTAAAAATATACATAATAAAAAAAAATACTATCCAAACAATTAATAGAAAGGTCCAGTAAAGTGATAAAGCATCAATGCTTTTCTTTTCTTTTATAGTATCTTCTTTTTTAAGTTTTCTAATTTTAGAAAAAATTTTTCCCCAAAAAAATAGCCCTCCTAAAAGGTGAAGCCCATGAAGCGCTGTAAAAATATAAAAAGATGAAAAATAATTATTTGTTGAAACATAGTTTCCACTTCTCATCAATTGAAACCAGAATAATATTTGTCCAAATAAAAATAAATAAGATAAAAAACCAACTATAAGTAAATTACTTTTAATTTTTTCAAGTTTATTATTTTGGAGATCGTTTGTAATTTTATTAAAAAAGTAGGCTACAAATAATAAAATTATCGTGTTTGACCATAATAAGTTTGGCTTTAATAGGTACTCAGTATCTTGACTTACGGGTATGCTATAAAGATACCCTGTCAAAACTAAACTAAATAATACAGTACTAACTCCAAATATAACTATAACTGCTGATGTTTCTAACGATACATCAAAAGTTTTACCTTGATGGTAGTTATCTGTTTCTATCTGATCTTTATTCCAAGGCTTATCAGACAATGTACCAAAAAGTTTTTTAAAAAATTTAGACATAATAGTAATATATAATATATTATTGCATAGATTATGAAATTAAAGACATCAATAACTATTCTGGGAGGCTGTTTGTTAATTTTTCTATTTATTATGCTTCCTATTGTATTATCTGTACAACAAAAGAAAGAGGATATTGTCGCATCATATGCTGGTTCATCTTTTTCTTTAACTGATGTGAATAATAAAACCATAACAGAGAAATCTTTTCAAGGTCCATTGACTGCAATTTTTTTTGGCTTTACAAATTGTCCAGATATATGCCCTATGACTTTGGCTAATCTAAATCAGGTTATCGAAATGCTAAACCATAAAGAAAACAAAAAATTTAAAGTTTACTTTGTTAGTATTGACCCTGAAAGAGATAGTCCTGAAATAATTAAAGAATATTTGGATTCATTTAAAAATAAAATTTATGGAATAACAGGAGATCCTCAAAAAATATTTTTACTTTCAAAATCATGGGGAGTTTTAAATGAAAAAATATTTACTGAAGATGGGAACTATTTGATCAATCATAGTTCTTCGGTACTTTTACTAAACAAAGGCAAGTACGTCGAGCGAATTAGTCATCATGAAAACTTAGATAATATGTTTAAAACAATTAAGAAATATTTATAGATATACAAAAAATCAATAATTTTTTTTCCTAAAATATAAATAAAAGATAAAGACTGAAAAAGCTAAAGAAAACCATGTAATAGCATATTTTTTATGATTATTTGAAATATTTGCAGTAATAGTTTTTGTTTTAGGAATATCTAAATTATTATTTAAATAAATAACAAATGGTGAAAAACTTTTACCTGTATATTCAAAAATATCTTTTCTATTTAAAGTAAACCAATAATTTTCAATAATATTATTTTTTGGTTTAAATCTGTTGGCTTTTAACTGTTTTTTTAAAGTACCAGTAATAGTTTTGGAATTTAAAACATTAATTTCTTTGGTATTTTTTTTATTAAAAGATATCCACCCCCTGTTTAATAAATAATTTTTATTATCAATTATGATTGGTGTAATAATATCAAATCCTGGTTCTCCTTTTTCATTAAGATTGTATAGATAAATTTGTTTATCAAAATTAAAAATTCCAGAAGTTTTAATTCTTAAATAATTTTTATGTGTATGGTTTGATAAATTTACAGGCTGATCTTTAAATGAAACTTCAATTTGTTTTATTAATTCTTGTTTCCAATTTAATCTAACTATTTGCCATGTACCCAGTGCAATAAAACTGGCTATAAATAAAAATACAAAAATTGAAAATAAAAATTTATGTCTCAAAGATTAAAGTTTAGCTACCCCAGATATAAATTGCTGCAAATAAAAATAACCAAACCACATCAACAAAGTGCCAATACCATGCTGCTGCTTCGAAGCCAAAAAACTCACCCTCTTTGTATTGACCATTCTTACCTCTCCACCAGCACACTGCTAAAAATATAGTGCCTACAATAACATGAAAGCCATGGAAGCCTGTTGCCATATAGAATACAGCCCCATAAATATTTCCTGAAAAATCAAATTTTGCATGGTGATATTCATAAGCCTGTAATAAAGAAAAAGAAAAACCAAGAATAACTGTAACTGCCAATCCTTGAACAAAACTTTTTCTGTCTCCTTCCTCTAAAGCATGGTGGGCCCACGTTACGGTAGTGCCAGATAATAATAAAATTAATGTATTGATAAGTGGAATGTCCCATGGATCAAAAGTTTTAACATCTACTGGTGGCCAAACGCTTCCAATAGCTTCTGAAGGAAATAAGCTTGTATTAAAGTATGCCCAAAACCATGCAACAAAAAACATTACTTCAGAGGCAATAAAAAGTGTCATTCCATATCTATGATGAAGTTTAACAACTGGTGTATGGTGATTTTTATCTACTGACTCAATTATTACATCTCTAAACCACATGTATATCCCATAAATTAAAAGAGCTAATCCTAAATACATTCCCCACGAAACATTAGCATGCATATAATAAATGCTTCCAATTGCTAAAACTAAACACGAAAATGAAACATAAATTGGCCAAGGACTTGGATCAACTAAGTGGTAATCGTGTTTAAGTTTTTCTGTAGACATGTTATTTAATTAAGTATTTGAATTGGTTAATAATAGTCTGATGAAAAAAAGGTATAGGACAAAGTGACATCTTCAAGGTTTTTTGCACTTAAATCTTTCATTAATTCTGGGTCTAGGTAAAATGTTAATACATACTTGGCTTTTTCACCCGCTTCTAACTTTTGTTTCTCAAAACAAAAACAGCCTAATTTACTAAAATATTTTCCAAATGAAGCTGGCGATACATTAAAGCTAGCAACACCGTATGTGGTTTCACTGCCATAGTTTTCAACTTCAAACTCAGCTTTACTTACTTGACCTATCTTCACATCTATAACATTTTTTTTTATCTTAAAATTCCAAGGAAGTTTATTCACATTCGTATCAAATCTAACACTTACTTTTTTATCTAAAATTATTTTAGGAATATTTTTTGAAATTTGAGTAGTCCCGCCAAAACCAGTTACTCGACAAAAAAGATCATATAGGGGTACTGCTGCAAATGAAAGACTCAACATAACACAAAAAATTCCAACTAAAATTACAGATGTCAGTGTTTTTTTTTGAATCATAGTTGTCTATCGAAGACACCAACATTATAAAGTGTGAAAAAAAATAAAAATATCATAAAGAATACTATCGCTAACGCGGTAAAAATATTTTTTTTTTTAGTTTTTTTATTTGGTGTCATCATCGCATTTTGTCTATTAAAAATATTATTAAAAAACTTAATAAGTAGTTGGTTTTTCTATGCCTTCATCTTCTTCAAACTTTGGTAACTCCTCATAGGTATGAAAGTTGGGTGGAGAGGGAATTGTCCACTCTAGAGTTGTTGCGCCTTCACCCCAAGGATTTTGGGCTGCTTTCTTTTTCTTTGAAAATGAATATATTAAATTTACAAAAAATACGAACAAGCCTGCTACAGCTATATAAGACCCAATAGAGGATATATAATTCCAACCAGCAAATGCGTCTGGATAATCTGCATATCTTCTAGGCATTCCAGCTAAACCTAAAAAATGCTGTGGAAAGAATATAAGGTTAACACCAATAAAAGTTAACCAAAAATGTAATTGTCCCATCCACTCCGAATACTCATAGCCAGACATTTTACTAAACCAATAATAAAACCCTGCAAAAATTGCAAACACAGCTCCTAAAGACAATACGTAATGAAAGTGAGCAACAACATAATATGTATCGTGCATAGCTGTATCAACTCCAGCATTTGCAAGAACAACTCCTGTAACTCCACCTACTGTAAATAAAAAAATAAAACCTAGTGCCCATACCATTGGTACTTTAAATGAAATTGAACCACCCCACATAGTAGCTATCCATGAAAAAATTTTAATTCCTGTTGGAACTGCAATAATCATAGTTGCTGCTATAAAGTAAGCTTTAGTGTCTGTGCTAAGACCTACAGTGTACATATGGTGAGCCCAAACAACAAAACCAACAATACCAATGGAAACCATCGCGTAAGCCATTCCCAAATATCCAAATATTGGTTTTTTTGAAAAAGTTGAAACAATATGACTAATCATTCCAAAGCCAGGTAAAATTAAAATATAAACTTCTGGGTGGCCAAAAAACCAAAATAAGTGTTGAAATAAAACTGGGTCCCCACCTGTTTGTGCTTCAAAAAATGCAGTACCAAAGTTTCTGTCTGTTAAAAGCATTGTAATGGCTCCAGCTAAAACTGGTAATGATAGTAATAATAAAAATGCTGTTACTAAAATAGACCAAGCAAACAAAGGCATCTTATGTAATGTCATGCCTGGTGTTCTCATGTTTAAAATTGTTGTTATAAAGTTAATCGCACCTAAAATTGAAGAAGCTCCTGCTAAGTGTAAACTTAAAATTGCAAAATCCATTGCGGGACCTGGTTGTCCAGCTTTAGAAGATAGTGGGGGGTAAATAGTCCAACCTCCACCTACTCCTTGTTGACCTGGAGGACCATCCATAAAAACTGAAAGTATTAACAAAATAAAAGAAGCTGGTAATAACCAAAATGAAATATTGTTCATTCTTGGGAAAGCCATATCTGGCGCACCAATCATAATTGGAACGAACCAGTTACCAAAACCACCTATCATTGCAGGCATTACCATAAAAAAAATCATTATTAATCCATGGCCAGTTACTAAAACGTTATATAAATGGTAATTTCCACCCAATATTCCATCGCCAGGATGCATTAATTCAATTCTCATTAGTATTGAAAAAGTTGTTCCAACAATTCCTGCAACAATTGCAAAAATTAAATACATTGTTCCAATATCTTTGTGATTAGTCGAGTATGCCCAGCGTTTCCAACCAGTTGGTGTATGATGATCGTTTTGTGATGTTGTTTCTGTATACATTTTTATTTATTTACTCGCTATTTTTTTATATTCATTTTCTGTAATAAGCTCTTTAGCAAATTTTATTTTGGCACCTGATAACCATTTTATATACTCTTCTTCAGACACAACTCTGACTGTGATTGGCATGAATGCATGTTGTATGCCACATAATTCAGAACATTGCCCATAATAAGTTCCTATCTTTTCAGCTTTGAACCAAGTTTCATTTATTCTACCTGGGACAGCATCTCTTTTAACTCCAAAAGATGGTAGTGCCCAAGCGTGCAAAACATCGTTTGCTGTAATTAAAACCTTAACTACTTTATTAACTGGAACAACTATTTCATTGTCGACAGTTAATAACCTTGGTTGATTTTCTTTTAAGTCTTCTTCTTTAATCATGTACGATTCAAAAATAATATTCTCATCTGGGTATTCGTATCCCCAATACCACTGATACCCCACAGCTTTAATTGTAACCTCGGCTTTTGGTATTGTGTCTTGCTTATATAAAATTTGAAATGATGGGACTGCCATTACAATTAAAATTAAACATGGTATTAAAGTCCACAAAATTTCAACAGCAAAATTATGAGTTGTCTTTGAGGGAATTGGATTTCTTGATGCTCTAAATCTTATACACGTATAAATCATAAGAAATAAAACAAAAACGCTGATAGTAATAATAACTGGTAATAGAAGATTATTATGAAAATTAACAATCTCTCTCATACTCTGAGAGGCTGCTTCTTGAAAGCCTAATTGCCATTCTTTAGGTTGATTAGCTAATACAGAAGTTGTGTAAATTGTTGTTAAAATTACAAATATAAATTTTTTCATTTGCTCAACTATATAAAGTGTTTTTACAAAATTTACACTTTAGATTGTCGCGACAAAATTGTACTTAAGCTTGAGTGACAATTTGTCAGTTAATCAAATAACTGACTATTGATAAGGCAGAAATTGCTGCAGTTTCAGATCTTAAAATGTTTTCATTTATTTTAATTGATTGAACTCCTTTGAAAGACAAAATTTGCTCTCTTTCTGATTCTGAGAAGTCACCTTCTGGCCCAATAATAATACAAATTTGATTCTCATTTAATTTATTTAAATTTAATTTTTTATTATCAGAGTTCAAATCAGTAAATATTAAATCTATCTTTTTAATATTCAAAAAATCTTTTAAAGATTGAGGTTCTTCAATATTGGAAATATTAATTCTATTGGATTGTTCTGCAGCTTCTATAACAACTTTTTCTAATCTTTCTTTGTTTATTTTTCTAACTACTGTTCTATCAAAAATTATTGGCAAAAATTTGGTTACACCAAGCTCTGTTGCTTTTTGAATCATAAAATTAAAATAATTTGATTTAATAGGAGAAAAAGCTAACCATAATTCTTTGGTGCTTTCTTTTTGTCTTAATTGTTTTGTAATATTAAATTCAACAATACTTTTAGATATACTTAAAATTTTTGCTTCCCACTCTCCACTACTATTAAATAAAGAAAAAACTTCACTCACTTTAACTCTCATTACTTTGCTTACATAGTGTGATTGTGATTTATCAAGGTTAGCAACTAAATTAACTGATAAACTTTCTTTAAAAAATAATCTAATATTACTCATAATTGTTAGATTAATTTATGAAAAATATTAAAGCAATAATTTTTGATGCATATGGCACTTT
>Ga0209709_10004137_pt1 | contig 11807 bp, 11 predicted proteins | sample ArcticOcean_MG_C_2_FD_187435 | JGI IMG/M metagenome (GOLD analysis project Ga0209709, IMG submission 187435) | Marine microbial communities from western Arctic Ocean - ArcticOcean_MG_CB4_136 (SPAdes) (version 2) | ecosystem: Environmental > Aquatic > Marine > Oceanic | place: Arctic Ocean... | reverse complement strand
TTTGTATTTGCAAATTAGAAATAATTAATCTACTTAACAATCTATCTTTGGCGGAGTAGCTCAGTTGGTTAGAGCGGAGGAATCATAATCCTTAGGTCGGGGGTTCAAATCCCTCCTCCGCTACCAAAGATTTATTTTTTTGAAGCAGTTTGACTTACATCCTTTAAAAATTTTTCTCTTTGCTTCTTATTAACAAATGGAACTGCAAAGTATCTCTTATAAATAATATTCCTTATTCCACAGATATAAAAAACTCCTCTTTTTAATCTTCTAATTGGTAGATTTAAAAAAAATGTAGTAATCGCCAATCTAGGAGAGCCATAAGTACAAAATATTATAGCCTTTTTATCTTTTAGATGACCTTGGGGAAACCCATAATTCCCAACAAGCTGTTTAAAGCTAAAAGCCCAAGGTGGAGCTAATACTTTATCAATCCATCCCTCTAAGATTGCCGGCATTCTAAAGTTCCATATGGGAGCAATTAATACAATGGTATCACAATTTTCAATTCTCTTTCGATGATCTAATACATCTTCACCAGGATCTTCGCCCGCAAAAACAGGATTAAATTTATCTTTATATAAATCAACTAGGTCAACAGAGTGACCAGATTTAACGGCACTTGCTATGAAAGTTTCTTTAATGGCAGCATTAAAAGAATTATCATCATAATGACCATAAACTATAAAAAATTTTTGCATCTCTAGGTAAACCTATAATAAATTTAAGTACTCTTCAACTTTATGATTCCAAGTAAACTTTTCTAGAGCATTTAATCGCCCAGCCTTTCCAAGACGTCTTCTTTTTTCATCATCAGATAATAGCTCATCTATTTTAGAAACAATGTCATCTAAATTAGAAGTTTTTGCAATTAATCCAGTTTTACCATCTATTATAGCATCTGGTATACCACCGGTATCTGTTCCTATAGTTGCCAAACCATGAAAAGCAGCATCAATAAATGACATTCCAAAGCCTTCAACAGATTCTTTGTCTACGTGTGGAGTCATAATGAATAGATTTGATTTTTTTAAAAGAACTGATTTTTCTGGTTCAGTAATCCATCCTAAAAACAGAATATTTTTATTTAATTTAAGTTTTACAGTATATTCTTTTATTTCATCTTTATAAGGCCCATCGCCAGCTATAATATACAAAATATTTGGAAATTTATTAATAAGAATTGAAATTGCATCAAGCACTATCTTATGTCCTTTTCTTTTCTCTAATCTTGCTAATGTTAAAATTATAGGACTATGATCAATTAGATAATTAGATATCTTATTTATAATTGAAGCATTTATAAATTGATCATAAATATCAATACCAGGATGAATAACTGTAATTTTATCTAGTTCTATTGACAAAGATTCGTTTAATAATTCTTTCGTATAATTAGAATTTGCAGCAATCTTATTTGCGTTATTATATGAGTTATAAATTCTAACTTGTTTATTTTCTTTATAAAAATTCCAAGAGTTAAAATTTTTTTGAATTTCAGTTCCATGCGCCAAGACAAATATGGGCACATTCAAATATTTTAAGTATTCAATACTTTTCCATGAGTCCGCATAAATAGCTTCAACATTTTTTATTTTACAAATCTTTTTGATATAACTAGCTTTACTGAGCCTTCTTAAAGGCTTCCATGAATTGAAACGTTTTATTTGGTAATTAAGAAGGTGATCTGCTTTATTTTTCTTTCCGTCAGCAAGGACAAGAATATCTTTTCCAGATTTACTCATAGCAGCAGCCATGCCAGTCATCAATGCTTCAATACCGCCTATTTTAGGTGTGAAACATTGGGTGGTAATTATAATCACTATAATTAAGTTAAGATTTCCACTTAATTGAACAACCAATACTCGGAATTTGTTCCCCTGGACCTTTTCCGGTTTTTGCAACTTGAAGCATTGCTTCTAATAACTCTTTTGGCGAATTAGGAATTAGTTGTTGTTGTGAAGCTTCTAGCCTACCTCTATATTGTAATTCCTTATTATTATTGAAACCAAAAAAATCAGGAGTGCACACAGCATCATATTTTTTACCTACTTCTTGGGTCTCATCATAAACATAAGGAAAACTAAAGGAGTTATCTGTTGAAAAGATTTTCATATTATCAAACGAGTCCTCATGGCCATACTTTGGATCATTCACATCATTTGACATGACTGCAATAACTCCAATTCCATTTTCTTGAAGAATTTTACAATCTTCTACAATCCTATGAATTACAGACTTAACATATGGACAATGATTGCAGATAAACATAACAAGAGAACCATTTTTACCAGAGATATTGGGAAAATTATGGTTTATACCATCAGTTCCCTGGAGATCAAAACTTGGTGCTTTCCATCCAAAGTCACATATTGGGGTTGTAAGAGCGGGCATAAAAAAACTTTTCTGATTTAATTTATTAGATAGTATAACTGAACTTAATATTTAAATAAATAAAAACATATGATTTACAGCCTAGGTGAAAAGAAACTTATAACTACTAATGATGATTTTTGGGTTGCCCCAAATGCTGCGGTTATTGGTTCTGTGGTATTAAAGAAGAATGCCAGTGTTTGGTTTGGAGCAACTTTGCGAGGAGATAATGATCCAATTACTATTGGAGAAAATTCAAATATTCAAGATGGTTCAGTATGCCATACTGATGACAGTATGCCATTAAGTGTTGGCGACAATGTTACTGTTGGTCATATGGTCATCTTACATAGTTGTTCAGTTGGGAATAATTCCTTAATAGGAATGGGTTCAACTGTATTGAATAAAGCAAAAATAGGAAATAACTGCCTGGTTGGAGCTAATAGTCTAATTACTGAAGGTAAAGAATTTCCAGACAATAGCATGATCATGGGTTCACCAGGAAAAGTAATTAGAGAGCTCACTGAAATGGAAGTTAATCTTATTAAGTTAAGTGCCTTGCATTATGTGGAAAATATGAAAAGATTTAAAAAAAAACTTATTCAACATACTTAAGATAGTAATTATACGGAGGAATTTTTGTCCAATACATTTGATTATATTATTGCTGGAGCAGGATCAGCTGGATGTGTTCTAGCAAATCGTTTGTCAAAAGATCCTTTTATAAACGTTTTACTTATTGAAGCGGGTGGTACTGATTGGCATCCATTTGTTAGAATGCCAGCAGGAGTTCTTGAGTTAATGTCAGGCGAGGGTGCTGGTAAAAATTATAATTATGGGTTTTGGACTGAAGGACAGCCAAACCTAAACAATCGAAAACTGTTCACACCACGTGGCAAAGGAGTTGGTGGTTCAAGCAATATAAATGGCATGCTCTATGTTCGGGGTCATGCGCGCGATTATGATATTTGGAGACAGTTGGGAAATGAAGGTTGGTCTTATGATGAAGTAATGCCATATTTTAAAAGAGCTGAGAAAAATGAAAATGGTCCTAGTGATTTTCATGGTAGCGATGGTGAACTTGGTGTCTCAAACCCAGTATTTAAAAATAATCCATTACATCGAGCATTTTTGGATGCGGGTATCGAAGCGGGCTACCCATATAATGAAGATTTAAATGGAGCTAACCAAGAAGGTTTTGGTCCATGCCAACAAACTATTTGGAAAGGTAAAAGAGAAAGTACAGGTCAAAGTTTTATAAAGCCTGTAAAGAATAGAAAAAATCTAGTCATTTCTACTCATTCTGTTTCAAATAAACTAATATTTAAAGGCAATAAATGTATTGGCATTGAGTATATTAAAAATAAAAAAATTCATTTCGCATATGCAGAACGTGAAGTTCTAATTTGTGGCGGAGCTATTAATTCCCCTCAACTACTGCAACTTTCAGGTATTGGCAAAGGTGACTATATAAAGAAATGGGGATTAGATGTTGTTTCTGATCTTCCAGGAGTCGGTGAAAATTTACAAGATCATTTAGATATATTATCACATTATGAATGTACGCAGCCAGTTACAGACGCAAGACATATGATGGGCCCGTTTGGGCTTGGCGTGGTAAAACAGGCATTAATTTTAGGTCAGTGGGCATTAACAGGAACGGGGCCAGGTAATGATATTGGCTTAGCAGCACTCTCTTTTTTGAAAACTGATGATTCGCTAGATGTTCCAGATATCCAAATGCATTTTATTGGAGCGCTATTGAAAGATCATGGAAAAACAAAACCAGATCAACATTGCTTTAGTAATCATGTATGTATGCTGAGACCTGAGAGTAGAGGCTATATTGCTTTGAAGTCATTAGATCCAACGGCTCAGCCACTTATTCAACCAAACTATCTTTCTACACAAAAAGATATAGATGTAATGGTTAAGGGAGTTAAGTTATCTCGAGAAATTATTAATCAGAAAGCATTTGACGACTACAGAGGAGCAGAATTAAATCCAGGAGTAGAGGTTCAAACAGATAAAGAAATTGAAGAATTTATTCGAGCTAATGCAGAAACAATTTATCATCCAGTAGGTACATGTAAAATGGGTAATGATGAATTTTCTGTTGTTGATGACAAGCTAAGAGTTAGAGGTGTAGAAAACTTAAGAGTTGTAGATGCTTCAGTAATGCCAACGTTAATTGGTGGTAATACTAATGCACCAACAATTATGATTGCTGATAAAATCTCAGATCATATTTTAGGCAACGAATTTTTACCTGCTGAAAATTTTTAAACTAGCAATTAAAGAAAATATTTAATTTTGAAAAAAACTTATTCCATAATAATTATATTATCACTTTTAGCGGTGACAACTTATTTTTATAAAGCCTCTATTTCAAACCAAGGGTTTATTTCTGAAGAGTTTATTAAGATTTCTAAAGACTATAAATACAAGATAGATAGAGATATTTATGGTGTGCCACATGTTTCTGGTACTACTGATCAAGATGCCGCCTTTGGATTTGGATTTGCGCAAACAGAAGATGATTATGAAAATATTGAGTTTGTTATAAAGATGGCTAGAGGAGAGTTATCTGACTTAAATATTTCATTTAGTTCTTTAGTAGATTTATTTAATCTTGTGAGTGGTACTGGTGATATTATGACAAGCCTGAGTGCGATTGAAGGAGTTGAAATCGATTATTTAGTTAAGTTTTTAAACGCTGAGGAAACTGCTTTAAGCCTTAAAGAAACAGTTGATCAAGAAACTTTAAAGTATCTAAAAGCCTATGCGGACGGCATCAATTATTGGGCCGCACTAAATTCACATAAAGTTGATAAGTCTCTTTTCCCTGTAACAGAGGATGATTTATTAATTGGAATGGTTTTTCGTATGCCACTATTTTACGGATTAGACCATTATATTGATCAGCTTATCAATTTGATGTCAGATTCTGATGAGCAAGTAGTTGTGCAAAATGAATTATCTAATAATCAGTTAGTTGCTGCTATCAAATCATACTTTAAACCATCTGGATCAAATGCATTTGCAGTTTCTAAAAGTAGATCTCAAGAAAATGAAACAATGCTCGTGATTAATTCGCACCAACCATTAACAGGACCAGTTGCATGGTATGAAGCGCATATAAAAAGTGATGATGGCCTAAATATAATGGGCGGAACGTTCCCAGGGTCTCCATTTATTCACGTTGGCTTTAATGAATACTTAGGTTGGGGAGCAACAGTCAATCAACCAGATTTAGCAGATATCTATAAATTAACTATTAATCCTGAAAATGAAAACCAATATTTATTAGACGGCGTTTGGAAAGATCTAAGAGTAGTTAAGCAGGTATTCAAGGTAAAATTATTCGGTCCATTTAATATATCTTATCCAATAGATATGTATTTTTCTGATCATGGACCAGTAATGAAAGATGGGCAAAAAGCTTATGCTCTAAGGTATGCTGGTATGAATGACGCCAATCAAGCAACTGCATGGCATAGAATTAATAAGGCAACGAATATTACTGAATGGGAAGAGGCATTAAAGATGCAACAAATAGCTAGTCTCAATTTTGTATATGCAGATAGAGAAGACAATATTTTGTTTGTACACAACATGAAGTCTCCTAAAAGAAATAGTGCTTATGATTGGAAAAATATTCTACCTGGTGATCAGAGTGACTTAATTTGGAATGATTTTTATTCTTATGATGAAATACCAAAAATATTAAACCCACAATCGGGATATATATATAGCACCAATCAATCTCCATTCTTTGTTACTGGTAAAAACGACAATCTTAGTGAGACAGATTTTCCTTCAACTATGGGTTTTCAATCCAGAATAACTAATCGAGCACACCGTTCTTTTGAGCTATTAGATAATGATAAAAACATTTCTTGGGATAAGTTAGATGAATATAAGCACGATAATAAGTATTCATTTAATTCAAGGCAGTATAAATTTTTAAAAAAGATTTTTGAATTTGATTTTAAAGATGATATTAGGTTAGCAAGTGCACAGAAATTTTTAGAAAAATGGAATTTAGGAACTGATAGTGAAAATTTACAAGCAGCATTTGGTGTTTGTATTCTGGGTCCAGAATGGTTGGCAGAAATTAAACGGGAATTGCAACCAGATGCAATTAAAATATTTAAAGATTGTATCAATGAATTTGAAAAAAACTTTAACAGATTAGATATTAAATGGTCAGAAGTTAGTTTTTTAGAGCGAGGTAAAAAAATGCTACCAGTACAAGGTGGTCCAGATGTATTACGAGCAATCTATTCGCCGAGATCAGAAGATGGGATTCTTAAGGCTGTAGCTGGGGATGGCTTGTACATATATGTGAATTGGGATGAATTAGGTAAACAAAGATCAACCAGTATCCATCAGTTTGGATCTAGCAGTACAGCTAAAGATTCTCCTCATTATGATGATCAAATGGAGCTATTTATTAACGAAAAATTAAAGAAAACATTTTTTAACTAGAAAATTCATTGAGTGACATGATTTTTATGATTAGAATATTTTTAACAACTAAACAATATTTATAGGGGAAAACAATGCTATTACACGACTATCTTGAAGGACACGCCAATAAAACACCTGATAATTTGTTTTCAGATTTTAACTCTAGAACGCTTACATATAAACAGGCTAATGTTGTTGCAAATCAATTTGCTGCAGCCTTAAAAAGCGAAGGTCTAACTAAAGGTGATCGTTTTACCTTCTTATCAAAAAATTCTGATGAATACGCGCTTATGTATTATGCAGCTTCGAAAGTTGGTATAGTCCCTGTGCCCTTAAACTATCGATTGGCCGATGCTGAGTGGGAATATATTATTAATAATTCAGAATCAAAACTTGTTATTTGTCGAAGTGATGAATTTGTTGAGAGGGTTCATGGGTTTAAAGCAAACTTAACCTCAGTTAATAAATGTATTTCAATCAATGCTAAAACACCCGATGATAGTTGGACAGATTTTTATGATTGGACTCAGTCTCAACCTAAAGAGAATCCTCAAGATGATATTAAGGAAGATGATGCTGTTTATCAAATGTATACAAGTGGAACAACAGGAAGACCAAAAGGAGTAATTATTATTCAGGCAAATGTTGTAGCAAATATAGGTCAGGTAGATAAATATATTGCAAGAATTCCTGTGCCAAAAAATCTATTAGTAGCTCCTGTTTATCACGCTGCCGCTGCGATTAATCACTTTGGAACTATCGCAAGAGGTGGTCAGAATGTAATTCATGAAGATTTTAACCCAGCTGAGGTAGCTAAAACATTATCGGCAGAAAAAATTACCAACACAGTAATGGTACCAGCAATGATTCAAGCATGTGTCTATATGGTGCCGGATATTGATAAAATGGATTTTTCAACACTTGATCATATTACTTATGGTGGATCACCGATATCTCCTGAAGTACTCACTAAAGCTATGGGGGTATTTAAGTGTGACTTTGGACAAGGTTTTGGTATGACAGAAAATGTTGCAGTTTTATGCTTCCTTTCTTTTGATGATCATAAAGAAGCTTTAGCAAGTAAGCCCAATCTTTTAAAATCTTGTGGTAAACCAGTCGAAGGTGGTGCCGTTGAAATACGAGATGAAAATGAAAAAGAAGTACCGCGTGGAACAATAGGTCAAGTATGTGCAAAAGGACCTCAAGTTATGCAAGGTTATTGGAAGCTAGAAGATGCCACAAAAGAAACACTTGCAGGTGGATGGCTGCATACTGGTGATGCTGGTCGTATGGATGAAGATGGCTACGTTTATATCGAAGATCGTATTAAAGATATGATCGTATCTGCTGGTGAAAATATTTACTCAATTGAAGTTGAAAGTGCACTAATGGAGCATCCAGAAATAACTGATGCTGCAGTAATTGGAATACCAGATGAAAAATTTGGTGAAGCAGTCAAAGCTTTTATTGTCACTAAAGATGGCAAAGAGCTATCCCAAGAGGACGTTATAGAGTTTTGTAAGAGTAAGATTGCAAGCTATAAAACTCCAAAAACTGTTGATTTGATTGAGGTTATTCCAAGAAATCCAAGTGGCAAAATACTAAAAAAAGTATTAAGAGAACCTTTTTGGGCAGGTAAAGATCGTCAAGTTGGCTAGTTAGGACTATTTTCGTAATAGATAGAAGTTGAAGGAAAAGCAAAACCAGCTTTTTCAGTTTCTACAATTTGTTTAATCTCATAAGCTAAATTTTCTTTTATCTCTAACCACTCACCCCATTTTTTTGTTGCCGCAAAGCAATAGACTAATAAGTCAATGGAGCTATCAGAAAATTTGTCAATTCTGACAAAAGTCGCTTCCTCTGTACCCTTAACAAAACTGCTATTAGAAGTTATGTAGCTTTCAATCTTATTCCTTATATTTTTTAATTGTTCATGAGTAGTTCGATACTCTAAACCAATTGTCCAATAGATACGCCTATTGCGCATATTTGAAAAATTAGTCACTGCATTTTCTGCAAAATTAAAATTTGGAACCATTATTGGAGATGAGTCAAATCTTCTAACTAGAGTAGATCTAAAACCTATTCTCTCTACTGTGCCTTCCACAATATTATCAACTTTAATCCAATCACCATTTTTAAATCTTTTTTCAAGCAATATCAGAATTCCTGATATTAAATTTTTAAATAAGTCTTGTGCTCCAAGAGCAATAGCAACACTCAATAGGCCCAGTCCCGCTAAGATAGGACCAACTTTGATTCCCCAGGTTTCAAGCACAGCGGCGGCACCAATGAAAAAAATAAAAAATTTTAAAAGTTTAATTCCCCAATCAACTAAATCACTAGTAAGTAGCTCTTCATATTTGTGCATAAAGAATGAAAGTGGATCGATTAATTTGTACATAAACCAAAAAATTTGAATCGTAATGAGAGACTTATTTAAATTAGCTGCAAATAATTCTAAAGACGGATTTAGATCTATATAAGCGGTACTAATGTAAACACCTAAAACTATAGGTATGAAACGAATAGGATCTGAAAAAGCTTCAAGAACCTCATCGTCAATTTTTGTCTTAGATCGAGAAGCAAAAGCTTTAAGTCTACTAACGACAACCTTAGTAAATAGAGATCTAAAGAACACAAAAATAAGAAGTATAAAGATACCAATAACTATATTATTAAAATTGATACCGAAAACACCTTCATTCCAAATAGAAACTACAATATTTAAAAAATCGTCCATTGACAGTGACACTAACTTATTTGTGAAAAATTTTGTAGATATTTATATTATCTATAAAAAGCTTAATATCTCATTACCTACACCATCTATATCTTCAAGTGGCAGCATATGAGTAGTATTTTCTAAGGTCACAAACTCTATTTTTGACATACTCCGTCTCAATTTTTTTTGTGAACTTTTGCTACATACGAAACTATCAGGTGTGAGAATTACCTTGGTTGAAATATCAGATTTTTTTAGATTAAACCAAGTTCCCCCTGAAGTAAGCTTAAAGTTAGCTGCTTCCCATTTTGGATCACAATTTAGTTCAAATAAATTTTTATCAACCTTCTTTATGCCACCATCAATATAATCATTAATTGCCTCAGGTATTATTTTGCTAAATAATTTTTTGCCAGAAAAATACTTGAAAGCCTCTTCTTTGCTAGTCCAAGTTTTTTTTCTTATTAGTGCTCCTCTTACCATCGGATGAATTTTTTCTATCAAACCAATTGATTGAATTGCTTTAGTGCCGAGCCAATATGTTAGTGGTAATAAAACAGGATCTATTAATATAATTTTTGAAACTAGTTCTGGTCGCTCAAATGCCACTAATAAGCTTGTTGTTCCACCCAAGGAATGACCAATTAAAGTTGAGGGTCCATTATTTTTTTCAAGAATATTTATTAAATCATCACTATATCGTCGCCAAGATTTTAATTTTTCTGGTTCAGCTGGAACAGTAGATTTACCATGGCCACGTAAGTCATAGGAAATAATTTTTTGATTAGTAGAGATTTTATTTAATAGTGTTTTATAAGCTAAGCCATTAAAGCCATTGGCATGTGAAAAATATATTGCTGGTTGGTTCAATTCATAATTAATTCCGTAAGCATGAAAATAGTTCTTTTTGTAAGGTATTTGAAACTCAAACATTTAGTGACAAGCAATACCATATTTTTTTAATCGCCAATAATTGTAAGGCCAAGGAGTAAGAAATCCTGCCGCCAGCATTATAGGAATTACCCACCAAGTGATCATACCTTTTGCGAAAATAAGATCCGTAAGATTCATAGAAATCTCCATAGCGATCATGCTGATAAAGCTCATACCGAGTGCAGTTTTTAAAGCATCTTTAAACTTCATTTTTTTAGCTAATATGAAAGTTTCTAATATGACACTAGTAATTAGACCATTAATAATTGCCAAGACCATGACTAAATAAATTGATAATGAATGTTCAATACTTTGAAAATAAAAAATAGTACCAAAGTCACCAATGCTACATCCAATTAAGCACCATAAAGTATTATAGGCACTCTCTTTCCAAGTCTTAATACAATTCCATACAATGCTATTCATGCTTAACAAATTCTTTTTTTCTTTCTTCTATATCAATTAATGCATCTTCTTTCTCAGTCAATGTCATTCGTATCCAATTTGTAATTTCTGATCGTTCTCGAAAACAACCAATACAGACCATTTCATTCATAAAATTTTGGTCATATTTGCAAATTTTTACACATGGACTGTAATTATTTGATTTTTTTTTTTTCATTATCTTGAGGTATTTCAGTACTTAATATATTAATTCATTTCAATAAGATAGATTTGCTTGATTTTTTCCTATAAATCAATAAAAACACCTTCTAACTTCAATATATATATAAAAATTATGGCTCGAATAACTGTAGAAGATTGCATCGATATCGTTAATAACCAATATGATTTAGTAATATTAGCTAAAGAGCGTGCGGTACAACTTGGACGTGGTGCAGCTCCAGCTGTAGATGCTGAAAATGACAAAAAACCAGTAATTGCACTTAGAGAAATTGCTGAGAGAAAAGTCACAGAAGAAGAATTGAGCAATAGCATAATTGATAAACTACGTTTAATTCCAGATTATGTTGAAGAAGAAATTGAAACTGACGAAACATCTAATGATACGTTTAGACAAATGTACCAAGGTGGACTTTCAAAATCAGAGATGGAAAAACCAGCCTCTAGAAAATTCACTGCACGAATTCCAAAGCCTGCATTAAAATTAGAATCTGTTGATGAAGAAGTAGCAGCAACTGAAGAAGTAGCAGCAACTGAAGAAGTAGCAGCAACTGAAGAAGTAGCAGCAACTGAAGAAGTAGCAGCAACTGAAGAAGTAGCAGCAACTGAAGAAGTAGCAGCAACTGAAGAAGTAGCAGCAACTGAAGAAGTAGCAGCAACTGAAGAAGTAGCAGCAACT
>Ga0209709_10004135_pt1 | contig 11811 bp, 21 predicted proteins | sample ArcticOcean_MG_C_2_FD_187435 | JGI IMG/M metagenome (GOLD analysis project Ga0209709, IMG submission 187435) | Marine microbial communities from western Arctic Ocean - ArcticOcean_MG_CB4_136 (SPAdes) (version 2) | ecosystem: Environmental > Aquatic > Marine > Oceanic | place: Arctic Ocean... | reverse complement strand
CCACGAATCGCTTCCAGAAAATGTCCCTTCATCATATTGTCCAAGTAAGAGAACACGATTACCAGTGAATAGGTAATCGTTGTACTCAGTGCATTTGAAAAGCGGTTTAGGCTCAATTAGGTTTGGCGGTTTATTAACATATTCCTCACTGAAAAGAGCTCTAATGATAGAGCTCTTTCCGACAGCAGGAGGGCCGATTATAGAAAGCAAAACCATTAATTCAAATGCTTTCCTAAGTAACTAAGGTATGTGATTTTTTTTCCATTCACATCAACTAAACCGCTTTCTCTTGGATTACCACCTTGAGAATTGTCCCTTGTATTGATCTGGGCAATAAATCCTTGAAATTCCAAAATGTCATGATACTTCTCATCCAAATGGGTTTTCATCCATTCGATACCAGTTTCAAATTGTTTAAGCCATGCTTGTCTCTGTTTCCCAATATTGTCATGCACAACATATTCAATAAATCCTGTTATTAGGATTTTCTGACCGTAGTTATCATATTGGTTGACAAAATCAACAATCTTGTTACTAATATCTCCATTATGTCGAACATAACCTAAAGTATCCCATGCCTTAGAAGAAGTGTCCTTGACATATCCACTTGAAGGTAAACCCAAATTAGTTGCAGCTGTATTTGCATCTTTTTGTGAAAGTGCAATAACACCCTCTTCTACACTATTATTCTTTCGGAATTTCTTAAAAAGTTTTTCTACCTGATCATCATCTAATTGTCCATCAGACATTTCCAATAATGCCAATTTAACTTCATCATCATTTTTGAAATTAAAACCTTTAGTGTTTTTAAGTTCTACAAGGCCCTTTAGATAAGTTCCTTCGGTATTTGGAGTTCCATTTCCAATATGGTCTTTAGATGAATTAAGTCTCCTTTTCCATATTGCTTTCCAATATGGACTATCAAACTCAACCACATCCCAAAAATAGGTATCAACACCCATATTGTTAAAGGCATATTCTCTACCGAAACCAGAGATTAGTTCTTCTACACCATCGTCACATAATGCTGCAACCATAACATCTTTATCATACATAACATTATTAACTTTAAATGAATGTTCTGTACCTCTTTGTGTCTGTTCAACACTTTTTTCTCTTGGTTGCAGACTTACACCTTTGCTGTCTTTTGTTCTTAAAGATGAAAGCTTTCCACGCTTTCTCTCTCTCCAATTGATACCTTTATCTTCTGGATAATTTGGGGGGTTTGCCTTTAGGCTTCGTTCTACGTCAAATAGTAATTGCATGGTTATACTCCTTTTTGCAATGTTGAATTATATGCCTTCATACCCAGCATATAATTTGTTATTATATTATAGTACACTATATATACTATTTTGTAAAGTCCCTTTTGACTTTTTTATGCATTAATTGCAGCGTCAATAATTAATTTATCTTCGTTCCTAACTTTACCACCTTCGATAAGTTTAAAAACAGTATTTGGGATTAAAAACTTTTTGATAGGAACCCCAGACAAACCTTCAGATGAACTACGTTTACGCACTTCTGGTTTTTCCAAAAAAGTTCTTTTCGCAATATAGTTTGGAACTTTATTTGTAAACCTAATTACAGTTCCAACAACTCCAGCTGGACTATTCGCAACAGTAATAAGATTGTTTCCAATTTTTGCGGCAGACTTAAAACTAGGGAAAACCATTCCAGCATCAAAACCCTCTTCGATACTTTCTTTAGCCATGTAACTAAAATAATTATTCATAATATATACTTTCCTTTTTCAATTATTACTAATGCTATCATACTTTAAGCAATTTGTAAAGGCCCTCTGGACGTTTTATTTTAGAGTGTGATATTTTTGTCACACTATGCTATCTCCATCATATCTTCACGGCCTGCAATACCGTCATCTTCACACATTCTTACGAACAATCCCAACTGGCGACCAAACGCCTCTATTTCCCAAGGATAATCAAAATAGTTTAGCTTAGAGGTATCCACTTTCTTTTTCATAAACCTAACCTTATTAGGTTCTTCATATTCGTACATTTCACCAGAAATCCACTGTTTAACATGCACAAATTCGTGAGCAAGACTGATTAATATATTTCTAAGTGATACACTAGAGTCTAGCTCGATAGTGTAAGAACGTGGAGTAGATTTTGATTCCCATTCATCCCAGATGCAAGAACCTTCCATCCCTTCTTTATCAGTCAAATTTCTTACTAATTTGATATCGATGTATAAGGTATTTAACAACCTTTTACCTATCAATCTCTCTGCATAACTCCATGCAGCAGAATCAACTAGTTTCCTAGTCGATTTACAAGAACCTGTGATATTAAGAATCATACTTTTTTTGCTTGCACCATTGCATCCTCAAACGTATCCAGAGCCACAAACAGGGCCTGAACCTGACCGTTGAATTCAAAAGCACCTTCTTTGGTCATACCGTTCTCATCACGTTCCATGTCATCCATTGCTTCAACCTGTTGACGCATTGCTTCGACTCGTTGGGCAACTTCTTCAAAATTCATCATAACATTAACTTTCTGTGTGTTTTCTCAGTTTATAATATACTATAACACACATGATAGAGATTGTCAAGGCAATTCGCTATAAAGTTCTATTCTTTTTCGTATTCTTCTGCTGGACAACCACAAATTGGACATTCTTCGGTGGGTAATTCGTCACCTTCATGCACATGACCGCAATCAGGGCAAATCCACTTATCCATTGGCAGGCCCCGGCAATTGATCATAACCAGCATCCTCAATAACCATAAACTGATCATTCCAATTAAATGCCTCTTTTACCACATTCTCAGACAAGCCCTTATACATACGATGTAGAATTTTATCTTTTGCAGCAATAAGAATATCTGCTTCATCTGGATGTAGTGCTTCTAGTAATTGAATAAACATGGATTCACGTTTATTTTGAGTAAGTTTCGGGTTCCCACCTTCAATATAATGAAACAATTTACGTGCCTCATATGCTAGGTTAGAATGTTCTGTACCTTCTGGTGCATCATTCTTCCTATATGGAACTTCGCCCTCTGGTAGTGACCATTTAATTTTAGGGTCAAAAGAAGATTTAATGATCATCCTAAGTGAAGCATCATTATAATTTTGCAAATGTGATACCTTATCCTTCTTTGATTTAATCTTTGAAAGCTTACTCAAAATTTCCGAATAAAGCGGTGTGTAATTTTCTGACATCTAGAATTCTCCTATCGATTCAGTGAGGATACTTAACCTCTTTTTTATAAAATAATTTAGTAATTGACTACGATCTCCTGATGGTGAGTCCCTATATGTATCTAGTATCTCGCTAGATAACTCTTTTGGAGCGAAACTCAAATCAATCAACTTACGATTTCTTTGATAGTTTCGTTTCACTTCATCATTAGGTGCAACGTCATCAAAATCATGATCTATCCAAGCTGCAATCTTTTTCTTAGTCATTGGTTTCTGTCGTAGACCATCAGTGAAGGTATTATCTGGCGAGAGTACATTAGGAACACCATCACTGGTATCACCTTTGAATACATGTTCTTTTATGTATCTAACAGGGTCTTCACCATTTATCATCTTTTTGGTAATAGGACTATACTGCTTCACATTAGGAAACCTCTGTAACTGAATAAAATCTTTATCTCCAGATAGTATCATAATTTCTTCTGCATATTCAGAACATAATGTAGCAATAACATCATCTGCCTCTGCACCATATACCTCTACTGACTTGTATGGCATATGTGTCTTAACTTCATCTTTAATGATATTAAGGCATCCAAAAATAGCATCCCAATTCTTATCATCTGTAGCTCTTCCCTTCCTACGACTATGTTTATATTCTGGGAAAAATTCTCGCCTCCAGTAATGTTTAGAATCGAAGCAGAGAACCATCTCACCAAATTCAGACAGAAAACGTGTGCGATACATACGTAGAGAATTTAGAACCATATGTCTTACCATGCTTTCATCTGGCTCATCGCCTTTAGACATGTGCATTTGCATCATAATGTTTGCCATCATAATTTGACTCATATCAACTAATATCATAAATTCATCCTACGTTCATTATTATTACTTACTATACCAGGCTTAAAGAAGTTTGTCAAGTCTCTTGTACAAACATATGAGCATTAAAACTCATACTTCTTCTCTCACCCTTGCTCTGAAAGGGATATACGAAATGTTTAAGCCATGATGGAAATACCAACAACTTGCCCACTTCTGGTTTAAATTTAAGATTGTCACTACGAAACTCTTGGTTCTCACCAAACATAAATTCGATCAATCCACTTGCTGGATAATGATCCTTGTTATCCTCTACAATCTCATCATGCATCTTAGGGGGTAGTTTAAGATAGATCACAGCAGAGAAGTTCCCATTGTGATGATGCCAAGGATTAAACTCGCCCGCATACTGACTGACCACCCAGCTCTGTGTTAGATGAATATTTTGTATAGTTGGTTTTGCATCACCAGCAATCTTCTTCCAACCGTAGGCAGTATTACTTTTAATCAATTCCTCAACATAAGATAGACAGGCAGTCTTCATAATCTTTTTTGTGTATGTTATATCATCTTCATTTGAGATAGGTATCTGGATTTCTTTATGAACTTTACCTACCAGTTTATGTGACCAATCCCATTCTATGGACTTCTTATCATCACTAAGAATAGGATCAACACAATCATTGATTATATTAACAAATCGTTCTGGAACAGTAGATTCCATGATAGTAGGAGAGAAGGGCCTATGAAATTTCGGGGTCTGGTTCATCTAACATAATCTCGTTTATTTCTGTCACAATTTCTGGATCAATCGAACCCTCTAATACATTATCTTCACTCAAAGTAACCTTTGAGATCGTTCCCATGAGAGTAACCAAAGGGTGTTCTAAATCCATCTCTTTATATATAGTTGCTTTCACACACTCAATTACAAATGCCATATTCTGTATAAAAGACTCACCATTAATATTAAAACCATTTTCACTCATGGTATGAATAAACTGAACCATAGTTTGCTCAGTCAAATCATCAGCAAATGCCAAATCTTCTTGTGTTTTCCAAACCTCTTCTTGATCAGGTAATACAACTTTTCTACCTTTCTTCCAAGGGCCCTGTATAATATCAGCTGAAGGATTTTCTTCGGTCATGCTTCCATATCTCTTTCCCAAACCACCCCTAAGTCTGGATAGAATGTTCCAACGTCACGTTTAGGTTGTCCTATATTTGGGCCATACCAATAGTAACCCAGAGCTACATTACGACTACGAATCTTCTTCTCTTGATGTTCACCATAAAACATAGCAGACCAATCTCCATGTTTGAGATAAGATTGCATCTCTCTTACATAACCTTCATGGTCTGCAAGTCTAGCAATCGAACCTTTAATATCTTTCTTAACACCAGCACGTTCAACAGAAGCAAGTTCTTTCTGGGTCTTCATCCACACCTTAACCTTATCAGGATGTAACTGATGGTCTGTCGGCAAATCCCATAGAGATTTATGAATATTAGACTTGCCATAAGAAGGATCAGCAGCTGCTTTCTTCTCTCTTGCCTTTGCAAGTCTTTCTACTGCCGCTGACTTTTGTTCATCAGACATAGGCTTACGTTTTTTACGTGCCTTTGGTGCTTTCCAGTTAGAATTATCTGTTTCAACTGTTATTTTCTTCTTCGCCATACTATTATTTATCCTTTAAAAAACATTACAAAACCGTTGATGAATATCGCACAAGCAACCGCATTAACCACAATCAATGCACGATCATTCCATTTAATTGATACCCACAACCATCCTAAACACCCAGCGAACTGTAAAACCATATTATATGGATACATATCATTTGAGGTAGCAATCATCGCCATAACAATAATGATAGATGATGTCCACTTAACATACCATACTAATTCATGGTGTTCTTTTAGTGGTGTTGATGTTTTGGTATCGTGTGTCATTAATATACTTCTTTCATTACCCATTCCCCTTTCGGAGTAAGACAAGCTGTGCCTCGCATTTGTTTTTGTTTATTATTCACTACAATTTCTGTAATAAATTCTCGACAAGGTTTTATTGCTGAACCAGTAGTTTTTAATGGAGTATTTTTAACAATAAAATTTCCCCGTGGATTCTGCCACGTAACAGATGTATTGTTATTAAACGAATAGTTTATTACCATTGCAGCATGCATCTGATCAACTTTGTCAATAGTGTCTCCTACAATATAACCGATAACTAAACCTACTACTCCATAAATTGCACCTGATACTGGATCACTTGCCAAAGACGCACCTAGAGCCGCACCACCAATTGCACCATATGTTGACTTCTTTTGTAACATAGGTTGTTTTGGGGCCCAATAACCTTTCCCCGGCAGATAGAAATCTTTCTGCTGACATCCAGTTATAGGAGAACACCCAAGAGTGGGGTTTATACCCGAAGGCATAAAACACCCACTCAAAGATAGTGCTAGAACTGAACTAAGCAGAAGGGTCTTCATTCACCACCCTGTTTTTCTTGATTACATTTTCAAGATTCTGTAGTGACTTTCCCTCATCTTTCTTCTCAGAAGAATTGACTTCTCTATCAAGTTCTTTCCACGCTTCTGTGGAACGTAGTCGAGAATATACCATTCTATCCTTACGTAACCGATTGAAGATGACCTTCTGTGCTTCCTTATCGGAATACTCTAGAAGAACAAATGCACGATACTGAGTACCAGCCGCAGTAACATCGATCTTTACGGGATTATAACCAGCGACATCGACATTTGCGATTACATTCTTTGCAACCTTTTCGATCTCTGTCATAACACGAGCATCTACATCAGACTGACCAAACTTGGCAATCCATGATTTAGTCATCGCTTTCAACTTACCATTGATACGATCTGCAAGAACAACCTTACCATTCAACGTAGCAATATCAACTGCGAGTTGTAAGTCTGGAGCAGTTGCAGAACCTATGGTAAAGATAGAACCTTTCTTCTGAGGCATTTCACTATACCAAGATGGTATAACAGAAACAGCACGTTCAACCTTTTGAGTTTTATAACGAATCTCTGGTGTATCAACCAAAGAAACAGGTTGATTTGCAGCGCAAGCGCCAAGGGTTAGTGCAACCACCGATACGGTTGCGAGTAGTTTGGCGTTCATTATTTAATCTCCTTCATAACATTAACCAAAGAATCTCTTGCGCCACCTGACTCAAGAAATTTCACTTTTGCAATCGTCCCAATTGCTGGGTAGTATGCATATACCATACATCCGATTGCTATTCCAATAATAATTTTAATCACCTATTATCTCCTTCTCAACTGGAGTTTCAACTGGGCTTACAAAATCTGAAACTGATTTACGTGCATCGTAAACATCTTCTTTCAAACCGTTAACTGTTTTACACCCACTCAATGCGAAAATGATCATAGCGGCAAAAATACCAACTAATACCATTCTCATTAAATCTTCACTTCTCATCACAACTTAAAATCCTTACTTGTTGTTGACCAAATTCGCCTACTAAGGCATTTATGTATACTACCTTACACGATTTCTTAGGAGATGTCAAGTCACATTTAAGATTCTTTTCACTCTTTAAGGTTTCTGGTATAATAGTACGCATTACTTTTATCTTTGCACGATTCTCTGCACGTTCACAGGCATCAACCTCACTCATGTCAGGGCCAAAGATAAAACTTCCTGTAGATGGATACCACTTACCATATACACGTGATTCTAACCTCATCGTGCATTTACGAGTATCTTCTACATATTTCTGTACGTCCTTCTTGATTACACGTACAGACTCTATACTGCCCTCATAGACCAGTTTATCCTTGGATTGGTAATCACAAGGGGTTTCTGTCGCAAGGGCAGTAGTAGTCAGTAGTGTACAGACTAATGTAACTAATTTATTTGGAGATGGCATCTCTTGTTGCTTTTGCTATGATTTCGGAAATAGGAACAATATCTTTCTCACCATCTTTATCATCTTGGGTAAGTATCAGTCCATCTTTTTCTAGAGCTTCTAGAGTAATTGAAATTGTTCTTTCAGTATGTTTTCTGTGGTTAAGATAACCACCAAGCCAGTATGTGCCAAACATACATCCAATAGCAAGTAAAGTGTGCGTGTATTCGTTTAGTTCCATAATATTATTTATCTCTTCAATTCAACTTATAATATACTATACTACATAAAAGTAAGTTTGTCAAGGCCTAATTTTTATTTTTTTGTAAGTTCAAGTATTAGTTCTTTTGCCTCTTTATGCAACCCTGCTCGTGAAAGTTCACCTGCAGCCCTTGCATATCCAAAAGATAGGATTAATTTTCCAACACCTTGGTACATCTTCTTTAGTTTGTCTGTTACGATATCAAATGAATGATCAGCGTAACCAAAATAATCTCTGGTTATCATTTCCAATTTCTCCTATGTAGTGAAATGTTACACAACTATGTATAAGAGAGGTATGCAAAAATGGTATGTCTATTTGACACACCAACCATGCGTATTTTACTATACTAGAATCTGCTGTCACATAAACTTCACATCCAACCCATAATCATTTTACTTTCATCTGAAACCATGGCCATTGAAAAAGGTGGATCAAATACGAGATTTCGTTCAACATCAGTCACACCCTCTACGCTCTTGATTGCATCACTAATATTTTTACAGATTTCGTCTGCAAATGGACACATCATACTTGTAAGCGTATGCTCACACAATACTGATCCATCTTCTCTAACAATTAATGTATAGATTAATCCTAGATCGTATATGTTAATGCTAGGCATCTCTGGATCATACACACATTGAAGTTCCTTTATAACCAATTCTTTTAATGCGTTGGCATAATCTTCACCTCTCATAACATTCTTCATCTTTTCTAAAGTCAATTCTTGCATAATATTAGCCTCCAGGCGGTACGTAGGTCATAACAAATAATGTGAGCATACTTCCAACTATTAATATACCTATTAGCCATTGAAATATTGGGTGCATGTTTTACTTCCTCATATTAGCAAGTGGATTTTCCAATGCTTTCTTTATCTTACTATATATGTCCTTTTTCAAATCTTTCATCTCTATTTTACTTCTTAGTTCTAAAGCCTCCATATCGTTTCGGGTTTGTTCTCTGCGTTTATCAAAACGATCTGTGGCGTCAGATACCATCTTACGTACTTTAGTATCATTTGTCTCTATACTCTCACGAACTAAACGAAATGCTTCCTTACCACGCCCTTCTATGCTATCCACTTGTATGGACATATGGTGGATTTCTTCCTTTAAATCTCTCTTAATATCCTTTGTATAATCTCTCGCATCATCAGCAGACTCCTTGATTATCTTTTCAAGTTGTACCACTCCTGCCATCTCTGTTTTTAGAGAAGACATTTCCTCATGCAATACTGCAAGTTTCTTGTCAAATTCTGACAAGTCTGGAGCGGTGTACTTCTCAATCTTTTCACGCATATTCATATAGTCCTTATAGAACTCAAAGCCTGCATACAGACCACCACCCAGTGTACTTAATGCCATAACGACAGCAACCATCTTGCCACCTTTAAATTTAACTCCTGCAAATTCTACCTCTGCCATTACCTCTTCTCCGAAATTTTATTTATTAAATCAAATGCTACTTTGATTTTTTCTTCAAGAACTCCTATTGCATAGTGCATTTTTGCTAAAACTACAATCAACGATATTATAGCTATTAATATTGGCCATAGGGTTCCGATTGCTTGTAATTCATCCATTTAAAAACCCCACCTATTGGTATATAACATCCATACAATACCCATACCAATAATTACCGCTATTAATATTCCCGTGTTCTTTGTTATTTCAAACCATTTTTCTATTTTTTCTTGGTTCTTTAATCTTTGTTTTTGTGCTGCTGTTCTTGATTTCTTAATACGTTCATCACGTTCCATAATGATGTCTTCCCATGTTCCCAGGCCAAATCGGCGGTTCACCATAGAACGTACCTTGCGTAATTCTTCTTCTGCAAGCTTCTGGTTTATTTTTTCCTGTGCAATTGAACCTAATGACAACGACCCTACATTTTCTATACCCTTTGATCCCATCATTCTAGACCACTTGCTAGCAATTATGCTAGAAGGTTTTACCGCCTCATCGATCTGTTTCTTACCATCAATGAGATTATCTAAATGACCAGCTATTTGACTAACATCTTTTACATTACCGATACAATCTTTAATAGCTTTATATGCACTATTACAAAGAGTTATGCCTGCTATTATTTCTGCTACCATGACTTCATCTCCTGTATTGACTTTCTACCAATGCATTATGATCACTGTCACTTCCTCCGAACAAAAAATATGATGTATAGTTATTATCTGATATACTATTATCAGGTATTGTTGTATTAGTAAAGAAGTTTGGCGTATCAGGTATTATTTTTTGAACATTAAAAAATTCTTTTTGTCCACCCAACACCTGCATAACGATAAGAGTTTTTACTTGATTAGTATCATCGTAACGTTTTTTTCCCATACTTTTGACGATCTTATTTGCCGCCTTTTGTTTTGCCTGTCTTTTTGGCGAAGCCTTCTCAGCTTTCTTTACACCCACAGGTTTAGTATTCTCTTCTTCCTCTCCGTCTGCTTCAGCGTTGGAGTCTCCTCGTACCCCAGTATCCGTTGATCCAACTTCGGGGTTTTCATTCTCGTTACTTGCGATATCACTTCCACTTTCCTCTGTATTGGTTTCAATTTCATTATCTATCTCCGTTTCAATTGACGTAACTTCTGCTATCTCTTGTACTGTTTCTACCGTGGCCACAGGTATTGTGGGAGTAGGTAGTTCTGCTATCGGTGCAATAGTCATTGGTGCTAAAATTGCAACTTCAGTATTAACACTTACTTCAGTAGGAATTATAGTAGTTACCAATTCAACTGTATCCACTGGAGCAGCAACACAAGAATTTAATGTCTCGCAACTAACAGTACTAACTAACTCAGAATAAGTAGTCGCATTTGTTATTTCCGATTCTATACTATTATACACGTAAGTAGTAAAGATATCGTTAATATAAGCAGCACAACATGTTCCTCCATTAAGAGCACTATCCCCAAACAGCGTCAACACCCCGCTGGCTGGGACATACCCAGAATTTATCTCTAAATTACCAGTTTGAATAGTTGGGCCAAATATTGCTGTACTGCCAATTTCAGTGTGTCCTAATGATGCATTTACCGAATCAAACATTTCTAAACGAATCGACCATGTATCTGCAATATTGTTATTTGCTTGATCATTATCTACTTCTGCACCAAAGGAAAATGAAAGTCCTTGTCCCTGTTCTGTCGAATCAATATCATTACCAAAAAGATCAGTTTGACTAAATGTCTGTGTTATTGTACCACCATTGCCTGCCATAAATCCAACAGCAGGACTAAATGCACAACCGCCTGGACAAGTTGTAATAGACCAATCTGCCGAAGAACCACCGCCTAAGTGATTTGTAAAGGTGGGGTTTTTTACAATGTTAGGAACCTCAGTTTGTGTTACTGTGGTAGTAGTTGTCGTTGTAATTGTTGGTGTAGTGGTGGTTGTTGTAGTTGATCCATCATCATTCGTAACTGTTGATGAAGTAGCGCTTCCAGTAGCAGAAGTGGCTGAAGAACCAGAAGTGATCGTATTTGAGTTTACACCACCAGCTTTAGAATAAGAGGAATGGAGGAATACCAAAGAACATACCAATAACCCCGACAACAACAGTGCCGGCGATATAGACGCCTGAACTTGGAGCTTCTGTAATCCGTTCTTCATCTGAGTAATCATCTGGAGAAC
>Ga0209709_10004134_pt1 | contig 11812 bp, 18 predicted proteins | sample ArcticOcean_MG_C_2_FD_187435 | JGI IMG/M metagenome (GOLD analysis project Ga0209709, IMG submission 187435) | Marine microbial communities from western Arctic Ocean - ArcticOcean_MG_CB4_136 (SPAdes) (version 2) | ecosystem: Environmental > Aquatic > Marine > Oceanic | place: Arctic Ocean... | reverse complement strand
TTTGACCTGAATATTCGTATGTAGCAACAGTTGTAGGATCTTCACATGCTGCTAATATTGATAATCTGTTTTGGGTATGTACTTCTTGAAATCCTCTATCATCAAAAAAGGATCGTAGTTGGCGGGTGACTTCTGTAAATTCATAAGGTGATATAATTGAGCTCATTGCCTCCTTTCTAAAAAAGAATCTTCATGAGCTTTCCAGTAAAGATTTCTTTTTATTTATAAAAACTTAACTCTTGACATTTCATTATATCGTGTTATAATATAATTACTATTAAAATAAATATGAGGAGATTATGAAAGTAGCACCAGGCTGTTATTTTGAACAAGAAGAAGATGAACCAATAGATCCAATACGAGGTATAAAAACTTCTGCTAATATCAAAGAACCCACCTATCGTAGAAAATCTATTTTAGAATCCATACCAGATAATTATGCAGAACGTATTATGAAATTAAAAGGTGATAGAATAGTTCCACCAGAACGAAAGGTGCGAACACCAGAAGGCTTTGCAGTAGCTATAGCCTATAATAAGTCAGGATATCAATTAATACCCAAAGAAGATTTAAAGTATGAAAAAATTAGATTTTAGGTCATTTATTAGAAATGATAATGAACTATTCATTGATAGAGAAAATTGGCAGAAAATAAATGTCAATTATTCTAAGTTGTATGAACAGTTACATCCACCACCTCTTTGGCCTACTAACTTAAGTGAGTCTGAAGTAGTAAAATTAAAAGAGGAGCTCCGTGATGAAAAACGAAGATTAAAAGAGGCAATATCTGATGCTATTGATGGTTTGCCTCTACCCTTACTTCCAATTAATGAACAAGAAGCAAAAGAAGATTTTAATAATTTAGTAAAATTTAATAGTAGAACATTATTGAGAAAAAATACTCTTCACACCAAAGCAGAATATCAATATGATTTATCAGATTGGTATTTAAGTAATAGTAATGTAGGCCGAAGCTCCTCTAATTATTTTCATCAAGAGGCTAGATTTTCTGCAAAACATGCTAGATTTGACAGTCCTCTTGATTCATGGACAACAAAAAAAATACATCAAGAATTCTTAGAGCCATTGTGGACTATGAAAATGGATCATGTAAACTGGCATACTTTACGAGAATGTATAGTACTGCGTAAGTACTTAGCTTCACAATTTCCACCGGCAGTAGCAAAAGAACTGTATAATTTATTTGAAGCAAAACACATTTTCGATTTTTCTATGGGTTGGGGTGATCGATTAGCAGGATTCTATGCATCAGATGCCGAAACTTATTACGGAACAGACCCTAATATAGCAGTATATAAGAATTATGAAAAACAGAATAAATTGTACGGAACAACTAAAACAGCTGTTTTCAAAAATAGTCCAGCAGAAGATTTAGATTTGAGTAATGAAAAATTTGATATGATATTTACTTCACCACCATATTTTAATGTGGAACAATATTCAACAGATGAATCTCAATCATATAAAAGATATGGATCAGATATTGAACTTTGGTTAAAAGATTTCCTATTTGCCACTATAGATAAATGTTGGAATAGTCTAGAAGACAAAGGTACAATGATTGTCAATATTTCAGATATATATCAAAATAAAGATGTTATGAAAATATGTGATCCGATGAATGATTACATAAGTAGATTACCAAAAGCACACTATGCAGGCTGTATGGGATTGAGATTATCAAAAAGACCTAATAGTAAGAATTCCAAGAAAGAAGATAGTCATAAGACTGCAGTAGAGCCGATATGGATATGGAAAAAGGATGACAAGAGATCGTTGGATCAAATAATAAATGATAAATCGTTAGGTATTTAAATAATTGAATTCCAATTAAGTTACATTTTTAATATTATGTTAACTTGATATCTCATTGTTATTGTTACATATTTAAAAACGTATTTGTAAATATTTTTTATTTTTGTAAATGTCTTGTTTTTGACCTATAACATACTGATATTATTTTAAAATAATAATTCTATAAACACTTGACTTCCAGCCCGGAATAGCTTAAAATATAAGTGTAGTTTAAAAAGAGATAGGGATGTACCCAATTTTCTATTAGACTTTTCCCAAACGAGAAATGATTATGAATGATTATGAAAAAGTGAAAATAGAGATAAACGAATCCGTAACCTCTGATAATTTCAAAGAACATCTACGAAAAAATTATCATAATTCCTATGATGAATATTTGGATGATACTAGACATATTGATTTAGATGTTTACTATGAAAAGAACTCAATACCTCTTAGTGAACTCATCCCAAAGGGTATGACCATCAAAGAGTATTTCGGAAGGGAGCAGAGGCTCCTAAGAGGTGAAAATATCAGTTACGTGAAGTTCGATAAAGATGGATATCAATGATTAAAGAAATTACAATAGGTGAAGAGACAATAGAAATTGATTTGGAAGGAGCACCACTATGGAAGGTGTGGCTCCTCCACATTGTTCTGCTTGTTCGTTTCGGAAAACTCTTGAAAGAACAAAAATAAATGCAAAAAGTTTGTATAAACACTTGCCTTTCCGGCGGTTTTACTGTATAATGGTAAGTGAAAGATAAGAAAACATCTTATCTATTTGATCAATCTCTAACGAGAATATATTATGAGAAATGAAACTGTTGAAGAATTTCTTGCCAGAGGCGGCAAAATTTCAAAGAGTAAAAAAGTCTTGGGTGAAAAGTCGGGTGTTTCCGCCAATTATAAAGGTGGACATGGTCAACTTAGATTGGGTAAAAATGGTTCTGGAAAAACTTCACGTTGTGAAGTACGTGGTACTAATCCTTTGTCATCTGGTCAGTATGGTCGGTCCTGGATAAATAAATTTTAATCACTCATCAAACACGGGGAGGCTGAGCAAGTGGCGAGCCCAACTGACTGTAAATCAGCCGTCTGAGACTGTGGTGGTTCGACTCCACCCCTCCCCACCAAATATTATATATGACATATGATTTGTACTAATTGTAAAACTACACATAGAAATGGTTCTGGAATTGATGTTAGCAAGATGTTTAATTGTCCAGAAGGTACAGGTCACGTATGTTCAAATGAGTGTAAAAAAGAACTGATCGCAAATTTAAAAGATGGATCACATTGGACAGATATGACTAAAATTCATAAATATTTTGAATAAACACTTGCCTTTCCGGCGGTTTTACTGTATAATAGTAAGTGAAGAATGAGAAAAGTTAACATTTAATGAGAATGATTATGACATATTGGAAAGCAAAATTGATTATTAAAAACAAACTTCACAAGACAGAACTTTTTGAGTCTGTAGAACGGGCAAGACTTTGGAGTATGAAAGAAGCTAAACTTGCAGTTTCACATCGCATGTTTAACAATACTGACATTGTTACTGAAATTACCTCACACAACTTTGCATAATATGAAAATAGTATCAACCAAACAATTCTGGTGGAGATTCAACCACCTCAAACGAAACGGTGGCGAGATAACTGTAACAGATAGAACGCCTGAAATGGATGTGAAAGATTTCAATAGAATATCACTACTAGTAAACAAACGTGTTCGCTGGGAACTTGGTTCTGAAGGTTTTGCAAAGTGGGATTCATGTGGAGTTAAGGATATTCCAACATTAGCCAAGGCATACGGAATAAAATAAAAAAAGTTTATATAAACACTTGCCTTTCCGGCGGTTTTACTGTATAATAATAGATGAAGATGAGGGAAAAACTTTTTTAGAGAATAAACATGAAAATGAAATTAGCCAATAAAGAATCAAAGTCAATTCTAGCGAAACTTCTCGCTTCAGAAAATTTGATTGTTGAACATGGAAAATTTAATACAGCATCATTTGACGTAAAGAATCGAGTTCTACGCCTTCCAATTTGGAAAGAGATGAGTGGAGGTCTTTACGATTTACTTGTGCTACATGAAGTTGGTCATGCCTTGTTTACTCCAGCTGAAGGATTTCATGATGTAGAAGGTCACGGAAAAGGTTTTAAATCTTTTCTTAATGTAGTTGAAGATGCACGAATCGAAAGAAAAATTAAAATCAAATTTCCCGGTGGCCGCCGTTCTTTTATTAACGGATATTCTGATTTGATGAAGCGTGATTTCTTTGGTGTTAAAAATGAAGATTTGACTAAACTAGGATTGATTGATAGAATTAATCTTCACTATAAAGTCGGTACTTATATGAATCTCACTTTTTCTGATGAAGAAAGTGTTTTTCTTGATCGAATTGATAAAGCTCAAACTTGGGCTGAAGTAGTACAGATTTGTGAAGACCTTTATGAGTATGCAAAAGAAAATGAATCCGAAACTGATATGTCTGATCATGACTGGGAAGAAATGATGGCAGATGATGATGATGGTGATGAAGATTATGATCCTAGTAATTATGAAAATTCTGAAGATAGTTCTAAAGAGAGTCCTGAAGAATCTGGTTCTAGTTCTAAAGGTGATAATGAGGACGAAAAAAATGAATCTAGTTCGGGTTCAGGTGATTCTAATGAAGAAAATGAGTCTGACGGAACTGAATCCGGAGAAGATGGAGACGGAAGTTCTTCCGGTGCCGAAGGTGGTATGGATGGTAAGTTTGAGCCTGAGTCAAAAACTGATCGTAATTTTCGAAACAATGAAATGGAATTGGTGTCAGAAGAATCAAAGCCTTATCGGTATATAAATCTTCCAAATAATGTTGACTTGAAACATATCATTGTTAATTATTCTGAATTGTATAAAGAGTATAAGACATTTTATTCAGGAGATACGCAAGGTCGTTATGATCATCGAACTGGTGATGAAATGATGACATTGGCTACAGAAAAGTTTAATGATTTTCGTAGCAAGAATAAGAAAGTTGTTGAATATCTCGCAAAAGAATTTGAGATGAAGAAAGCAGCAAAAGAACATTCAAGAGCGGCAACTGCCAATTCTGGAATTCTTGATTCTGAAAGACTTTATACTTACAAATATAATGAACATATTTTTAAGAAGCTGACAATTACTCCTGATGGAAAGAATCACGGATTAATAATGTTTGTTGATTGGTCTGGTTCAATGTCAAGAAACATGAAAGGAACTATTGAGCAAATGATGGTTTTGGTTATGTTTTGTAAGAGAGTGAATATTCCGTTTGAGGTTTATGCCTTTAGTGATTCATACACAAGATATGATAATCTTGAAGAAAAAACCACTAAAAATTCTTGGATCGATTCAAATGGATATATGTTAGGAGACAAAATCAGAACGTATGGAACAGTCGCACTTAATCGTTTCAATCTTTTGAACTTGTTTTCTTCAAGAATGAAAGCAAAGCAAATTCATGAGGCATATATTTACATGATGGCAACAGCACATTATTATTCCAGATCATATAGTTATTCTCAAGATATTCGTTTTGATATTCCTGATAAAATGCAGTTGGGAGGAACACCTTTAAATTCAACTTTGTTTGTATCATTTACAGTAATGAGAGAATTTCAAAAAAAGAATCAAGTTGATGTTATTAATAGTATTTTTCTTACTGATGGTTCTTCACATAGTTGTAATCAATATTGGGCAGGAGTAAATGAAAACGGTGAAAATGAAATAAATCGTTATTGTCCAGTAAGTGAAAATGTAATTATTCGGGATTCTGTTTCCAAAAAAGAAATAAAAATTCAGAGTGGTAATTATCGTGGAGCAGAAACAACTACTGAGGCTTTGGTTAGATTCCAGAGAGAAGTTTTTGATATCAATATCGTTAATTTTTTCTTGTCTCAAACAATGAGAAAATATGATATGGCAGACTATCTAAGTAAATCAAGACACGCCATAGGAGAATCATCACCTGAGTTTGAAGATGTTGATGCAGCAATGAAAAAGTACCGTAAAGACAAATATATGATCGCCCCTGAAATGATGGGATTTAATGAACAATATTTGGTTCAAGGTGGACGTAATTTGGAAGTTGAAGAAACAACTTTAGAAGTTGCAGAAGATGCAACCGTATCTCAAATGGCGAGAGCATTTAAGAAGTTTTCTTCCGGAAAACTACAACAAAGACGGCTCTTGTCACGATTCATTGATATGGTGGCGGCGTAAAAAAAAGTTTTATAAACACTTGACTTCCAGCCCGATTTACTGTATAATGGTACTTGAAGATAAAGAAAGGGAATATTCCCAAAACCATATAATGAGAGAAAGTGATATGGAATATACAGAAAAACAGTTAAAGTTTCTTAGTGCAGCAATCGTCAAATATGGCGAAGGTTCAGTTCTTGCAACAGAAACAATTTCTGAAATCGCCGAAGAAAATGGGTTAAAATTCCCATATTGGTTAACTGGTTCAAAGGGTTTAGGTCCCATTACTAGAGTAGATAAAGGTACTTATCGTCTTCCTTCATTTAATGGTGGTGAAGGTGCAACGATAGCAGATGTAGTTGAAGACTTAACTCCACCGCCTAAAATTGAATCTAAAAATACAGAAAGTACTATGGATATGAGTACATATTTTAATCCAGCAGAATTGATTCCTAAAAAAGATCCTTTGTTCGTGCCTCACGGACATTTTAGTGATTTGATTAAAGTTTTGAGTTCTAGAAAATTTTATCCAGTATTTGAAACTGGTGAATCTGGAACTGGTAAAACTTACATGACCGAACAGGCTTGTGCCAAACTCAAGAGAGAATTTATCAGAGTTAATATTACTGTTGAAACTGATGAAGATGACCTTTTGGGTCACTACGCATTGATTGATGGTAATACAGTTTGGCAAGATGGCCCCGTAGTCATCGCAATGGAACGTGGTGCAGTTCTTCTCCTAGATGAGATTGATTTGGCATCCAACAAAGTGATGTGCCTACAACCTATACTTGAAGGTAAAGGTGTTTATTTGAAAAAGATAAACAGAATGGTTACACCGACTGAAGGATTTTCAGTTGTCGCAACCGCCAATACTAAAGGAAAAGGTTCTGAAGATGGTAGATTTGTTTTTACCAATATTTTGAATGAGGCTTTCCTTGAAAGATTTCCTATCACAATGGAAGTTGGTTATCCTGCAGCACAAACCGAAAAGAAAATCGTGAACAAAGTTCTTGATTCTCTTGGAGTTTCCGATCCTGATTTCGCAGAGAAGTTAGTGAATTGGGCAAACGCCATTCGTAAGACTTTTTTCGATGGCGGAATTGATGAAGTAATCGCAACTCGCCGATTAGTTCATATATCAAACGCATTCGCAATTTTCGGTGATAGAATGAAATCAATCGAAATGTGTGTGAATCGTTTTGATGAAGATACTAAAACTTCATTCTTGGATTTGTATTCTAAGATTGATGCCGGAGTTGATGTTGAAGAAACGGAATCAACAGAAGAAATGTTGAATGAAGAAGATTCAAGAAATGAGTATTAATCTTAATAGGATAAATGATGAAAAAAATAAACGTTGAAACCCTAGTACCAGATACTTTCAAGTTTTTGGCTAGGGATATGGATGGTAAACTTTATGCCTTTGAAAAACAACCAAATGTTGCAACTGATATTGCTTGTGATACATGGGATGTTAAAGAAGGTGAAATTTTACAAGTTACACCACCTGTTGCAGGAGTTGATTCTGTATTGGGTGATTGGAGAGAATCTTTAATTGAAATAAATGAGAATGTATTATGAAAATGTGGGAACAACAGAAAAATTATAAAAAGTTTTTAGAATTACTAAAAGCTAAGTCAAATAAAAAATAGAGAAATTGCATTATGAGTATGGAATTACATACATTGAGAGCAGTAAAAATTACCCAAAATATTTTTGAACTTAATAGATTAAATACAGAACTTCAACATCTTAAAGTATGTGTTAAAGTTTTGGAAAACAGAAAAACGGAATTGGAATCAAGTTTAACACACTAAATGAGAAAATTTATGAAAATGTGGTTTGAAGAAATATTTACAGCAATAATTTTGTTTGGTATGTTATGCCTTACAATAGTAGTAATGTTTAGCCTATAAAAAATATGAAACAGCACGGAAAACGAGCACGCCAAGAAGGCGCAATCGAACGCACAAAAGCATCTATTCTTGTATATGAAGAGAAGCTAAAATCTTGTGAAGATGATACCGAGAAAAAACTATTAAAGAAAAAAATAGAAAGAGCTCAAACGACAATTAGTAATACAAAACTAATATGAATAATTTAACCTATCTTTGGAGTAATGGAATGGTAGATAGTATAGCCAAAAAAGTTGCAGAAGAACCTATGGAAGATGTTGATAATCGTCCTCAGCACGTTATAGATGAAGAACGTGGAGATGCGATTAGACAATGGAGAAAAGAACAAGATCAAATGGAAATGTACAATGATCCAGTTATGAATTGGAGTGGATTGAGGTAATATATATATTAATGATATGATAATTAATAATTTTATAATAGGAAAGTGAATGAAAATTTCAATAGATATTAATGAGTTAAGAAAAAAGAAAATATTTGTTGGCACGCCAATGTATGGCGGTCAATGTCATGGAATGTATACTAAAGCATCTTGTGATTTGGCAACTACTGCTACAAAATATGGAATGGATATTAAATTCTTTTATCTGTTCAATGAGAGTCTAATTACAAGAGCAAGAAATTATTTAGTTGATGAATTTTTGCGATCCCCCTATACTCACCTGATGTTCATAGATTCGGATATTAATTTTAATCCTCAAGATGTATTGGCACTTGCTTCTATGATTAATGATGATATGCCAATCATTGGTGGACCTTATCCTAAGAAATGTATTGCATGGGAAAAAGTACGAAATGCAGTTGATGCAGGATTAGCAGATGAAGATCCTAATGTATTAGAAAAATTCACAGGTGATTTTGTATTTAATCCAACAGAAGGCACCACTCAAATTAAAGTAAATGAACCTACTGAAGTATTAGAAGTGGGTACAGGTTTTGTTATGATTGCCCGTGAAGTCTTTGAAAAATTCAGAGAAGAATATCCACAATTTTCCTACAAACCAGACCATAATCGTTCAGAACATTTTGATGGCAAACGATACATTCATGCCTTCTTTGATACAGTAATTGACAATGAACTATATGCAGGAAAAGGTGCAAGTGGTTCAGATCGTTATTTGTCTGAAGATTATATGTTTTGTCAATTCGCCAGAAAAATAGGATTTACAACTTGGTTGTGTCCCTGGATGGAAGTGAATCACGTTGGTACTTATGTTTTCAATGGTACATTAAAAGATTTGGGTAAATTGGAATATGCCTCTCACGGAGTGGATATAGACAATAGACCTAAAGCAGAAGAACGAAAACAATCAAGACAAGAAAGGAGGAAATCAGAACGGGTCGAAAAAAAGAAAGGAAATAAAGTCGCTCTTACGACACCAGAAAAATAACTTGACAAATCAGCAATACATGATATAATAAGATATACAATTAATACTAAACATACAAGGAATATAATGAAATTAACAGCCGAAACAACTGCGATACTTAAAAATTACGCGACAATAAATCAAAATATACAATTCAAGGAAGGTAAAACCCTCTCAACAATCTCACCCCAAAAAAATATCCTAACTAGTGCAGAAATTAGTGAAGATATTCCCAGCACATTTGCTATCTATGATCTTAACAAATTGTTAGGAGCACTCAGTCTTTTTGAAAAAGCACCAGAATTAAATTTAGGAGAAAATAAATTAAATATTAGTAGTGGTGACTATGAATTAGACTATGTTTATGGTGATCCAGCTATGTTAGTATTACCTCCAGAGAAAAAACTTGATTTTCCTAATCCGGAAATTAAATTCAAAATGCCAAAGGAAGCATATGATGCTTGTCTAAAAGCGGCACAAGTTTTGTCATTACCAGAATTAGTTGTACATGGTGATGGAAGTAAAATATTTTTGGTAGCAACTGATACTAATAATAATTCTTCTGATGAATTTCGAAGAGAAGTTGGAACTACTGAAACTGATTTTCAAATGGTTTTCAAAATTGAGAATATGAAACTCTTGAGTGGTGGATATCAAGTTGGAATTTCTTCCAAAGGTATTGCACATTTCGCACACGAACATTCCAAATTACAATATTGGATTGCAACAGAACAAAATTCAAATTATAATGGATAAAATGGGGAATTTTAAACAAATTGAAGGTCGACCTCCATGTGGAATATGTGGCGCACCGGCTGATGTACAAAATAAACTACCAAATGGTCAACATATATGGCGCAAGAGCAAAGACGGAAGTTTTAGGTGTTATTCTTGTCATGATAATACAACAAATCAATTGTATCTTGCAGACAAGTATATTGGATCTAAATTAACTTTTACTCCTATGGCATTAAAACCTACTACTATTCGCATCAATCTTGAAGCCTCAGTTAAGGCACGGGAAATACAGAAAAACGTTCCGGTAAAAAGGCTTGGGAAATTGAAGGATCCTCAATGGGGTCGGATCTGGACTAACGAACTTACTAATCCCAAAAGAGGCGGTAAGCTTGCCCACCAAATGGCTGAGAATTTTAAGGTAGATACTGAAGCACAAGCAAAAAAGAATAAAAAGAAAACTAATGACAAATTCAGATCAAAGAATAAGAAGAAAAAGATTGTATCTCAAGAAGTCATGAACAAAGAAGATTTTGTGGGTAACCTAAGCCTAATGACAAAAGAGCACCTTCAAATGATGTTGCTTATGCCTAAACTTCCTAAAGCGTTTAAAGTTTCTATTGAACAGGCAATAGCAGACAAAAAACAAACTGCGATAATTATGAATGACTAGATATGAATAATTTTTTATGGGTAGAAGAATTTCGTCCAAAGAAAGTATCGGATTGTGTTTTATTGGAACCTGTTAAAGAAGTTTTTCAAGGTTTCGTTAATGATGGTAAAATTCCAAATTTACTTTTGTCAGGCGGAGCGGGTGTAGGTAAAACTACAATAGCTCGTGCTATGTGTGATGAAATAGGTTTGGATTATTTAATGATAAATGGTTCAAATGAGGGCAGGAACATAGATACTGTCAGAACACTTCTACAGCAATATTGTAGTTCAGTCTCAATGACTGGTGGAAGAAAAGTAGTTATAGTCGATGAGGCAGATTACATGAATGCTGAATCGGTTCAACCAGCACTTAGGGGGTTCATTGAAAAATTTAGCGCCAATGTTAGTTTTATCTTTACTTGTAATTTTCGTAATCGGATCATTGATCCTATCCATAGCCGTTGCTCTGTAATAGAATTTGTAATTCCAAGATCAGAGAAACCGAAACTTGGACAAGAATGTTTGGAAAGAGTTAAAGAAATTCTGACATTGAAAGAAATCAAGTTTGATGAAAAAGTTCTTGTTGAATTAGTTTTGAAACACTTTCCAGATATGAGGAGAGTGATAAACGAACTTCAAAGATACGCCGCAGGTGGAGTTATTGATGCCGGTATCTTGGCACAGATTGGTGAAATCAATCTTCTTGAATTGATGAAATCCTTAAAGGGTAAACATTTTTCTGAAGTACGTAAATGGGTTACTCAAAATGTTGATAATGATCCAGTAAAGATTTTTCGAAAGATTTATGATGGAATACATGAACATCTCAAAGATACTTCAATCCCACAAGCTGTTCTTATTATTGCAGAATATCAATACAAGTCTGCGTTTGTTGCAGACCAAGAAATTAACCTAGTCGCCTGTCTCACAGAGATGATGGTGGATTGCGAGTTTAAATGAATGAAGAACTATTAAAAATTTATGAAGACAATACAAATGAATTTGGATTGCCAGTATTCGATTTATTTACTTGGCAAAACTTAAATACAAAGTATGTCGATACAGATATGTCTTTGCCTA
>Ga0209709_10004133_pt1 | contig 11812 bp, 9 predicted proteins | sample ArcticOcean_MG_C_2_FD_187435 | JGI IMG/M metagenome (GOLD analysis project Ga0209709, IMG submission 187435) | Marine microbial communities from western Arctic Ocean - ArcticOcean_MG_CB4_136 (SPAdes) (version 2) | ecosystem: Environmental > Aquatic > Marine > Oceanic | place: Arctic Ocean... | reverse complement strand
GTAAAGACGCTGTAACTGAATTGTTCCGTGAGGTAGGTCCAAAAGTAGCAAACAGAGATGGGGGGTACACTAGAGTCATTCGCACAGGCAATCGTCTAGGTGATAATGCTGAAATGTGTATGATCGAGCTTGTTGATTTCAACGAAATCTATGGCAAGGATGAAAAGAAGAAGACTCGCCGATCACGTAGAGGTGGTGCAACTGCTGTTTCTAAAACAGAAAGTGCTCCTGCTGATGAGGTTTCTGCTGAGGCTGCCGCTGAAGAAGTTGTCGCTGAAGCTCCTGCTGAAGAAGTTGTCGCTGAAGCTCCTGCTGAAGAAGTTGTTGCTGAAGCTCCTGCTGAAGAAGTTGTCGCTGAAGCTCCTGCTGAAGACTCAGCTTCTGAAGATGTTACAGAATCATCAAATGATGACACTGAAACAGATTCTCCTGAAGAAAAGAAAGAAGACTAAATATTCTTTTATATATTTCAAAGGGCATCTGAAAAGATGCCCTTTGTTCGTTTATAAATTATTATATTTTACGTTGAATTATTGATTGTGGTTTCATTAGTAGAATTATCTTTGCTCCATGCAAGGAATACGTCGTTCAAATCTACCAGCCATACTGTTATTAGAAGACGGTACAATATTTAAGGGTAAAGCTCTGGGTGCTCAAGGAACTACCTGTGGTGAAATCGCCTTTAATACTGGTATGTATGGATATCAAGAGATCTTTACAGATCCGAGTTATCACAAACAAATGCTTGTAATGGCTACGGCTCATGTTGGGAATTACGGTGTACATGATGATGAGGTTGAGTCTGCCAATGTTAAGGTTGCTGGCATTGTGGTCAGAAACTTTTCCTCAATTGCAAGTAGAGTAGCTAGTTCAGGAACTTTGCAAGCAGATTTAGAAAAAAATGGCACTGTTGGTATTAGTGATGTTGACACGCGTGCGCTTGTTAGACATATCAGAAATAATGGAGCGATGAATGCGGTTATCTCTACTCAAGAGTTTGATATTAAGAAATTAAGAACGATTCTTGATTCAGTTCCTTCAATGGATGGACTCGAATTAAGTAGTGAAGTTTCTGTTACTGAATCTTTTGACTTTAATGTGACTGGCGAACATAAAGTTGCTTTAATAGATTTTGGTTTTAAAAGAAGTATAGCGACTTGTTTAAGTGAAAGGGGGTGTTCTGTTAGAGTATTTCCTTGGAATGTATCTGCTGAAGAAGTGTTAGAGTGGAGTCCCGATGGTATAATGCTATCAAATGGTCCTGGAGACCCCTCTGCTATGAAGTCTGTGATTACTGAAGTTGGAAAACTAGTTGAGTCAGAGTTGCCAATTTTCGGCATCTGTTTAGGGCATCAACTTTTATCACTAAGTCAAGGTTTAGAGACTACAAAAATGTTTAATGGGCATAGAGGTGTGAACCATCCGGTGAAGAATTTGATTACAGGTAAATGTGAAATTACTTCTCAAAATCACGGTTTTGTTGTCAGTCATGATTCGGTAAAAAACAACAGTGATGTTGAAGTCACCCACATTCATTTAAACGATGATACGATTGCAGGCATACGTTTGTTAAATAAACCAGTGTTTTGTGTGCAATATCATCCTGAAGCATCTGCTGGACCTCATGATAGCAGATATTTGTTTGATGATTTTGTTGAGTTGATTAATGAGTTTAAATATTCTAGTGTAAAGTAAAAATATAATGAGTAATATTGAAATAATTCACGCAAGACAGATTTTAGATTCAAGAGGGAATCCAACTATTGAAGTAGACGTAGTGACTGACGAGGGTGCTTTCGGAAGAGCCGCCGTTCCATCTGGTGCTTCAACAGGAATTCATGAAGCAATGGAATTGCGCGACGGAGGAAGCCTCTGGATGGGGAAAGGGGTTACTTTGGCTGTCGAGCATGTGAATGAAGTGCTTAATGAAGAGCTTCACGGAATAGATGTTACCGAACAGAGGCTAATTGATCAGATTATGATTGATGTTGATGGGACAGAGAATAAGTCTAATCTAGGAGCCAATGCAATATTAGGTGTTTCATTGGCTGTTGCGAAAGCTGCTGCGGAGACTGTTAGACAGCCACTGTATAGGTACATTGGCGGTGCCAACGTGGGGGTGCTTCCAGTTCCTATGATGAATATCTTAAACGGCGGGTCACATGCGGATAACAAGATAGATATTCAGGAATTTATGGTGATGCCTGTTGGTGCTTCTTCATTCTCAGAAGGGCTTAGAATGGGGACTGAAATATTTCATTCTTTAAAGGAAGTGTTGCGGGCAGAAGGACATTCTACAAATGTTGGAGATGAAGGAGGATTTGCGCCCAATCTAAAGTCCAATGATGAAGGTGTTGAGTTCGTACTAAGAGCTATAGAGAAAGCAGGATATAAGCCGGGTGACGATGTTTTACTTGCTTTCGATGCTGCAGCATCGGAGTTTTACGATAAAAAATCAGGCATTTACAAATTTGACTCCACAGGGGATGAAATGTCTGGTGAAGAGATGGTTGAGTTTTGGTGTAATTGGAGTAAGAAGTATCCCATAGTTAGTATTGAAGATGGTTTAGATGAAGACGACTGGGATTCATGGAAGCTTTTAACGGAACGTTTAGGAAAAGATGTTCAATTGGTAGGGGATGATTTGTTTGTCACGAATGTAAATAGACTTTCAAAAGGTATTGACCAAGGTGTTGCAAATTCAATCCTAGTTAAAGTAAACCAAATTGGCACCCTAAGTGAAACGATGGATGCTGTTGAAATGGCACACAAAGCAGGCTACACTTCAGTGATGAGTCACAGAAGTGGTGAGACAGAGGATACGACAATTGCGGATTTAGCGGTTGCGCTTAAAACAGGACAAATTAAAACGGGTTCAGCCAGTAGATCGGATAGAATAGCTAAATACAACCAACTTCTTAGAATAGAAGAAGAGCTTGGTGGGATGGCTATATATAAGGGTAGGGATTTTAGATCTTAGTCGCATTGAGCGCATAAAGAGCAATTCCAGCAGATACAGACACGTTTAAACTAGCCGTATTCCCGACCATAGGGATTCTGATTCTATTGTCACAGAGCTTCATAACCTCTGAGGAAATACCGTAACCCTCGTCACCTAAAACAAGACAATAGGGAGCTTTAATCGTGTTTTCAGGCAATCCAACAGCACTTTTTTCAGACAATGCAACGCAAGCAACCCCACTGTTTTTTAGAAATTCAAGAGCGGAAGAAAGATTGGAGACTCTACACACAGGAAGTCTCAGCAATGCACCGCTAGAACTTTTGATTGCACCATCAGTGATTGAAGCAGATCCTTTTTCAGGAACAATTAAAGCGTGAGCGCCAAAACATTCTGCAGATCTAGCTATTGCTCCTAAATTCCGAACATCAGTGATTCCGTCAGCGGCTATTAACACAGGAGCTTCACCACGTTCAAACGCACCTAACACAATTTCGTCAAGAGGCTGATAAGTAATTGGAGAAAGAAACGCCACCATGCCTTGGTGGTTTTTTAGAGTAATAGCGTCAAGCTTTTCTCTAGGAACCATTTTTATAGGTATTCCCATAGATCGTATGCGGCCAAGTAATTTATTAAGCCTGTCATTTGATGAGCTACGGAGTACTAAAACGCTATCTAATTCTTTCCCTGAATCGAGCGCTTCAGCGATTGGGTGAAAGCCAAAGACAAATGTCTTTTCAGAAGGTCTACGTGGGCCACTATAAATTGGTTTTGATTCCATAGGCGCAAGGTACTACCTTCAATCGTTTTGTACCCTTCCATTTCTCCAACTTGTGACCATTCTGTCCCAAGAACTTCTATAAGTAATGCTTCTTTCTAATCGATATCTATTGTTGTCAAGGTCGTGGAGTCGTCTTTTGAATCTAAATGTCAGGGTGTTAGATGTTCCTTCTTCTCCATATGTCCAAACTTCTGTCCAGTAATCTCTTCGCACGCGATTTGGGACACCATAAATAATATGTATCATACCTCTATCTGTCCTCCAACCTTCCTGTAATCCAGAAAATGACAGGTTCGCTTCCTCCACCCTAGCATAGTAAGTTTTTATTAATCTCCTCGCTTTGTCAGGAGATTTTCCACATGAGAGCCAAAATTCATCCAATGCCATTTTAGGGTTAGAGGCACTAAGCAAAGCAGAAAACTCGCTCCGAGTTGAAATATATCTCACTGATTCGATAAGGTGCCGAACATTTTTAAGTGTAGGGAATTCAGGAGGCATTCCATGTATCACCAAGCTTAGGTTTTTGTCAGGAGAAGTAAACACCTGTACGCCCTCTAAGACAGTCCAGCTATCCTCAATTGTGCTATGTGGCTTTGCTTTTAATGTATCTAACGGGTTGCGATAACTTGAATATGGTGGAGCTGGAAGTTTGTTTTTAGGAATAACATGGTTTACTTCCCATGTAGTATTAACATCTGTAATGATTGCTATTTGAGATCCAATAGCTATGAATCCTTTATTTATTGGCCAATTCTCTTGAATACTCCAAGCAACAATATTTTCAACTTCTTTCATGGCTGCTTGAGAAGAATTGCGGTTGAGATCCTTCACGGTATACTGAACCCATGACTTATCTAGTTCATTTTCAGATTTATTTAAGTCGAATCTTTGTCGAATCCATCTTGGAGAATTGTTTGACAAAGTATCTGTTAATAGCCATTTTTGAGAATTAAATATTAGCTCTAAATTAGCTGTAAAGGGTGCTTTGTCAAACTCTCGTGTATATAGAAGTTCTTCCCTATTCACTTTAAGAAATACGGACAATGTGTCATCATAAAAAAAGGGAATTACATCGGCATGAAGAGATGTTGATTCGTAATCATATGGACGTCGAGAAGTGTTGGAGTCGTAACTTAATGAAGTAGAACAAGATGACGCAATCAAGGCAACAACGAAAAGTTTAAACATGAAATAAATAAGGTGTTTCATGAATCTTATTCTGAGTCTGAAATAAACTTTCCAGGTATTTTCTTATTTACGTCAAGCCCCAATTCTCTCAATTTTTCAGCTTGACCCACCAAGTGTCCTAGGCCCTTGCTTAGTTTGCTAACTGCTTCTTGATATGCATTGTCAGAGAAAATAATAGTCTCGTTCAAAGTTTGAGGTTTTAGGTAAAGATAAGGTTGAGGTAAGTAATATATGAACTCTCCTATCGAATTTTAATGTACTTGAGGTAAATTTGTACAAATGAATATTTTTGGGTAAATGAAGTTGTTGTTCGCACTATTTCCACTTTTTGTTTGGGGTTTGCCAAACTCAGTTGCAGCACAAGTTCGCGATGGTATTTCAACTGGAAAAGATGTTGTTTATGGAGAGGATGGAGTAGATGTTTTATACAGTCATACTTCCGGCATTCATCTTATTGCACACTCTCAAGGTGCTGGAATAGGAGCTCATTATGGTTGGTTCTTAAATGCAAAAACATCGAGGTCCATTAATGCTGATTTAGTCTACTTTAAGCATGAAAAAGAAGAAAAAACCTCAAACCCTGTTTATAATGATGGTTTGCCATATGTTTTCGGGAAGTTAAATAGTTTTTTAGTTTTTAGAATTAATATTGAGACTCGCAAAGAGCTCACTCCTAAACTTAGACAAGGAGCTGTTAGGGTGGAGAGGGTTTTTCGTTACGGAATAGGTTTGGGCTTAGAAAAGCCAGTGTATTTAGAAATAGGTTATCCTGAAATCCCGTATGATTATCTGGCAACTGAACTGTATAATCCTGATGAACATTTCTACAATGATATTTATGGTCGATCGCCTTGGGTAAATGGACTTGATGAAATGAATGTTATTCCAGGTGGTAATTTGAACTATGCTTTAAGTTTTGAGTATGGAGATGTGCGTGGAATCACGAGACATGTTGAGATGGGGACATCGCTCGATGTTTTTGTTAGACCTGTTGAAATAATGGCCGTTCAATTCGTCGAAAGTCAATTGTTTTTTTTAAGCCTTTATCTTAAAATTGGATTGGGGGCAAATTGGACACAAAAGTGATCACAGGAAGTTACATTGTTAAGTTATTATCACGACATTTGCACAATGTCAGATACAACGATTTCTAAACGTATACCTAAACCGAGTTGGCTTAGAGTTAAACTGCCTACTGGCGAGACTTATAAAAAAGTCAGACAAATAGTATCTGACCACAAGCTTCATACTATTTGTGAAAGTGGCCATTGTCCAAATATGGGAGAATGTTGGGGGGCAGGGACTGCGACGTTTATGATTCTGGGTAACATATGCACAAGATCTTGTGGTTTTTGTAGTGTATCTACTGGTAAGCCAGAGCCAGTAGATCATTTTGAGCCCTCCAAAGTTGCACAATCTGTGAAGCTTATGAATGTTAAGCATGCCGTTATAACCTCTGTAGATCGTGATGAATTGAAGGATGGAGGTGCTACTATTTGGGCTGAAACAGTGAGAGCAATAAGACATCAATCACCTGGAACAACCCTAGAAACGCTAATTCCAGATTTTGCAGGCAAATGGGAGAATTTACAACAAATAATTGACGTTGCACCAGAAGTAGTAAGCCACAATATTGAAACTGTAAGACGTCTCACAAAAGGAGTTAGAAAACAGGCTAAATATGAAAGGTCACTTGAAGTTCTGAAGCGTTTAGGTGAAGCTGGAATACGGACAAAAAGTGGAATAATGCTTGGGTTAGGGGAGTCAAAAGATGAGGTGATAGAGTCTATGGATGATCTGAGAAATGTCGGGGTTAAGGTTCTGACATTAGGTCAATATCTTCAGCCTACACCTAATCATTTGCCAGTATTTGAGTTCATTCATCCTGATTTATTTGAAGAGTTTAGATTAATAGCTTTAGAGAAAGGATTTATGTATGTGGAAAGCAGTCCGCTAGTTAGGTCTTCATATCACGCAGAAAAGCATGTGAAATAATCAGTATTGTTGTAACTTCCCCCGGCATTTATTAGAATAGTAAAAAATCAATTATATGGTTTCAAAGTACTTACCCTTCGTTGCAATTGCAGCTATTACGTTAATTTGGAGTGTTGCTCCAAATGAGAGTGAATTTTCAGATGTAACCTACTCTCCAAGAAATGTAGAGAATGAAATTCAAAGAGATGCCCTTGGAGCAGCTGAAATTACACGCATGTTGTTGGCGGATGTAGAAACAGGTGAGATAAACGCCAAAGGTCTTACAGAGTTAAGAAAGGATGTTTTAAAATATGCATCTGCTCAATCCCTTGTAAACTCTAAAAACACTGATTTATCTTGGACCGAAATGGGCCCTGATAATGTTGGAGGTCGTACAAGAGCTATCGTGGCGGTTAATGAAGATCTTATTTATGCAGGATCTGTTTCAGGTGGGCTGTGGAGATCGAATGATGGAGCAAATACATGGAATCAAGTGACTGGCATGCCATTTTTAATGATCGCATCTATCGCGGTTGCTGATAACGGTGATATTTATGTTGGAACCGGTTCTAATTTTGATTATGCTGGCGGTGATGGTGCATCGGGATTTAGAGGCCGTGGTATATGGTGGAGTAATGATGGAGGAGAGACCTTCAATATTGTTGATGGTACTGACCCAGGTGAATTTAATAGCGGGAACTGGTCATCTAACGATGCCTTAGTCAAGCACCCGAGCTTCGATAACAGAGTTTGGTATGGTTCTAATTCATCATTCGGAACAATTGAGAATGGTGTAATAGATATCAACCCTGCAAGTGGTGGTCCTGGCGGTGGAGTTACAGATATTACGATTGCACCAGATGCATCTTATATGCTCGTAGCTGCTACAAATGGATTGGTGTATCGTTCAACAAATGAACAGTTTTCAAACTTCGAGCAAATAACATCAGGTGGGTCTAACAGTGGGAGTTTGCCACAAGGTGGTATAGGACGTGCTAGAATTGCGATCTCACAAGATGATTCTGATCATGCATTTGCATTATACGCATCTTCGGGTGGTCTTTTTTACGGTTTATATTACTCTGACAATGCAGGACAAGATGGTTCATGGACCGTTTGCTGGCCTGGTGGAGTGGATACTTCAACACCCCTTCCACGAGCACAGGGTGTATATGATTTGGCATTAGGTATTAAGAAAGGACAACCTGATCTTGCTTATGTTGGTGGTATTTCTCTATGGAGATCTGGTCCCAATCAACAAGCAGAACCTGCCGCAGCTTCATTTGATTTCCCAGGATTTCCATATGGAGTTCACGCAGATTTACATGAAATCATTTTCACAGAAGAAGGGACGATGTTCGTTGCAAGTGATGGAGGGATTTACAAAAGTGATGATGGAGGTATGAGTTACACAGAGTGTAATAACAACTTCAATGTCACCCAATTCTACGGCATGGCTCACAGTGCTGGAACTGCTGTTTTAGGTGGTACTCAAGATAATGGATCTTTATTTATTCCTGGAGATGGTTATTTTTTAACGGATGAGCATGCCATCGAAGTACATGGTGGAGATGGATTTGATTGTGCGATTAGCCAAGTAACGGAATCTCCAGAACAAGCTTATGCATGGTTTGCCGCTTCTCAAAATGGAGGCTTAGCTCGTGGAACTGTCTCACCGGGAGCTAACTCTAACCTGGGTGATTTTTGGGACAATGATATCTCAGATCTGATTGATGAGAACGGAGATTTAGGTCAGTTCTATACTTGTCTGCGTCTGTATGAAGATACTGAAGATGAAGATTCTCAGCAAAACATCATCCTTGTAAATCCTTATGGGGAAACAGTTACTGACAGCACATTTTCCCTGTATACGAACAGTCAGAATCTCCCACTTGAATATACTTTGTCTGAAGGAGAAGAGCTGCTATTCTATGATGAGCTAATTCGACCTGACCGTCTTCTAGCTGATATTTTGACTGAAGATCCTGATTACTTCTGGTTGGCTCCCCAAATTGCTCAAGAACAATTTATTTGTTTGGATGACACTTTAGGGATAGATACAGTTGAAGTTATTTTGGAAATTATTCCAAACTTATTAGACACAATGATTGTTATCGATAATGTGGAGTATGATGTTACGATCAACGTTGGAAATGATACTATTTTCGGTAGTGAGGTACAATTTGACGTTGTAGAGCTCTGTGACACGATGTACTTCTACGCAGGAGACACGATCTTTGAAGAGCCAGGTAGAATACTTGTACATGATCCTTACACAGCGATGTTAAGCATTGGTTTTGTAGGTACACAAGGAGTTTGGATGACCCGAGAAGGATTAAACTTTAATACAACTCCTGATTGGTTCCGATTGGGTGCAGCTCCTGTAGGAGGAGGAGCTAAATCAATTGAATACGTTGTAAATGATGAAGATCATGCCGGTGACGTGATGTTTGTAAGTGGATGGAATGGAACCCTTGTTAGATTTTCAGGTCTGAAGAATGTATATACTCAAGAAGATGTTGAAGAGCATGTTGTTATGGAGACGATTGTCTCTCAGGCTGGAAGCGCGATCACTGGAGTAAGCGTAGACCCTAACAATGCGAATCACGTTGTGTTTACTGTTGGTGGATACGGTAGTGTCGTTGCTGGTAAAGTGAGAGAGACATGGGATGCAATGTCTGAATCCCCAACCTTCTCTAACATTTGGTCAGTTCCAAATTTAAGCAAGATGCCTATCTACGATGTTGTGATCGATTTTCAAGATGAGTCAGGTGCTACTATTGTCATTGGTACTGAGTATGGAACTTTTATTACGGATAATGGAGGGACTGATTGGACGATTGCTAATTTAGGAATGTCTATTACTTCAGAAGATCTAACAGCACCCGTGTTTGACTTAAAACAACAGTGGCGTTCTGAAACAAACTGGAGTGCCCCTACAAACACAGGAGCGATATATGCTGGGTCACATGGTAGAGGTCTTTTCCGATCTGATTCTTTCTTAGGAGCAGAAGAGGTTGTTGCTGCAATAAATACGGACTCAGAGACCCTCCTTATCTTTCCTAACCCTGTAATAGGTTCATCAATTCAAATTAGCACTTCAAATTTTGTGGGTAATACGTTGATTGAAGTTTACGACCTTCAAGGAAGAACGGTTTCGTCTAAGCTCATTGAAAACATAAACTCAAGTGAGAGTGTTTTATTTGACGTTAGCGATCTAAGTAACGGAACTTATGTAGTTCGTGTTGCGAGTGATTCGAAAGTACTGGCAACAAAGTTGATTGTCAGAAGATAATCTAATAGAGTTTGTCAAATAGAGTTTGGTATAAAAAGAGGGAAGCATTGCTTCCCTCTTTTTATTTACTTAATGTTAGTTTTCCTCCAATGAGTTTAGCGGAACTATAATGCGTAATCCAATCTCCAATATTTATATATCTCGAAGGTATTGCACGCTTGCTGTTTTCAGGCAATTCAAGGTCAAGTGGGATATGTCTGTGTCCGAAAATGAAGCAGTCAATGGTGTAGTCGGTTTTTAAGTAATCGACACAGTACATGTATAAATTCTCTTCTTGATTAGATGTAAAAGAGCCACCACTTTTACCTCCTGCCGCCCTTGAGTTTTTAGAAAGAAATCCAGCAAGTTTTATCCCTATATCAGGATGTAGCCAACGAAATAGAAACTGAGCCAATCGGTTTTTATAAATCTTCTTAGTCATTTTATAACCGTCATCACCTGGCCCTATGCCATCGCCGTGGCCAACCAAACACTTCAACCCATCCCATTCGCATATTACAGGTTTGTAGTGCACTTTCACACCTAATTCTGACTCAAGGTACCCGAAGTTCCACAGATCGTGGTTTCCCAAATGGTAATGAACAGGTATTCCGCTGTCAGTTATTTTTGCTATTGTACCCAGTAGCCTAATTCCACCTTTAGGAACCACATTGGCATATTCAAACCAAAAGTCGAATAAGTCACCAAGTAAATGAATCTCAGTAGCACCTTCAGCTACAGCATTCTTCAGCCATTCAACAAATTTTAATTCACGTTTGCGGCTGGAGTTGGTGTCAGGAACTCCTAAGTGTAAATCAGATGCGAAAAATACTCTGTGACTCAAAACTTAAGGCTTAATCAAAGAGTTTCTCTAGCTCTGTTTCTAAAGCAGCTCCTCTAATATGTGTGCGGATGATCACGCCGTCTTTTCCAACAAGTATGGCATGAGGAATGCTTGAAATTCCATATGCACGTGAAGCTTCATTTTTCCAACCCTGAAGGTCAGATACGTGATTGTCCCAAACCAATCCGTCTTTTTTTATGGCGTTGAGCCATTTGTCTTTGTTGCTATCTAGCGATACGGAGAAGACCTCAAATCCTTTAGAATGGAACTTTTCGTATGCACGTACTAGATTTGGATTTTCTCTTCTGCAGGGTCCACACCAAGAAGCCCAAAAATCGATAAGTACAACTTCTCCCCTCAAATCACTAAGTCGTATCGTTTCTCCATCAGTATTGTTCATTGTGATGTCCGGAGCTTCGTCACCAACCGAATAAGTGCTGTTTTTACCAGAGGTCTTTTTCTTAGGTGGTGGTTGGTTGGGGATTTTACGTTGCGAAATTGATTTTTCGTATTTCGTTTTCAACATTGTAAAATAGTGAGAATCAGCGTATGTTTTTGAAAGAGTTTTAAGTACTGATTTATAGGCAACAGCGTACTTCTCGGGAGATAGTTTTTCTAGAGCCGCTAACGTCGAAGGACTTTCAGGGTTTGATTTAATAAATTCTAAACTAAGATTGTCAAGTTCGATAATTAATCTATTCAAAGTTTGAGTAGCAACTGTTTTATCTTCATTATTAAGATTTTTAATTGAATTCTGAATCAGAAGCAGTGAATCCTGTTTAGGCACTAGTA
>Ga0209709_10004130_pt1 | contig 11819 bp, 7 predicted proteins | sample ArcticOcean_MG_C_2_FD_187435 | JGI IMG/M metagenome (GOLD analysis project Ga0209709, IMG submission 187435) | Marine microbial communities from western Arctic Ocean - ArcticOcean_MG_CB4_136 (SPAdes) (version 2) | ecosystem: Environmental > Aquatic > Marine > Oceanic | place: Arctic Ocean... | reverse complement strand
TGAGTTGCTATTACGGGTCTCACTTCTGCTGGTTCCCACTCAGCATTCACACCTAGCTCTTTAATGTAGTCTTCTCCAAATTTATCTATTGAAGTCTCTAACTCTTTGTACTCATTAATACCTTCTAGGGGGGTGTACGCCTTAAACAGTTTATCTAGTTTACTTTGCTGGTTCTCTCCTATATGTATATTTCTTTCTGCTAAGTATGTTATAAATCTAGCACTCATTACTTCAGGAGTTGCAAAGTTTCCCGACTCATTTACCCACTCAAGAGCTTTAGGTATCATTTTCTTATCGTCTAATGTTACAGGTAACCCTTCTCTCTTATTAATTAAATCGTAGTTATGGTAAACAGTTTGGTAAACATCACTAAACCCTTTGTTGAAAGCATCTGCCTTTGCTGCTTTAATTAGTTTTTCTTTGTTTTCTCCTTCAGGCATACCTAAAACCTGATTAAATCCAATCTTGAACTCTTCTTTCAAATCTGCTCGGACTCTTGTCCTCTTTTGATACTCTTTACTTTCTCGTGTATTTGCTGCGGTATCTATTGAAGTTATTGTGTCACGAATTATCTTCCGTCCTTTTTGTGTCTGTGCATAGTTACCACCTCCATATGTATCCACTTTACCAATCATGTCTAACCAGTTCTTATTTCCAGTTGTCAATGCTTTATCAGCAATGTTTCTAGCAGACTTCTCAACCACCCAAGAGGGTGCATGTCCTTCATCAATAGACTCCTCGTTACTAGTGTTAATGTCATCGAGAAAGTTTGTTACAACATTACCAGCTATACGCTCATTATTGAGTACCTGTGATAAGGAATTACGTTCTTCGTTTTCTAATTTAGAGGGTCGTGACTGAGTTCTTTTCGGTGTCACATTAATCCGTCCTTCTCTTTGTAGATCTGCTTCCACTTATATTCCTTTCTTAGCTGGTATTATTTGTACATAATCTTTATCTTTAGTACCTGCTTTTAGATTACCCATTTCTCCGGGGTACTCAGAAGCTAACTTATCAAAGAAAGCACTCTTATGTTTGTCTGTCATAGTAGCACCACCTTGAGTTTGTACTTGATACACCTTTCCTACTTTATTAATAACAAAATCCCAATCACCAGTTTTATCTCCAACAACACCATCCCGAATATTATCCACCATTCTCTGAGCTTCATCTTCTGTCTTGTAGGCCACAAGACCATAGCTGGTTCTTTCGGGTACAATCCCCTCTATAGCGTTCCTCATTGCTGTTTGTACTGATTCTTTTTGTGGGAGTATAGGTTGTACTACAGAAGCCTCTATTCCGACAGAGGCAACTTGATCTTCAGCAGGGGGATCTCCTTTAGCTACAGCTATCTCCATATCTACTTCTTGTTGTGTTAGTGCTACTTGGGGAGACTGTTCATGAGCAAGAGATGGAGACAAGCTAGGAGCACGTTGGTCTGTCCCTACTATTCCTTTCGATCCTTCTCCAGTTCTTGTTGCGTACTCTCCTGCTGTTTCTTTAGATTGAAAGAAAGACATAGGTATTTGAGAAGATTGCGTGTGTGAAAGAGAAGGAGAGTGTGCGGGGAACTCGTCTAGTCCTAACTCTTCTGTTTCTGCCTCTTCTACTGGAGATACGAAAGCTACAACTTTGGTAGATTCTACATGCCAAGGTGGATTATTTCCACCCCCACTTTTATAAGATTTATCTATTCCTGATACCGCTAATTCAGAGAAAGAGTTGCTAGCACCACCTTTCTTTTTAATCTTATGCATTGCAACTTGATAAGCACTCTGATCCTTTTGTGTTTCTTTTGCTTCTTTCTTAAATGCAGCTATAGTAAATACATTCTCAGGTGCTTGTCCAATAGTTTCTAAAGAGAGATTATTAACTGTAACATTTAAACTATGTTTCTTTGTATTCCATGCTACTCGTGCCTCCTTCATATTTTTTCCACTACCTAAAGCATTTGCTATAAACTGAGATTTTAAATTTCCCCTCTTTGACAGTCTGTTCTTTGAGTCCTTTAGTACATTTATATGGGTACTAAGGTGTTCATCTTGTACATACTCATCTAGTAGTACCGCTTCAAGAGAGTCAGCCATTGAATCTTCAAGAGCTCCATTATCATATTTTACTCGTTCAGAAGAATTCTTTATATCTTGAGCCTTTTTATTGTACTCATTTCTCTGATGATCTGAGTGCCTCTGCGATAGTTGTCTTTTAATTGCATCTGCTTTAGGCCAGAACTCTTCATTAGCAACATGGTCACCTAGCTCATCTATACGTTCTTTCCATGAGCGATTCATTCCCGGTGGGCCTTCTGCCTTATGCTGGAACTCATCTACAAAGTTGTTAAAGGCTTCTGGATCTGCACTATTCTTTGCTTCACTACTTTCCCAAGCAAGCATAACTGAATTTCCATACTCTAATGCTTCTGCATCGGCATGTGATCTTCTTAACCCCTCTCTAAAGTAGGGACTCTCTCCTCCTGATATTGTCCCATTTCTTACATTGTCTCGAAACTGTTTCCTTTGATCGGGGGTTGCATTTTTGTAGGTTGCTTCACCCTTTGCAACTAGCTTTTTGTTTTCTTCGTTTGTCTCTTTATTATGAGCATCCATAACTCCGGGTGCAAACTTTAACATTGTACCTAAGAAGTCGGACACCGCTTTTGCTTCTCTTCCAGCATTCCTGTCGGCAGAAACTTGGCGTACATTTGTGTTTGTACCTCTACCTCTACGGAATATTTTATTTGGGTCTCTTTTCTTTCTAGCTGAAGCTAGTAGTTCTGCTTTTGAAGCCATAATATTATTTCCTTAAGCGTGGGATTTTGGTGCGTCTGCGGCTGGAGTTACTTTAGTATAACTCTTGTAACCAGCGTAACCTTTGACACCAGCCCCTGCCATATTTAATGCTCTCTCATTTGCGGAAGCATACGCTTGTGTAGGCATACTCATCAGAGCACTCTTATATTGCATTCGTCTACTAATCCTGTCTCTGGTAATACCTCCTCTTTCTTGTCTCCTAGAAGTTACTCCTCTTTGGAAGTTATCCTCTAGATCTCTTGTGTTATTAGCAATGTGTCTCCTAAGATTACCCATGATAGCATCAGCAGTCTGTCCTCCACCTATTGTTTCAAAGTTCTGTGATTGTAGTCGAGCCTGATCTTCTCTTGCCATTACAAGCATATCCAACTTTGCACTAGCGGCATCTTCGGCACTTTTGTATCCTTCTTTCTCTATGTTTATTTCTTCTGAATAAGCTGAAGCCATATCATGCTGGTATGCTTCACCTGCTATTACGGCATTCTGATTAGCTGCGGCATTTGCAGCACTAACTTGTGCATCTTGTGCTTGTTGAGCTTGCTGTTGCTGCATCATAGACATTGCCATAAATCCTATGGATACTGGATCACACATAATTTCTCTCCTTTAAAAATAAAATAAATGGAATTTTATCCACCCCAAATTCTGGTTCCCTTCCAATAAAAGAAAATCCTAATTTCTTTAACCACTTTGTTGTAGTCTTATTTCTTTCATCAACATAATTAAACACAGTTTTAAACTCTTTAAGAAATAACTCAAGATACTCTTTTGATACTTTATAAAATTCTTTTTTATATTTGGTTAGATTGTCAGATCCCATTAACCATACTATTCCAGATTTATTATCTATTCTGTTTACTCCAAATATACCAACAATATCCATATCTAATAATAAAGTATAACAGTTATCTTTAGATAGGTTGTACCCCTCCATTAATGCTTCAAGAGGTTTGAATCTTCCTGAACTCCATATCTCATCTTTGTCTGCCTGTCTCATCTTCTTGGACAAGACTAAGCAGTCATTCCTAATAGTCTTTCTTACCTTGTATACCATTAAACTCTTTGGTTTCTCAGTACTTGAAGTGCTTCCCAATCAGCAGACTGTAAAGCAAGTGGATACCAAGATTTACTATTAACTGTTATCTTGACATCCTTTGAATTGCAGTACACAGGTACCCTGAACACTCCTGTTTCCAGTTGTTTCTGACCTAGTAAAGATGTACCCACAATAACTCCTGTGAATTCTCGTATGTTGACATCTCTGTAGAGTGCGTCAAAAGGTCTGGGTGAAACCTCTACTGTAAATGCTCCAGTTTTATCATAAGAGATCTCAAAGTTCCTAAGTTGTAATCTACCTGAGTTAATTGAGTTATCATTACTCTTAACAAACTGTTGTGAGAACTGGTACCTGAAGTCGTATGGTACACCTACATAAACAACAGGAGTACTGTTGTCCCTTGAGTTAGATAGTTGAGTTCCATTTTGTAATACACCTGATAACTGACTTGATGTTATCTTTTCACCAGTTTCAACTATGTATTCTAGTTCTCTTTCATCAAAGGTGAGAATCTTACCATCATCCCACTTAGCAGTTTCAGCTATTGATGGGGTTATCTTTATGGTACATGTGTTATCACTAGCAAGTGCTTCAGTACTAATTACTTTGTACTTTATACCACTTACTGAAGCGGCAGAGAATGTTTGTCCTATCCTTGGAGCAAAGTTACCTGTTGTATTAAGGTTCTTAAGTTTTAAGTTAGATCCAAACTGACCACTACCACTAACTTGTACTGTAGTTGTTGTTAGTTTATCATAGTCTTCATCTGAGTAGGGTACAGTTGGGATTGTTCCCACACTCACCCCATCCCATTCCAGCTTAACCCTTCTGTCTAACCTAACTCCAATCTTGTCATCAAGTACAGCAGTTGCACTATCTACGGATAGGTTTAGTTTCTCCAGATAAACTGGATCATTACTCCCATTACCTCGTCTGAATAGGATAAATGCTATGGAGCCAATGAACTCCACATCAATTATCTCTGCATCAAACTTCCACTTAGACCATGCAGACTGTAGCTTCTCTTTATCATTATAGTAGTACTTATAAACTATTAGTTCCCTTCGGTCAGTATCAGACAATATAAGTAGTACCTCTTCATTAGTGGACACCGCCATCTTTTTAACTGTACCCTCTATGTACTCTGGTACATGTGCTGTTACCTCATTTGCATCATTTGTTTCAGATGCTACATCAATGAAGTACTCACGTATACCTGAGTATGACCCACGTTGAAATGGGAAGAAGATTGTTTTACCTGCTGGTACAGGCTTTGTGTCCGTAGAGGTCTCAAAGTTCGTTGCAACGTCAACAACTACTGAGGTAGGGGTAAGGAAGGAGTCTGAAGTTAGTTTGAACTGCTGGAGATCTGAGAACAATACAAGGTTCTCCTGAAAGGGAATAGCAGATTTAAGTATGGCAACTTGGTTATTACTAACTGCCACATCAATAACTGCTGTATCCAAAACGGATAGCACAGTATTGTGCCAGAAATTAAAGTACTCTCCTGCCTCAGACAGTATCACGTTCTCATCTGACACAAAGCCTAAACGATTCCTGTGAAAGAATATGTCGTTGATTGTGTAGGTTGCATCAGTTGCATCTACAGGTGGGTTACTTAATGTGTAGTTTGCGAATGAAGGAAATGGATTTGTTCCAAGATCTCCCACAGTACGAGATGACCAATCAACTGTGGAGAGGATAAAGTATATTGAATCAGCCGTACCATCAACTGTACCAAAAGCCTTGTAGAGATTAACAGGCATTGTTGCTACATTAAAACTAGTCCTTGCATTCTTCTTAACTGTTGCATGTGTATGTCCTGTAGTCCCACCGGGATACACAGGTCTAATTGTTTCTTTCCATACATTACCTTCCCACTTAACATAGTAGTCATCTTGTCCTGTGGATTTATCTCCAGATATTTTTGCAACAAATCCGTCTGCTTGTGGAGAGGGTAGTCCAGATCCGGGTAGGTATCCAAACTGTGCTACTTCATCACTCCCATTAATTGCTCTCATGTATGCATCACCCTTACCATCTGTAACCTCTACTGTAAAAGGATACTTGTTGTTACTAATGTGTATGAGACTCTCGCCTTCAACATATGTAGTAGTGAAGGTTCCATGAGTAGTGCCTAACGCTTTTAACCCACTAGCAGCTAGTACATGAGAGTATTCTCCCTCATCAATAACTCCTGTTGTACCGCTATATAAGACTGTTCCACCAGCAGTAGCAACGTATGCATCATTAACACTCACACCAGCAGGAGGACTTGTAGCGGGTGCTTTCAATAGTATAACTGCATCAGTTTTACCACCCACACTCCCATCCCATAAGTTATAAGCTATATTACTTACTATTACAGCAGCTTGATTATTTATTGTCTCGGTGTTATCAGTCCCACTTCTACTCTTAGTCTTGTTGTCGGGAGTTTTATAGGTAGCTGTTAGTGTTTGTAAAGGGTTTGCTCCTTTTGACACAAAATCTGGGTGACCAGAAACTCTCACTTCCATATCAGCTTCCCCATCAGCATCAACATTATATTCCTTAATCTCCACCTTGTAGTCAGCACCAAAGTCTCCTATCTTAAAGTAGATTAGTGCTTCATAGTCTCTGTCGGCTGCATCAGCAGAAGACTGCTCTACTACCACAGTCTTATTCAGTAGAAAGGTGAAGTCAGCAATGGTGGTGGCAGAGAGTTTACTAGGTTCAAATGGATTAGTGGTGTCATCAAAGTTACCTAAGTAGTTTCTCACATTTGTATTAACAGAAGCACTAAGTACATCAGATTCGGTTATGTTAGTTGACATAGTGTGTGTGCCTGAACCTGTACCTGTTATATCTATTGCAGTTGTACCATCTTTAGTGGCAGTTAAGGTAAGTGTAGTAGTGAGGGGAGTTGTTTTTACATAGTAATTTGTAGCTAGAGATAGACCAGCAGGGAGAGTCACTGTCGTAGTGAGGCGTACAGTATCATTAATGATTAATCCATGAGCTTCACTTGTGGTTATTACGTCAGATGTAGCGGCAGTAAAAGTAAGAGGGAATTGTGAAAGTGAATCTCTTTTTATGTACACCTCATTACCAGCAGTACCAGTTGCATAACCTGTTAAATCAATCAGCTTAACTAAGGGTTCTGGAGTTTTGTCCGTTCCTTTCACAATCAAAGCATATGCCTCATCCTCACTTCTCCTAATGGTGTGGATAAACACATCGTTACTATTGTTTGATGTTACACCAGCAATGGTCTTTACATGCTCAGTACATGGTCTCTTCTCTAACCCTCTTGCAATGTGAGACAATCCATTCTCTTGTAGCTCACCCTGTGTTGGCAACCTAAGTGTTGCTGGTTGCTGTGAGACTCCATTGATTAAACTAGGAATTGTTCCTGAAATTAATGCCATTTTATGTTGTTGGTGTTGTGGTTTGTCGTGACTTACCTGTGTCTCTCTCTATTATCCTGTATACATCATAGTCATCAAAGATGGTGTAGTCTCCTACCTCTCCTTCATACTCTAAAAGCTCCTGCCATGCCACTTGTTCATCCTCACGAAAGAAATCATGTAACTCACCTGATCCCACTACCCTGTCGTGGAACACACGAGCAGATCTAATTGCTATGTATCTTCGTGCAACCTCTGGTAAGTCATCAAAGTTTAAAACAATTACTCTATCTACCTTTACTGTATCTGTGAATATACTTGTGTTCTTCTCTCTGTCATACAGTTTACCACCTCGTTCAACTATGTCTTTAGTTGTACTTCTGACTTTAGTTGTTGTATCAATTCGTAAAACATTTGCTCCTAAATTAATTTCCCCATTTGCATCTGGTGTATATGTAACTTGTAAATCTAAATTGAATACCCACCCTTTAGATTGTACTGCACGTGAGATGTTAGATAGTATCTGTTTGGCAATACTGGCATCTTGAAGGCCCGCTAAGTTATCTAAACTAGAAACTGGCTGTTCTCCAATCGTTACCAACATGGTATTGACTGCCTCTAGTTCAGTCATTCTATTTAGACTCATGTTACCTTTCTAATGTAGTAAAAAAAAGGGAGCACCCTCGTTAAAGGATACTCCCTAAAAGAATTACCTTGACTCTACAAACCTTGAATCAAAGCAACCGCAGTTGCAGGTCTCAACACGTTGTGACCCATTGCGTATTTAGACACCATTAACGTACCTTGTCTGTTGATTTGGTATTCCGATTCAACTGAAAGATCCATTAACTTAACAGTAGCAACTGTGTCCATAGTCATTACTAACCCAATAACACGCTGTGCAACAGCGGATATTCGTGCCGTGATTCTTGTTCCGGCAGTAGCATTATTGTTAGTAACTTCTGTAGACCACGCTGCATGGTCTGTACTACCTGTGTCATACTGAGTAGTACGATAAGACTCACCCAATAGAGGTTGATCTGAACCCCATGCTGGATTTGGTGATGTCTTATGTTGACCTACGTTACTTGCAATCGTCCATAAAGACGAATTCCAAACATTAGTTCCAACACTAAACGAACCTAAGTGGTTAGTTACGTACACAGGCATACCTAAAATTGTAGGTACTTGTCCTGTTGCAACGCTACCAGTCCCACCGAGATCCCGGTTGAATATTGCTAGGTCATTAAGGTTACTTGTTCCAGAAACCTTGAACATATCGAAATATGTATCATTGTTTAAAACAACAAAAGGTTCTCCGGGTACATCTGCATTCATTAAGATACGCTTTGCATCCATGATCGCTTGAGCTATTGCTTTAGGATCACGAGATGCAGCTATATCCGTAGCCGCTCCAGCAGTTGCCCCAATGACAACATTCTGGGTAAAGTCTTCATCTGCAAATGCTGAGTACTCTTGAATCATTGGTGCACCTGCGGTAAGAGCCGCCATTGCTGACGATTCACACAAAGCACCTTTAATTGCGAGCCTCAAGATATTTTGATCAGCAACTTTGCCGAGACCAAATCCTGCCTCTTGGGTGTAGATAGAACGTATGTCATAATGAGACATTGCATCGTCAATGTTCGGAATGAACTGAGCATTAACTAGCAGGTCATCAATCGAAACGATTCTCTCACCTTGCTTAGCAGCAGTTGGTACTATCTCGGCTCCCGGTGTGTGGTAAGAAGCATCACGATACTTACCTGTCATCGGAAACGAGGCCGACTTGCCTTTTGATATTGTTCGCACACGATGCAAAGGCATCATGATATTCTTAGATTGGAATGCTGTAAGCACTTCTCCTGCGTACAACTTTAGGAATAATGCACGACCTTGACCAGTAGATCCAGTCGTTGCATTATCCACACCAGACCTATGAATTGCGGTGTAATTTTCTGCCATATTGTTTTTCCTTAGATTAAGGGTTATTGATTAATAACTCAGAAATCTTGGTCTCACAAAGTTCGGTACAGAGTTGTCCTACGCATAGGGCTACGTCTTACTTTTTGGTCTTCCTTTGTTTCTTTGTTAGAGCACACTTGAAAAACGCAACTTCTGTGCAACACGTGCACGATAAGCTGGGTCTTTCTCATACTTCGGATCGCTCATTGCCGAAGTAAGTTCTGCTAGTGATTCAAAGCGAGGAGCTATGTCCTCTCCCACATCACCAGACATTAGGTTTGGTAGCATACCTACCGAATTCTGATAACGAGCTTGCATACCTAGTACAGCAAAGTTAGTATTTGCATCTAGGTTTTCAATTTGTTTATTGTAGGCTTCAACTTCCCAAGGTTGTAGGTTATCGGAAGCCCAATCCATCATCAGGTTATAGTTCTGTTCTCCACCCACCTCATTATATAAGTGTTCAACAGCTTGTTCAGCTACGGCCTCTTGACCTTTTAACCAAGTGGAAACCATCTGTTCGGATATTCCCTGCTCATCAAGAGCTTTTATTGCTTCTTGAGATAGAGAACCTGTCTCATTGTATTCATTTTGAAACACACTAAAGTCTAATCCTTTATCATCAAGTAGTTTATGAACTTGAGATGGGGTAGTGTTCATTATTTCTGGTGCATCTTCTTTCTGAAATCTTTCTTGCTCACCAGTTAGCTGACTTTCCTCATTTGTTGAGTGAAATTGTTGTTCTAATTGTTTGTATGCTTGCGCTAACTCTTTAGGAGAACCAAACTTTTCAGGTAGCCACTCAGGTCTTTCATCATCTCTGACATATAGTTCTTCTGATTGGTCACTAGGTTGTATAGTCTCTTCCATCTTAGCAAACATGTTATGCACATGTTCTGGTGAGCCTACTTGATTTGTACCTTCTCCTTCATATGTTTGAACTTCTTCTGTCATTTTGTTTCCTTCTTAGTGTGTGTTAATTATGCATTACCCATCTGTTGTGCCATAGCTTCTTGCATCTGTTGTGCCATCTCAGGATTGTTAGCCATCTGGTCGTTCATACCTTTGACCATATTTGGCGTTGCTCCTTTAACAACATCAGCTTGCATCTGTGCTTGTTGAGCTTGTTGCATCTGTTCTTGTTGTGCTTGTTGGGCTTCTGCTTGTTCCTGTTGAATCTGTTCATCAGTCTTAATCAAACCACCTGTGTCAATACCAAGAGATGCACCTAGTCTATCCATGTAGTCATCAATGTTTAATTTCTGTGACAACACTTCTGGCCCTAATGGAGCTAGATACTCTAAGAATTGAGATAGTTTGTTTAAGTCTTGACCACGACCTAGTGCTTCCATACCAGTTACAATCTGTGGTTTGACTGCTTCCTTTGGAAACTTAGGCATCTTCTTTTGCTTAACCATTTTACCAAGAAGAATATTAATTAGTGGTAGCTGAAACTCTTGAGAGAGAACAGAGTAGACACCGCCTAGAGCACCCTCTAGTTCTTGTGCCATGAAACGTATTTCTTCTGCTGTCACTCTTTCAGCATTCCTTTGAACAGAGGAATTAAGAAGGAAAGCCGCAGCTAACCTTTCTTGTATGTCTCTTAACATATCCTGTGCAATTCTAAAGTCATTAAACTTATCGACTTGCAATGTGGATACATCATTTGAATCGCCTTGCACTATAGCACCGCTTGGTGCATCAGCTATCGTTTTTATCCTAGTGGTACCATTAGGTCTGACTAAGAATAAAACTTTGGAGGCTGCCGCAGCACCTTCAACAATAGCTTTAGATAGAGCTTCAAGCGACTTAATATCCCCAAGGTATTCTTCTACTAATCCTCGACCATAAGACTCTCCATCAACTCTGCTGAAGCGGAGTGCAATGAAGGGGTTCTTATCAATAGGAAATTTGCCGAAGGATTCGGGGATAACAGTAGATCCTATTTCTTGATGTATGTGCCAGTACTTACCTTTATTACATACATAAGTGTATAGCTCATAGGGCTTGTCAGGAGACTCAGGGGAAAGCTCCTGTGGTGAAGGAAGCCCTAGAGCTATTCTTGCATCTTCTGGTATAGTTTTCGCATCTAATGATTCTTTAGTTATTATGTAAAGGAGATTCCCCATTGGATCACGCTTACAAACGAACCTATCCAAGTGGAACACACGCATACCACCCTCTTCAGGAAGGTACAACAAACAATTACCAGTTACAATTAAATGTTTTAGTGCTTCAAATACAGGAACACGATAGGCTTCAGTTTCAATCTGGTTCATAGCGGAGCGTTCAATCTTTGCAAAACCTTCTTCAACTGCTCCCCTCTGGTCTTCCCCAACTAACTCTGCAATATCAAAGTCATCTATAGTTAGTCTAAAGAATGGTGCGTTTGGTGGGAGAAGAGTCAACAAAAGTTTACTTGCTAAATGATTAACACCTCTTGCTCCTATACTTTGATATGGGGTTGGAAAAGTAGTAGCCCAGTTTGATCCTTGATCTCTTAGTAAGGTTGGTATCGTTAGTTTAGCACACTCTCTAGCCCTATTAAGGTAGGATTCCCTATGGGAAAATCCTTGTTCATACATTCCCTTAAGTTGAGCA
>Ga0209709_10004129_pt1 | contig 11822 bp, 12 predicted proteins | sample ArcticOcean_MG_C_2_FD_187435 | JGI IMG/M metagenome (GOLD analysis project Ga0209709, IMG submission 187435) | Marine microbial communities from western Arctic Ocean - ArcticOcean_MG_CB4_136 (SPAdes) (version 2) | ecosystem: Environmental > Aquatic > Marine > Oceanic | place: Arctic Ocean... | reverse complement strand
AAAAAAGTGTAACTGAACTTGACACACCTGTATTATTATATATAACAGTACTATATTATACCCATTTTTTTTTTTAAATCCACCCCTTCTCGTGTGCGTTCACGTAGCATGCGGCCGTCACGGCAATGTCTCCAGCGGCGTCGTGAAGCTGCACGGCGGGCTTCGTCTTAAAAAAATGCACAAACAACTCGCTGTTTTTGAAACCCTTGGGCCGACCTTTGAGCGTTCTTAGATTGCTGTGTGGGCGAGACGCGACCATTAGGCAGGAAAAGTTGACCGACGACAGGTCGAACGCCACACACGCGTGTGCACGTGCCGTCTGAACCAGCATTCGCTCGTCAAACCCCGAATTAAAGGCCACGATGGGGATGCCCATCGACGTGGCTTGTTTGAACCATTTACCCACGCGCTCCAATTCCGCATTGGCGTCACACCCGCGTGCGAAGAGATCGTCCTCCGTGATCCCGTGCACCGCTTTCGCCCGGCTGTTTATCCGCAGACCGATGGGGATCCGCCACAACTGGTTGTACAGTGCCAAACAAGTTCCGTCCGACGCACAACACGTGACCGCGAGTTGGACGATGCAGTCCGATCTCCCCAATCCGGTCGTCTCGGTATCCCATACGACGAACGCCGTTCCTTCGGGGATACATGATGGGTTCTGCTGCTGGTTTTCTTGCAGTTTTTTCATGGACGAGAGGGCAACGGGCATGCTGCCAGCGTTTTCACCGGTGGCCACGGCAGCCGCGGTTGCCATATCCTCCAGACGCCGAAACGCATCGTCTCGTTTCTGAGCGGCTGCGAGGAGCATGCTACAACTTGGCACGTGTCGCTTGAATTTCCAGATCGACCTGTCGTTCGGCTTTGCACAATCGCTGAATGAACCACAGAAAGAAAAACGCCGCAATCGGGTCGCCCACCATGGCCCGAAATTTCAAAGTTTTTGTTTGTTCGAAAGTGCGCGTTCGCAATTGTATTTAAAAAATACACCAACCAACCAAAAAACAAAACAACGTCATGTCGTCGCTCACAACCACCCCTCCCATTATATATGGCATGCACATCAGTGCCGGATGCCGACTCGCGATATGGTCGGCCAACATCAGCGGCGTGGCCATTAACTTCGAGTCCGTAAATCTCATGCAGGGTGAGCACAAGACACCCGAATTTATTGAACTCACGCACGGCCGACACTGTATTCCAGCACTGTCGCACACGTTGCCCGACGGCACGTGTTTCTCCATGACGGAGAGCAGGGCCATTGCGCGGTACTTGTGCCGCATTGGCAACGGAAGCGTGAAAGTGAAGTTTGAAAACGCGCCACATCTCACGGCACGCACGGACGAGTGGCTGGACTACGACGCCACGTGCCTCTACAAACGCATGGGTGCCGTTGCGTACCCCCGGCTAGGGTTCAGCAGTACCTCAGTGGGCGAAGCCGAGTTCGAGACGCTTCGTAAATCGCTTAAGTACGTTGACGATGCGCTCGCAGAGTCTGAATTTCTTGTCGGAGGCATGCTGTCGATTGCCGATCTCAACATCGCCAACACCCTTTCAATGATGTCTCTTGCTCCGGAGATCGACGTCGAAGTGGAATTTCCTGCAGTGGACAAGTGGCTCACGCACCTTTCGACGTTGGGCGACTACGGGGAGTTGTCGGTAGCGTTCCAGCAGTTCGCGGTATCCAAAATGAACGACGGCGGTGATTAAACTAGAATGCGGTAGTCGATGGCGTTGGACGTGCAAATACGGGCGACGAGTGCTGGTAAGAGGAATTGCAGTTGCTGCGTGGCAATGACGAGCAACCATTTGAACACGTGTGGGAAAAAGGTTGAAATCCGCCACATGCTGATCAGAAACATGGTCTCCGACTTTGCCATGCCGCTCTTACCCTGATTTTGCACGCGGTAGCGGTACCACCGCTTGTAAATTTTGTGAGTCCACGTTTGCACGATTTCCAGCAACACGAGCAGCACGATGAGCACTGCCCATCTTCGCCACGACCCGACGTTTACACCCATGACGTTAATGGGCACGTCGTTGGTGCCCGGGCCAAAGTGTGCAAACCGCTTCCCGGTCCCTGAACCAAAATCCGCTCCCCAAAGTACCATCGCAATAATGACAGCGCAAATGAAAATTTGCAGCATGACAGCGTTCCAGACTTTCGGTGTATCCATTTTTTTTTTGGGTTTTTTTCTAGTGCAAGAAAAATGAGCACGGTCGAACCACGCTCCGCGAGGGATCGATGGTGTTGGCCTCGGCCAGACGAAAATCATGAAAATGGTGGACGCACACACGAAGATGCGGACGAGGCTGTGGAAATTGAGATATCTGCCTTCGGTGAGACGGACATCGAACCAGCGTGCCGCATTTGCTTGGACGAAACATCACCGCTCACAGCGTCCCCTTGCCTGTGTGCTGGGACCCAACGGTGGGTCCACGAAGTGTGCCTGCACAGATGGCGAACGAGCAGCGGGGGTCGTCGTTTGCTGGAGTGCGAGGTGTGTCGCTCGCGGTACACCGACGCTCAAAGCGAGTCTTTTCCGTACACAAGCATTGATGACGAAGACGCAGATACGGCGTCTTGTGCAATGTATTTTGCGTGGGCCGGGATCGTAACGTCACAAGTTTTGAGCTCCACAGTTCTCTTGCTGTTCATGCTCCTTGAAGAGGCGAACGAGGGCAACATCGACACCGAACCGTGGACCAGCATCATGACGATCGGCACCGTCCTGAATGTGGGTGTGTTAATACATGTATTTTCATGGGCCAAAAAATACAGATGGTTCATGCTTGTGTTTGCAATGATTCAAACCTTGCTCGTGTTGTGGGAGTACACACCCATGACACACAGCGTCTCGAACATCGGGTGCGGTTTCGCGCTGGTTGGTATCATGGTACACCGAAAGAACAGGCGAAATGCCGATGTTGTCAACACCGACGACGCAAACGATCGGTAACCACACTGGCCCACGTGACGAGGGCAACCACGACCAGCGCGACCACGACGTAAGGTGTATTCCCGTGGGGTAGTATTTTTCGAATTTGCACCGTGTGCTTCAGCGTGCTTGTCGAATGATCGCGAATCATATCAATTACCGTATAAATTTTTTCAGCCCACCGCACGGCACGAAACGACGGATGTGTGGCGCTCACAAATCCGATGTATGCATCCACGTGCGTGACGACGGGCAGCGCCTCTTGCAACAGAATACGTGCGCCCCGTGGTGTTACGTAATATATTTGCGTGCCCGCAAACCCATATTTGATTGGACACCACTTTGCACCACACACACTTGCATTGCTCAAAGCGGGCAAATACACGATGCTCGCGAAATCGACACCCGTTGGGATGTGTGCCATGGCGTTCCGTATTTTCACCGCTTTCGTGTCGCTGATGAACATGTCGTCCTCCACGACCACGATGGGTCGCCCCAACGCCACACATCTGTTCCAGAGCCCGATGTGGGACAGGGCACATCCAACCGCACCCGTGGAATTAATGTGCATAAGATCGGTGTCCTGATCGCTTTTGATATGGTACTTGGCAAAGCACGAGATTCTAGGATCCGTTGCCGCGTCAATGCCTTTCGCGTCGACCGCCGCAGTCCGCTCCGCCAGTGGAAAAACTTTGCGTATGTTTTTTATGTTCACGTCACACCGAGACGCGGCTTTCGACTCCAAGCAGATGACGAACGCGGGTACATTTTTACACACGTCCATGGTTTCTTTTTTGTAATGCATATATAAAAAGACTCCATGTGGAAAATTTCTCTTGTTTCTCTTGCGTGCGCTGTCGCAGTTGTATTTTTGATGTTCGGCACGTACTCGACGTGGGTGCATGTGTGCTATACCAAACAAAACCACACTGTGACAGGTTTGGATCAACACATACCCAACGTGTTTCACAACCGCCAACAGCAGGTTGTATTGCTTCAAATGCTGCAACGAACTACCGACGCTCTGTCGGCGTTTGGCATAACGCATTGGATGATGGCCGGGAATTTGTTGGGGTTTGAGCGCCACGGTGGGCTAATTCCGTGGGACGACGACATTGACGTTGCCATTCCGGGGGAAGAGCTCGAGGCACTTATTGCGCACAGCGACGTACTGAAGCGTACATTTCACTTGAAATTGGTGAAGCGCCGCCACGGTTTGTACAAACTATACAGCGTTGACGAACACGGCGCCACCAACCGTGACACATTCATTGATTTGTTTACGTTTTCCAAGGATAATCACGACCATTACCACCAAGACGATGTCGAATTTACCGGCGAGTTTCCAGAACAGGATATTTTCCCCTTACGGCGTGTAACGATGCAGGGCGTGGCAACGTTTGCGCCGAGAAAATCGACGTTCTACTTAAACAAGAATTTCGGCAAATCATGGTCCGAAGAGCTGTTTGTGCGTCCCCCGCACTCCAACAGCGGAGTGTGCGTGCAGGTCGGGAACATGGTTCGGCGCGTGAACAAAAAAAGTGTCGTCTACCTGAACACACCCGAAATTGCCAGCGACATCCGTCAGGTCGTGCGCGACGTGGCGCTGGCCTACAAAAGCACACTTTGAACGTTTTGATTGCTGCATACAATTCTCTCGATCAGTTCAGTCGTCGATATGGACGGTGTTCGTGGGAGGTAGACCACACGGCAGGGCATGCCGTCGAATTTTCCCTCCCAGTCGTCTCCCATGACCAACAGGGTTGCGCCGTGCTCTCGTATGTAGTGGGCCTTGAGTTCCAGCGACTTCTCGAGAAACACGTCGTCAACGCACGACAGAGCACTGAGTATGCGCATTCTGTTCGTTTGATTCGTGTGGGGATACCGATTCTTTTTTTGGAAGTTCAGCGCGTCCGAGGACACGCCGACCACCAGTCTGGTGCCAAGCTGTTTGGCTCGCTCCAAAATGTTCAGATGCCCGATGTGAAACAAGTCGAACGTACCGAATGTGATGACGGTTGGGACGGTTGGGACGGTTGGGACGGTTGGGACGGTTGGGACGGTTGGGACGGTTGGGACGGTTGGGACGGTTGTCATGTTTTTGACAGTTCGCGGGAAAAAAAACATCCGACGCCCCCCCCCCCCCTGCAACGACACGTTCAAACAAGCTCTCCATTAAGAATGCCGTTTGGAGTGTGTACGAGCGTGGCTTTGGGGAACGTCTCGGACAGGTGCCGCAGGATGTGTGGCTCGTCGTCGAAGAACCAGAACGGTGCATCGCGGGCCTCGTCCACGTCGTCGGTACCGAGCGCGGCCAGCACGTGCGTGAGCTTGTGCTTGGCGGTCGGATAGATGTGCAGACCCTTGAAAGGTACGGCGGGGAACGCCACGCGTAGCAGCTCTCGACACTTGTCGGGTTCACTGCTGCGTGAGCAGACGTACAGGTGGTGACCGTCGCGCGACAGCTCCCTCATCATGTGTGTGTGCATGAACGGCACGTGTTCGTCCGCGACGCGCTGTGCGTCGAATGGGCGGTGGTCGTACTCGACCGTGTACTGGCGCCACAGTGTTCGATCGAGGTCGAAGAGCAGGCGCTGCGGTAGCCCGTGTGTCAGGCCATGGGACTGCAGATGACGAAACCACAACGGGAGCATTTTTTTGGACACACATGAAAAAAAAGAGAGGGAGGCCAACGAGAATTCACAGCTGTGTTTCAAATGTAATCCAGCGTCATTACGCGAGTGTTTCCGTCGTCCTCGAATCCGAGGCTGTGGTTTTTGAGAAATGTAATGCCAATGATCAGCAGGTTGGAGTTCGATTTGAGCACCTGAGCATTAAATTTATCCCTTCTGTCGTAGTCGAGACGCAGCGTGATCTCGTCGTCCTGATTCAATGTGCGAAACGTAAGGGCCAACACCCCCTCCACATGATCTGTCGCGTGTATCGCGTCGTAAATCTCAGTGGGAAGACTCATGGCGTTCGCACCCGTGTCGAACAACACGTCGTACGTTTTGTCCGATATGGGAGTGCCCGGGTTCGAACCACCCATGGCGCCCGTCTTGAAAAGAGTGGCCTTTTCCCCAACCACTAAATAGTGGTGGGCGTGGCCCCTGCTTTTGTCCTTCACGGCAAATTTGTACTTGGGTATCCGGCACCCCGCGCCGTCCGGCTTGTGAATGATCAGGCGCGCTTCCGTGTCAGAGTGCACCTGAATTTGGAACGCGCGTGGTGGGTCCGGGAACAGCGCGTTCAGCGTGGCCGGTGGCCCATTCGGGTTCTGGCTTCCCAGCCCCAAAATATTGTAGTCGGAGGTGCCCGTGCGCCTCTCGACGATTGCTACCGGACATTCACCCACGATGCACTGCGTTATTTCGGTGTGTGCACCGTCGCTGTCCAACGGATCACATGTGTGCAACCACGCGGGAATTCGAATTACTTTGGACCGCCACGCCACTGTATCCTGCTGGCTTCCGTACCGTATGGTAGATCGCCGTAGCAATACACCGTCATTCTTGATGGTGCCCATGTGAATACCTTCCTCGCACCCCGCACATTCGTCACCGGCGACCAACATGGCCTCGGACCCGGTGTCCACCGCGGCTTTAACCCACTGCGTGTTTCCCTCATCGTCTTGCACGCCAATGTTGACGATGAAGATGCCGTTGTCGTCTGCGTGCATGGGGATAATGAGCGCCGACTTGCCGTCGTGTTTGCGGCAAGAATCCGACGTAACCGGTGGCGCCGGGAGACGACTCAGCTGCGTGTGTGGGTAGGTTTGCGGAATTGCGGCACTGTTATTTCCCAAAGCGAGCGTGAGCACGACAAGGCCCACTAACGCCGCGCACCCGAACGTCAACTGTGACGTGGAAACCAACGACATTTTTTTTAACATGGCCATAATAAAATTAATGGGTATATGTCATGCCTTCGCTGCTGTTGTGTAAGAAAAAAACAGGCCAAGATACGCACATCTTCTGAAATTCTGGGCGAGTTGGGGTTTACGGTAGACAGATGGATGAGCAGAGGACGTGTCGCCAAGGTCAGAAAAAGAAACACCGCGTTCGTATGCCGCATCGCCACGTCCGCGGCCGCCGCGGAAAAGGAACGCAATGTGTTGCACGCACTGGTGGGGTGCAAGCACGTTCCACTCGTAGTGTCTACCAACGCGATGCCGCGGTGCGTTATGTACACGTACATTCCCGGTGTGAATCTTCACCAACTCACCGTTTCGTCACACGCAGTGTTTGGCACAACGCTGCAACACTACTTTAAACGAATCGCGTCTGCGATCGCCTTTGCACACGCGCGGAGGGTGGCACATTTGGACGTAAAGCCTGAAAACATTGTGATTCGCAACGACGGGGTCCCCGTCGTTATCGACTGGGAATACGCCATTCGAGTTGCCAACGAGTTTGAGTTGGTGCAGCTGTCTTCGAAGCGCGGAACCACCCACTACATGGCGCCCGAAATGCAACGCGAAGCCAAGGCGGGGTGTCCCAGCGACATATGGAGTCTTGCCAAAACTTACGAAGCGTGCACGAAGGCTACACTGACGGTTGCCGAAAACCCGGCGTCTCGACCTACCATAGAAAACCTGTTCCCATCGTGGTCCTTGAAATTCATCTAAACAAAAACTTGTTTTTTTTTACACACATTGTTTTTTTTTTACGTCGGATTTCATTTCTATTTTCATCGAAACAGATTAAAAATGATATACACACTAACCTTTATTTTTTTTATTTGCTACTCCGTAATGCCGCTTCCATAAACTTTGCAGCCTCTTGGTGGCGGTACGTGATCGTCGTCACACCCGCGAGCACAGTAATGTACGTCTTGTGTTTGCGTTGTGCATCGAGTCTGGCAATACGTCCTCGCATTTGAGAGCGCGACGCTTGGTTGCTCGGATATACGCCGCTAATCATGTGCGTCATCCACGTCAGTGAATAGCCCTCGCAGTACCGTATGGGCGCCACGACGACGCGGTAGGGTTTTTCGTGGCCCTTAAGAACAGCGTCTTCGGTGAGGTGCACGGTGGGTTTGTGGTCGACGCCGGCGGGGAGCCCGTGGGGCCGTTCTCCCCCCACGACCAGAATGTCACCCGGATTTATGCCGAAGGACCGCATCGCATTCGCCAAGTACGTGGCGTGGCCTTTGTCCGCGGCCACGACGACTGGGCGCTGCCCCGGAACACTGCTGCTGCTGCTGCTACTGCTGCTGCTGCTGCTGCTGCTACTGCTGCTGCTTTGGCGTACCAACGCCCGCGCGTGGTCTGCCTTCCAGTCCTCTGGGTGGCGCTGGTACATGCCAACCACCTCCCGAAGGATATGGCGGTCGGCAATGGCACGAGACAGTTGTTGCATGTTTCTCCACGCGTCCTCCGTGGGGTGTTCGGTGTCGCCGTGCCATGGTGGTCGTTTGGGAAAATTGACACGAAAGTACTGGGTTTCTTGTTCGGCCTGTTCCGCCTCGACCTCCGTGTCGGTCACGGTGATGCCGCCGGTGTTCAGGTGGGTTACCATGGAATTGGCCGCCGCCCAAAAGTTGCTCGTGGTCACAGGAAACGGTACGCACAGCTTCAGCCACTCGCGCAGGCCGTGGCCCGACTTGTCCACGATTGGCGTTCCCGTCAGCGCCACCAACTGTTTGCTGAGCTTGGCAAGGCGAAGCGCCACGGCCGTCCGCTGCGTACCCTTGTGCATCGCTTTGTGCACTTCGTCGAACACGAACGCACACTCGGTCATCTGGGGTGCCAGCGCGTTGACTAAATGCCGCAAATGGTCGTGCTCGACGAGCACCACCGTGTGTGGTTTTAATTTCGTGGTCGTCGTCGTCTCTGTCGTCGGGAAAAGTTTCTTGCGATCTTTCTCCACGGGCTTGCTTTTGTAGAGCAGGATCGGTGTCCAGCCGACTTCTTTGATTTGTTCCGCCACGCTTTGGATGGCCGATTGCGGCAGAGACCAAACGACTTTCGTCACCGCCGACGTCCGGCGCAAGAACTCGAGCACTGTCAGGGTTTTTCCCTGCCCGACCAGCATCCACAGAAACGAGGCAAATTTCTTTTCCCACGCGACGAGCATGTCGTTGAGCGCGGCCTTCTGATGCATCGTGAGCGTCTTGCTGGAACGCCACGTGGGCCACGGTGCGATGGGGGCAGAGGCACTGGCCAGCAGTTCACGGCACATTTTGTGGCGGAAGGGCACGCACGCCGTGTCGAACGCGAACGGCACGTGCGCCGACGGCCACAGCGCCGATGGAAACAGGTCGGACAGGTGCACGCACAATTGGTACCCTTCCGCCTCGAGCCCACACAGCGCTTCGTCGACGCCCCCGCCCTCGCGATTGATTTTTGGTATGGTGACGACGCGATCGAACGACGCCATGCGCCCCACCACGAACTGGATACACGCCGGGCTGAACGCGTGTGAAGCGCCGGTTCCCCACGCCCCCCCCGGTGCGGCACCGGAAGAAGAGGCCGTTACCCACGGCCACGGGTGGTGGCGCACCAACATCTGATCCCACGCCGGGGGGTTGTGGAGTTGAAAAATGCGTGCGCGAACGCCGTCCCACGCCACCCATTCGTTCGCGCTGTGAAATTGTACCTGCCACACGCCGTTATCTAGACGAAAGTGCGACCCGAGAAACGCGTCTTCCACTGTGTTGGTGGCGCGCACGCCGCTTGCCCACACGCCGTGCACCAACGCCACCACGGCTTGTTTCGTCTCTTCCGAGATGTTAATGTCCTTCTTGTCGCGACTGGGTTTCCGAATCACAACGGTTGACAGGTCACGACTGCACAGCGTGACGATGTAGTCCTTCTTGTCGTGCCTGACAGTGGTCTGACCCACCATGCCGGCGATTGCACCCTCGTCAATGGTGTATGTGAATGTGGGTCCTTGCGACGGGTTGCTTAGCGGTACCGACCGGCGCGTCGCGCAACGGCGAAGCATGCGCGACGAGGCCGCGAGTGCGTCCAACACCATGGTCGTCGCCGCCGGGTTGGCGGGTGGGCCGACCCGGCGGGGGTTTCTCCCGGTGACCGCCTCGAAAGCGAACGCAAGACTTTTTGCCGCGGACGTAATCGGCGGCATGAAACACGCCAAACGCCCGTCCTGATGCTGGTCACAATACACGTCCAACGAATCTTGGGGGAGGCGCCGCGTGCCCCTGACCGCGTTCGTCGTCGTGTGTGGCGCCGCGAACCAGCGCAGCATCTGCTGGTCGCCCCGCATGCCACCCATGGCGGCGTGTGCGAGGCTCGGTGCGTTTCTCATCGTCAATTCCCCCGTTGGTGGGGGGAGCTTGTGCGTGAGTGTGTACTCGCTCGTGGTGTCGGAGCGCAGCAGCTGCACCGTCTGACGCGCGAGCATCTGGACCGTGTCGGCACTCGGGCGCCAGACGGGCATGTTCGAGGCAAGCAGGGCGTACAGGGCGATGCACCCGGTTGCGTCCGTGAACGCAGAGTCCTCGGCAGAAATCACGAACAGGCGTTTGAGAAAGTGCTGCATTGCCGTCGCGTGCTTGCCAATGGCCGGGAGGAATATACCCGACTGTATCCCGCAACACATTCTCCACACAATGCGGCGCAACACTTCCTCGGCTGCGTACGTTGACCCGTCGTCCGGATGCCGAAGCTTCTGGGGTCGGCGACGGACAATTTTCTGCAGCAGAGAAACGCACCCTGACGTACCGATGACGTTGAGGAAGCGCTCGAGACGGTCGTTCTGCGCCGAGTATTCCGTCGCACCGCTTCCCACGACCACGACCACGCCCACCCTGTCGGCACCGACCGGGATCATGTACACCGACTCGGAAGGCGTGCAGGTGTACGGCCCGCGGCGCAGCTCGCAGTTGCGCAGATACGCTGCGTGGGCGGGGACGCTGCGGGCGATGTCGGCATCGAAGACGGTCCAGTTCGTGCGGTCAAAACCCATGTAGTTCTTGGGGTTGGCGGGCCCTGCGGGTTTTGAGCCGGCGGGTGCTTTGACCGCGCACACGAGCTCTTGCATGGTCCACGTGGAACCGGGTCGCGTCCACTTGGACGCGTTGAGAAGTTCCCTGCTGTGCTTCTTCCCCGGAACCAGACTGTTTGGCAGCGTGATGATCTCGAAGCGAATGCTCGGGTTGTCCCACGCCAACGGCAGCGTCGCGTTCCCTTCAAACGTGGGGTGCTTCACGACCCACGCGGATCTGTCTTCATGCGAATGGTCCGGGTCTGGAATGCGGGGCGTCAACCCGGGGTGGTGGCTTTGCGCGATTTCGCTCGGCACGAGCAATTGGTCCTCGTTCGTCGTGTTGTGCGCGACAAGAATGCCGCCCTCCACAGACTTGAACATGTTCCCCTTCTTCGTTGGCCGCAGGTACACTTTGCCCTCGTAGGGGATCACGCAACCCCGCACCGCCACGCTGTCAATGGCTCGGATGTGCTTGCCTTTCCCACGGCTCTTGGCGACCCCGTTCCTCGAGCTTGTGGCCTTGGCTTTTTTGGATTGTCTCCTTTTCATCTGTGCACCCTTTTCGCGGCGACGTTTCTGCGAGGTAGCCGCGCTACTCTTCGCCAACCACTCGGAGTCAGACATGGCCAATTTTTTTTTCTGGACGAGAGATTTTTTTTTGTTGGGACGGAAATATATATTTGACGCGTGAGTTCCAACAACAAAACTCAACAAAACTCACGCGTCAAACCACCATATTTTTTGTTCAGACAACAAAAAAACCAAACTCTTGTAAGAAGCTATAGGATGTGGAGAATGAAGGGAGGAAAGATGGTAGAAGGATGATATAGAGGATGGAGGAAAGAGGGAAAAGGAAGGATACGATGGAGATGAAGGAGAGGAGGAGGATAGACGAAGGACAGGGAGGATAATCGTGTGGGGACTCATTTTT
>Ga0209709_10004127_pt1 | contig 11823 bp, 13 predicted proteins | sample ArcticOcean_MG_C_2_FD_187435 | JGI IMG/M metagenome (GOLD analysis project Ga0209709, IMG submission 187435) | Marine microbial communities from western Arctic Ocean - ArcticOcean_MG_CB4_136 (SPAdes) (version 2) | ecosystem: Environmental > Aquatic > Marine > Oceanic | place: Arctic Ocean... | reverse complement strand
ATCAGATGAAATTAAAGACTTTTATAAAATTGATAATCCTAAATATCCAGGGGGGGAAGTAATCTCTCGCAGTTTAGTTTATCCTATAAATAAGATTACAATACCTAATGAGTACAAAAAGATTTATTACCCGACTCAGATTTAATAATTTTATTACAACATGGAAAAGACTTATTTTGCGAAGTGGACTAAAAGAAAGATCCCATATTGGTACATTCCTCAATTAATTCCTAAAAAAAAATAAGTATTTTACATTAAATGGCTAAGTCTTTTGTTCAATTTTTAAAGCAAAAAATTACGATATCAGTTTTGATAACAGTAGTTGTTTTTAATGTTTTTAGCCCAGTGGCAGATAACTTATTTGAACCTCTCATCGGATATATTATAGATCAAAATGGACACCTCGATAATTCTATTATTGAGTTAAATGAGAATTATGAAATTAAATATGGAATGGTAATAAAAAAATTTATCGTAGCTATAATAGTCCTCGGACTAATTTATTACGTTGACCGCTTTTTTTTCTAGTTCAATAAAGTAATTTAGACCGTCTTTATACAAAGATTTCACGTATATATCATGGGAATTATAGTACATGTAAATACATTTTTTAATAGCCCTGTATTTTTTATCAAAGAATATACTTTTTAGAAATTTGTAATCATATTCCTCTTCCATTATAATTGTATCATTGTCTCCTTCGCAACTAATGTAATACAAGAATGTACAATCCTTATCATATTGTAATAGATCTTCTGGGTCTGGTATACATAATTCCTGAATTAGTTTATTATAGGCTAATGTATACATCTTATTATATACACTCTGCGTATTTTCATGTGGATATTTAGCTTTGTCTGTTGGATCTAATATATAAAATTCCCAGCCATCTTGAGGCATATTTTATATTAGATAAATAATTTATTTTTTTATATCACTTTAATTTTCCGTTTCTTCATCAGTTTCTTCATCTGTCTCGGAATCCGAATAGTCCGAATCATCGTCGGAGGAATCAAAGTCAAGATATTCTAAATCAGTGTCGGTGACCATTTCAAACTCCGCAACCACGACGTCCTCTTCTGGAACATCCGGTTTCGCTTCAAGCGGAGGAAATAAATTTTTCAACTGCTGAAGGATTTCAGGGGTTATTTTACTCTTATTTACGCAAGTGAACTTAATAAAAAGGTCGCCATAAACACCAGGTTCGCCCAATACTGGCATACCAAGACCCTTTACTTTCTTAAGTAAAGCATTTTCTTCATCAAATATATCGAATGGTTCGCCCTTTATAATGTATGTCTTTCCGTTGATATGCTTTATGTAAATAACTGGATCGAATGTTTCCGAAAATGAAATTTCCTTTTCAATGATTAGATTATTACCGTCTCTTGTAAAATAAGGATGTTCTTCAACATCTAGACACACAACTACATCACCCGTTTCATACCCTTGCTTCTCATCGGCCATGTGATTAAATCTGATAGTTTGCTCATCGATCATACCAGGTTCAATCTTAATACTTATTTTCTTCTTCTCGTCTTCATAAGAACCATCTGGTTCAATCTTTTGACGCCGCATAGCAATCTTCTTTTTACCACCCGAGTATAATTCGTCTAATGTTACAGAAACAGTAAATGTCATGTCTTTTGTTCTTGGAGCTATTGGATCTTCATCTTCGGATGAATCGGTTACTATTTCTACAACTTTCTTCTTCTTCTTTTCCTTCACAGGACTGCTTGGACCAGGATCAGAAATATCCAATTGAATCTTTGAATTTTCAGCTTTAATCGGCATCTTTTCCTTACCCTTCTTCTTTGACATCGGTTCAAAAGCAAACATATCTGGGTTAACTATATCAGTGACCGATTTAGTGATCTTACTTATAACGTTAGTCATATCTGCTTCGGATAGAGGTTTGCCATTCTTTAACTCATCTGGGGGTTCAATCTGGGACGCAACTTGTTGAGCAAGTCGCATAATTTGAGCCATGTCGGGCATTTGTTGAGCCATGTGGGTAATATATTATATATAATCATATAATAATAAATATAATCGAACGAGTTATTTATCTTTTTTCTAGTTCAATGCGTTCTTTCTTATCATTTGCAGGAGGTTCTGAAAATACTACATTTACGCCGTATTTCATTGATCCACTTTTCTTCTGTGTAGGCAACTTCTCATCAGCCTTTAAAGTTTCTATAATTTGAAACGCTTTTTGTCCTCTATAAACTCTATCGGGGTCATCTTCAATTATTAGTAAAGGTACTACATCTACGTTAATTTTGCTACTTTCTATTTTATCCTCTTTTAAGTTAATAAATTCCTTGTCATATCCTTGTATTTCTGATACCTTTATAATAAAATCGGTAGACGCTTTACACATCGGATGATAAACTACTGTAAGATTTTTACTCATTTATTGTATTTATCAGAAAAAGTAATACAATTTGTAACGTAATTATCTTCTTCTTTTATTTAAATATATATTTATATTTGCTTTTGGTTTTGGCGTAGAAGCTGGGACTGGTTCAGGCACTGGTTCAGGTTCTGGAGGTTGGTCCTTACTTTTTAGAATTTTCAAAGCTTGTTTTAATAAATCAGTGTCTACACCGGCATTTTTTGCCTTTGTGATATATTTAAAGATTGTTTCTTTGTCGGACAATTCCACAGCAGTTTGTATCTTCTCTACTAGTTGCCCTTTTGTTAGTATTTCAAATTTTGGTGTATTCTTCTCTATTTCATCAAGAACATGTTCAATATTAATAGTACCTATAACAGTCTTAAATAGAATATTGATGTCTACATTATTCAGTATAGCAAGCCTAATGGCGTCTACGTTAGCATTAACCTTATTAGTACATATGTATTGAATATCGTCACCTGAGCTAAATGTGGAAAAAGCAGATAATTCCATAGCTTCAAACACGTTCTCTTTTGTTATCAATGGTAAACCGTTTAGAATTTCATTTTCTTCTGTTAATTTAATAAAACTACCCGGTAAACGTGTCATTTTGATAATTCTTTCCGTTTTTATTACTTCACCTGGTTTTTGAATATATTCATATATTGTATTATACCAGTGGTATCCCCTGTAATTAGTTAACATAAGATAGTTTTCGTTTGATACGTAACATTGCACGGGTTCCATTGTTGTAATAATTTCTTTTGAAGTCTTTCTAAATTCCCCCAATTCTAGAAAAAGTATTTCATCTGAATCGACTACTTCACACATATATTTACGATCATCTGTTATCTCACGGGGGATTACAGTTTTTCCGTTGATATTGTATTCATTATTTAATAAAATTCTACCAATAGGTAATTTTCTATTGCCAACGCGGGGAACATATACAGTAAACGTTTTATAGCCTTCTAAAACACTTTCTTTTGGTAACACTGTATTGGGTTTTCGAGCTAAGATTTCCATGAGATCTGGATCTAATTGAAAATATCCTTTATTTTCAGTTTTCTCCTCGGCAATTGTTTCAAGTTTTGTACTAGAATTGGAAATAAGCATATTGTAATAATTATATAATTTTTGTTTTTGATCTTTTCCAATTAATCTGATGTCTTCTAATGTTATTTCTTTTATCTTAGAAAGATTTTCTATGTATTTTATAGCCCTTTCCTTGGCTCCGGTCCATAATTTATTCTTCTTGTAATCCTTGATAGTAACATTTAAATCAAATTTATCGACGATGTCAGATAACAACGGAACACCTTTGCATTTAGTTTCAACCCATTTACATTTATATTTTAGATTATTTACATCAAGTGAGAAAGAGTTAAAATCGTCGCATGAAATTTTATCAGTAAACCTATTACACGTGTCTAATTCCTCAATTTTCCTTTTGATAATTCTTTTTTTAGAAACTCCTTCCCGTGTTTTAACAGTTTTGCCCCGTGAATCAGTATATTCAAGAATTATGTAACTGTCGCTTGTAATAGCATTATCAATGTCGTTGCCTCTAAATACACAAGGTCCTTCTATTATTACGAACCCATTATCAACACGCTCTTTGAGGTTGGTATCATATATTGGAAACGTGTTTTCATCAAATTCATATGGAACACCATATATTCTAAATTGATCTATAGAAACTGGATAAGCATACCCTGGTTCTTTGACTCCAGCTCTGGCTCTTATGGAATAGTTTATAGTTTTAGAAGGAATTTTTAAATATCCATAATCAGTGTAGCCAATTGGTGTATAATCTACCATTTCTACAACCGTTTCTTTCTTATCATAATTTCTAATGAATTCCATTATATTCTTCCAAAGATCAAATGAGTTGTCGGTCAGGTTTATCTGAAATAAACTAGCAAGACGTTCAATGTCTGATCTCGTGTAATTTTCTTTTATTATATTACCAGTATTGTCGTACATGTAAAACATTGGATAATTTCCACCGTATATGTAGTTACTAGCAATGTACTTGTATTTCTTATAAACTATTCCATATTTATCTGCTTTTGGTCTTATTTCTGATACAATGGGTGGTAAATATGTATTAGCTGACACAATTTTCAGTTTTTCTATCCTGGCCTGTCTCGCAGCCGACTTAATTATCTTTATGGCTTTAACGTAATCAACGTTTACAGGCTTTCCGCGATTGTCTTGTTCAATTAAAAATTTATCCCAAGCGTTTATTTCTTCGCCGCGCAAAGACAATATATATTCCGTAAATTCATTATCGTTAAAATTTTTCGATAATAAATTAAGACGCCCGATATCTACAGTTGAAAATTCTCCTTGTGTTATTATAAATTCTGTTATCATACTATTCAATACACTTGGTTCTAGAATAGGACACTCTTCACTTTCGACCAATGTCCCACACCGAAGAGACGTTATAAAAGAGCACAACTTTTTATATTCATCGTTAACTATTTTATTATAATAAAGGTAATCCTGATTTGATTTTGAAAATTGATATATTACATTTTCTGTTGTAATAGAATATTCTGTTGGATCTTTTGCTGCACATTTCTTAAATGTACGTCGAAGAATAGTCTGCGCCGCCATTCTTTCAACTACTGTCGCTATTCTATATATTCGTCTAGAAGGTAATCTATTTCTTTGCCTCAAGAGATGTCTAAGTCTGTAATTTAGTTCTATATATCCTTCTGGTACACGTAAATTACTGTATTTTCTTAGAGACTTATTCCACATAATTTTTTCAGAATATTCTTGCATAATTTCTTCAATTTCCAAATTAGTTAATTCAGGGTTATTTTCTTTAAACTTTCTAAAATTATACAGTATTTCTTCTAATTCAGTCTCGTAATAATCGTATCTTTCAGTTTTTGGTTTCCAAGCAAGTAGAATGTTTATGTTTGTCTGTTTATCACCTGCTATGTCTATGTCATCCTCTGGTAAAATGTAAGGAGTTTCATAAGAAAGTAGAGTAATTATACTTTCATTTCCAAGAATGAGATCTTCAAGCTTAGATTGATGATTGTTTATTAAAAAGAATATCTTAGAAATATTTTTATCGTAATTAAAACTTGAATAATCGAATACATCTGATTCTATTTTTTCAATTACATTATCGGACCCAGGATAATACCTTGTAAAATATTCAATAAGTCTATATAATCCATTTTTTCTCATGGTGTAAATTTCTGAGCGGTCTTCGAAAAGTTTTGATATACTCGCATGCCCAGATAAATTAAACATTTCTACGTCTTCCTCGTAAGAAAGGTAATAGTTTATCTTGCGTATTTTATTTAAAAGTGTGTCTCTAGGTTTTCCTGTAATTTTCTTAGAATTTTCAATAAGGATTTCTTTTAAATCTTTTAGATAATCCTCGAAAGAAATGTATCTTTTAACTATATCTTTTAAATTACTACCAGGTAAAGAACCTCTCAACTCCCAAACATCGGCAATTTCTGTAGAAATTCCTTCAGATGTATTAAGTAATTTATACAATGGATCTTCCATCGGCAAAACTGTTATAAAATCAGCTAAATCTAAACTCAAATCTTTGATATTAGCCCCTTCTCTTATAGCAAGATATCCGGTATTTCCCCTTTCGACATACATTTGATTTCCTTCAGTGTATATACTTGGCGTTGAATATGTATACTGTTTGAAAAGTTGGTCAGACGGTATTCTATAATAATCTGTATTTTCTTGGTTTAAAATTTCTCTCAATTCGCCGTAATTTTTAGGATGGTCTCTAAATTTAAAAACCTTCTGTTTATTAGATCTAAGTCTTTCAATATAGCTCATAAACTTTGTAGTTGAAGACCCGGCGCATTTTAAAAGATCTTCACGTGACATCATTCTAAGCCTTGTTTTGAGATTATTAATACGATCAGAGTACAATTGTTCTTCAGGCGACAATAGATTACCTCGTTTTTCCGATATTTTAATTTCACCTATTTTATCGCTTAGAGGCGGAACCCGTTTAAACTCATAGTTATTCTTTTCAGTCTGGGGGTTATAGAAAATTTTGGACACTTCAAAAGAAGATATATAAAAATTAACTTTCAATTTAAATGTATCCCACGTTCTAATGTATTCGTCTATATTTGCATTTGTTCCAAAGTTATCCGCATTATAGTAATTATCAATGTCGCTCTGTGTAAAACCCCTCGGTATTTTTGGTACAATTATACCATGCTTTTTAGCAATAGACTTTAAGTATTTTGTCTCGGCTTCTTGAAGTTTATCCAGTTTATCCTGAAGAGGTAAGTCAATTTCTAATTCAACGCTAACAGGATCTTTTTTGTCGTATATTTCTCCTCTCTTTAGAATTTCATATTCTTTCCTTAGATAGAAAATATAAGACACATTAAATTCATTTTCTGTAATTCTGCCCATCCTATATTCAGACATTTTTTCATTTTTGAGGTCTCTAACTTTTTGAAGAATCTCGTTGTCTTCATCTGATAATATAAATGTTTTAGTTTTAATGTCGATGTAATAGCGTGTTTTAAACATTTCAATTTCGAAATCATCATGTGTTATATTTCCAGATGTTAACATATCAGATAGAGTTTCTTGCCACCTTTCTAAATTACCAATTTCATCGTATAAATCAGCATCGATTTCTTCAGGATCTAACCCCGGAGTTTCCATTATTATAATACATTACATATTAAAAGTTTGAAAAAAATATAAAAAGATAATTGTAGATATGCAAACTGTATATATATTAAAAGATTCGCGTAAGAGTTACAGGGCATTGGTACAGTTATACAACTCGGCTGATTTGTCTACTAATATAATCATAGTAAATAAGTTTTACGCCAAGATATTACTATTAGATAAGCGTGTTAAGACATTTCCTTTTATAATAAACACATTACCAACTAATATAGGTTTAATACCAAAGATAGCTAAAGTTTTACCGCTAGACTTATTTTTACATATTCACGACGCTAAAAAACCTAAACCAATTAAGGAAATGAAATATAAAAATGTAAATACAAGTTTAAAACAAAATGTACATGAAAGATCTTCAAAATATTTACATAATCCTGTTATTACATCAAGTGTTCCTAGTAAATTTTATAGGCGCGGCAACTTCGTTAAACAAAATAACCAATTTAACAATAAAACTAGAAAACCTCTTATTAAAACCGTTAAGGAAAGTGACGGGAGCGTGAATATAATCATGAAATAAAAAATACATTTATTATAATTAAAACTTGATGAAAGAGTTTTGGGATTTCAATGAAAATGTTAACTTTTCATTAATAAATGGTTATAAAGTATTGAATATATATCCGGATACGTCCTCTGCGGCAAAATTACTAGATCATTTAAAATTTATAACTTACAGATCGTTTATGAGTATACATAATTCTGAAGAAATAACACCTGAAATTAATCTTTTATTAAATACAGCGTTTAGATTACAAGAAATGCAACTGGAAAATTTTCAGGGAGACGTTTTATTTGAAGGTCTTAATAAACCAAAAGGAGTACATATTAAAAAAACTGCTCCAAAAATAGGCAAAGATGGAAAATTAAGGGTTACGTATAGGGTTATATTTCTAACGATCAGAAATAAAAATGGAAAACTCAAAAAGACAGAAAAAATCTTACCATTGTTATCACATGAACTGGCGCATACTGCTTTAAATCATGTAAAATGGAGAGATGACAACCATGGAAAAGTATTTTCCAAAATAGATAAATTAATATTAAAACATTTAAGATTAAATGTATAATGACCACGCTACATTTTGAAAACTTCTTAACTTGCGATGTACAGATTTCTTATAATAAAAGTTACTCTAGACCTTCTAAAAGTTTATTGACACCTGAGCTTTATAATTTATTTAAATGTATTAAAGATACAAATATTTTACCTAATCTATCACCTGAAGACCTGATACATGAATGTACAAATTACGTATATGATACACATACTTTATTCGAGGAGAATATACTCATACAGGATAAAAATTTTCACATGATACATGTATTTACATTTGCTGACATCGTAGAAGAAATGCGTAATTCAAAACGTAAAAATTTTGCGATTATATTCAAAGAAATGTATACATATCCTAAGATACAATTTATGTACATCCTAAGCAAATACTTTGACAAAAATTTATTATCTACATCGCAATTTTACAATTTTGGTATTCTATTCTGTGAAAACTTAATAAATGACGATTTTTTATCTATAAATAAAGATACAAATGTAAAAGACTTTAATGTTAAAATTCCAGATTACGTACTAAATTGTATTAAAAAATATAATGATTACATTTTTAAAAGAATTATAAATATCAATGAAATCTTAATTGACATGTGTTATTCTATAAAGTCTGTCCAAATAATAAACGAAGAAATAAATTTACTCAGCAAGTATTACAAAATGTATATATCAAGACATTTATTTACGAATTGTAATAATTGTAAATTGATTTATTCTAGTTTTTTAGACTGTTGTATATGCCAGAAATGTTACAGCTTATACCTTTGATTTGTTTTCTCCATAACGGGATGCAGCAAGTTTAAATCTTTCTTTATGGGGCATCTCTGGATCAGAATTTTTAATTTTTGTCAATTCCGTTTTCATAAAAATATTGTACGCACTAGGAGCTCTAGTTTTCTTGGCTTTTTTTTCAGCGGGCTTTCCCATTTTTAAATCTCTGAGTTCTTTCTCAAGTGCTTCTACACGAGCTTCCATTTATAATAAATCTATATTATATGAGAATTTTTTAAACGTGGAATAAATTTTAATCAACACGAAGTCTCCTATAATTAATGAGGTCTATTTTACTTCTTTAAGCATGTGTTTGTCGCATAGAGGAAAGTTTCCATGATAATTTTTATTAAAAAAGGAAATTCCGCATTTTTTACACTTGAATTGGGGTGTATCTGTTTTCTTGGACATATCTTTAAGGGCTTCCCAATCAATTTTAAGCTCTCCTTTGATAATCTCAACTGGATCCATCTGTTATATATTCACACTTAACATTAAAATTTCCTAAGAAATCTATTCCAGTTTGATCTTTGTATTTACTTGAATATACTACTCGTTTTATACCGCTTTGTATAATCAATTTTGTACACTCTTTACAAGGCGACATAGTAATATACAGAGTAGCTCCTATAGAAGATGGTCCGCATTTGGCAAGTTTAGATATAGCATTAGCTTCGGCGTGTAGTACATACCAATAAGTATTGCCATTTTCGTCTTCGCAAATATTAGAGTAGCCGGCTGGTGTACCGTTGTATCCGTCTGCTATTATAGAATTATCTTTCACGATTAATGCGCCCACCTTTTTCCTATTAGCATAAGACAAAACAGACAAATTATCAGCCAGTTCTAGATAAACATTGTCGTATTTATTGTTCATGATTATGTAATTCTATAAATACATATACATTTTACTTTTAAATAATGTAAGCATAAGTTTCTGATAAATTATTCGAATCGTCTAAGAAAATATTATACTTTTTATAATTCGGGTATTTCAGTTTAAAATTTTGGTAAGATGTAAGTTCCCATGGCCATAGATACAGCACTTTACTATTAGAAATTTTATATTCGAACTTGCCGAACTTTAGAATGTATACGACTTTAAACATTAAAGTATTCCAGTTCCTGATACATCTTGGCTTCACCTGTTTAATTTCTTTAATTTCTACCGTAGGAGGAAAGTATATATAATCCTGGGTAGGCGCACTTGTATTGTAAATTATATGATTTTCATTATTCTTAGGATTTAGAGGCTTTTCAGGCGACTGTATCCACTTGAATTTAGCATTTGTATTGCGAGAATGACAGATAGAACAATAGTATCCAGGTTTGTCCTCTGTATATTGTACACATTTAATATTTGGTTTCTGCTCTCCGGTAAAATTATTGATATGTTTTTTATTTTTCCATATGTGTAAATGAATTCCTTGAGGATCATAGTATGGCCCTGGTTCAGTAGAGTCATGGGTATAATTAGGTTTTTCCGGACCGCTGCCTCTTTTTTTAGTAATTATGGTATCCAACGCCTCAATAGAACATCTTTTCCCGTTAAAATTGGCGTCCCATTCTTCTCTTTCGGTCATTTTCATATTACGATAATCTTCGATTGACATGGTCATTTTGAAGCAATGAATTATAGTATATTATATTATATAATACATTGTAATTCTTTAGTGTAATTTATTTTTTGTAATATTTTACTTCTTTTCAACAAGTTCCGTCAAAGACTTTCTAACATTGCCATTTAGTTCTCCTAGAAGAGAAAATTCTTCGGGCTTAAAAAGACCTCGCGATGCGCCAATCTTGATTACAGACAAAATAATCTTTAGATCCTTTGCTGTAACATTTGCTACACTATCGTCAGCAATATCATCAAGATTATGCTTAGTTTCGGGAGTGTCCATATTTGTTATAAATTATAATATATCTTTCCTTTAAATAAGTTTAGTTAAAAATCGTCAAGTTCTTCTAGAGATTTATCGGAAATCTGTTCTGGGCGGTTGTATTCTGTAACTCTTTGTTCAAAGAAATTACTTTTCCCATCAAGCGACATTGTATCCATAAAATTAAAAGGACATGTTTCATTATAAATTTTCGGGTATCCAAGTTTTTGAATCAAGCGGTCTGCCTGGAATTCGATGTATTTTTTCATAGAAACTGAATTTATTCCAATTAGGTTACATGAAAATGATTCGCATATGAATTCTTTCTCGATGTCTACTGCCGATTTCATCATATCTATCATTTTTTCTTGCGGGATTTTATTTACTATGTAACTGTAAAGTAGTACACCAAAGTCTGTATGTAGAGATTCATCTCTTGCTATAAGCTCATTACTTTTACCTAGTGCTTTAGTCATTAATTTTTTAACGTATTTCAACCAGAATATAGCACAGAACGAACCCGCGAAGAAAATACCTTCTACAATTGTAAATGCTACAAGTCTTTCAGCAAAAGGGATGTCCTTGTTTAACCATTTTTGGGCCCAGTCTGCCTTTTTCTTGACGCCGGGAAGTTCTTTTATCCCATTAAGAGCTTTAATTTTAGCGTCGTGTTCTGTTATATACGTGTCTATCATAAGAGCATATGTTTCGGAATGGATTGTTTCCATCGCTGCCTGCCACCCATAATAAGCTCTAATTTCCGGAACTTTTATTTCGTCAATAAAATTAACCGAGAGATTTTCAAAAATAATACCATCTGAACCCGCGAAGAACGATAATATATTAGTGATAAAATATCTTTCATTTTCGTTTAATTTTTCCCAGTCTGAAAGGTCTGCTGAAAAGTCTATTTCCTCGGCTGTCCAAAAAGCCTGTTGATGTTGCTTATAAGCTTCCCATACTTTTGTCCAAATGATAGGCTGCAA
>Ga0209709_10004125_pt1 | contig 11824 bp, 13 predicted proteins | sample ArcticOcean_MG_C_2_FD_187435 | JGI IMG/M metagenome (GOLD analysis project Ga0209709, IMG submission 187435) | Marine microbial communities from western Arctic Ocean - ArcticOcean_MG_CB4_136 (SPAdes) (version 2) | ecosystem: Environmental > Aquatic > Marine > Oceanic | place: Arctic Ocean... | reverse complement strand
ATTTTTATCACTAATATAATAGTAAAAAAAAAATATTGCTAAGGGTCCAAAGTCTGTGACAAATTTAATAAATGATTTATTCACCTTAAAGATATTAACATATACTCAAAACATTCATATTTTTTTATTGATTTTTTTTTTTAAACGCCCATATTAATGTTAATGCCAATTCAAAAAGCTAAATTTTCAATAGGTGACATCGTCAAGCATAAACACTTTGATTTTAGAGGTGTAATATACGATGTTGATTTCAAATTTAATAATTCTGAAGAGTGGTATCAATCTATACCAAAAAATGTAAGACCTAGAAAAGATCAGCCATTTTATCATTTGTTGGCAGAAAATGACGAAATCACTTATGAGGCCTATGTGTCAGAACAAAACTTACTTATAGATGATTCAGAAGAACCTATTAAACACCCATTAATTGAGGAAATTTTTTCTGGTAGAAAAGGGTCTAGTTACATTAAGTTATATAATTAGCTAATTCTTATTTTTAACACAATTAGCTCAAAACTTAGACATATATATTTATTAAATTTTATAATAATCTGGTCAAGAATGTAATAACGTTCCCTCTATGTTAATATTGTCTCCCTCTACATTCTTGATTGGATTAATCTTTAAAAATAAAATTAACTTATCTATTTTTTAATATATATAATTTAAAGATGTTTAAATATTTTGAACCTAATAAAATTTTTGCAATTACATCTAAAGCCCAGAAGTATGTTTTATTCTTATTTATTATTGTTTTATCGATAGGTTTAACAGAAGCTTTAATTTTATCCCCTGAAGATTACAAACAAAGTCATTCAGTGAGAATAATGTATGTTCATGTTCCAGCAGCATGGATATCATTAGGAATTTTTTCCTGTTTATCAATTTTTTCAATAGGAAGTTTTGTTTTTAAAAATAAAAATTTTTCTTTAATTTCAAAAAGTATGGCACCATCAGGATTTGTTTTTAATATTATTGCTCTTGTAACGGGATCAATTTGGGGCAAACCAACATGGGGCACATGGTGGGCCTGGGATGCAAGAATAACTTCCATGTTAATCTTGGCTATATTTTATGGAATGTATTTATTGGCCTGGAGGATTTATGAAGATAAAGAAGAAGTAATTAAAATTACATCTATTATTGCTATTTTAGGTTTAATAAATGTACCTATAATCAAATTTTCAGTTGATTGGTGGAATACATTACATCAGAGTTCATCGGTTAATATTTTATCTAATACGTCGATACATACGTCAATGCTAATACCTTTGGGTATAATGACTGCGGCATTTACTCTTTTTTCACTACTTATTTTTTTAATGAAATATAATACGGAACTGATAAAAGTTAAAAATAAAGGATTAGATAGATTATGATAAATGAATTAATTTTAATGAATGGTTACGGATATTACGTTTGGTCATCATTTTTTTTCACGTTAATTAGTTTTGCAACTTTATATTATGTAACAAAGTTACAACTTTCAAAAGAGCAAAATAGATTTTTATCTAAATTTGGATCTTTGAATGAAGATAAAGCGAAAGCAGCAAGATCACAAAATATTAATAAAGAAATATTATCAAATACATCAAATATTTAACTTAAAACCATGTATGGTAAAAAAGTTAAATTACGGTTTTTGTTTTTAGTTCTACTTCTCTGTTCAATAATTTTAACAGTTTTTTTAGTTTTGCAATCACTGAAAGAAAATGTTGTTTATTTTCAATCACCGTCAGAGATTAAAAATTTAACAAAGTTAGACAAAAAAAAATTAAGAATTGGTGGAATGGTTAAAAAACAGTCTATAAATATTAATTCTAATGAAGTAAATTTTATTATTACAGACTTTAAAAGTGAAATTATGGTAACTTATTCTGGAGCCGTCCCAAATCTATTTGAAGAAGGCAAGGGTGTGGTAGCTGAAGGTTTTTTAAAAGATAGAAATTACTTTTTGGCAACTAAAATTTTAGCAAAGCATGATGAAAATTATATGCCACCAGAAGTTAAAGATGCTTTAGGAGATAAATAAATTGTTAGCTAGCCAAATTGGATTTTTTTCATTAGTTTTAGGACTAGGTTTATCATTTTTACTTAGCTTTATTGCTATAATAAATTTTAATGATAATAAAAAAAGTTTTGATAATAACATTTTATCTCTATCTTTTTTTCAATTATTTTTTGTAATTATTAGTTTTTTAGGACTTGTGGTTTCATTTATTAATTCGGATTTTAGTAATGAAACAGTTTTTAATAATTCACACACAACAAAACCATTATTTTATAAAATATCTGGAACATGGGGAAACCATGAGGGGAGTTTATTGTTATGGCTATTAGTATTAACTCTATTTATTTTTTTATTTTTGATAAAATCAAAAGAACAACCAAAAAAATATAGAATTTTAACCTTATTATTTCAACAGGTAATTATTATTGGTTTTTTCTTATTCTTGTTAAAAACATCAAATCCTTTTAATTATTTATTTCCATTTCCAAGGGAGGGTCTTGGGCTTAATCCAATATTACAAGATCCCATATTAGCAATACACCCGCCAATTTTATATTTGGGTTATGTTGGGTCTTCTATAATATTTTCTGCAGCGCTATCAGCCGTTACACAGAATTACATTACAAAAGATTGGGCTCAACATATAAAAAAATGGATTTTAATTTCTTGGATTTTTTTAACACTTGGAATTATGTTAGGATCTATTTGGGCATACTATGAATTGGGTTGGGGTGGCTTTTGGTTTTGGGATCCTGTTGAAAATGTATCATTGATGCCATGGTTAACATTAACAGCTTTATTACATTGTATTTTGGTTTTAGAAAAAAAGGTAGCTTTAACATCTTGGATAGTAATATTAGCTATAACAACTTTTACACTCAGCATGTGTGGTACATTTTTAGTAAGATCTGGAATTTTGAATTCTGTTCATACTTTTGCAAATGATCCAGAAAGAGGGATATTTATACTAATTTTTTTATTTATACTGATTTTTTTATCTTTGGGAATTTTTTTTTTATTTCACAAAGAAAAGAATCAAAATCAAATATTTTGGCTAAGTAAAGAAACTTCTATTTTGGTAAATAATTGGTTCATGATGTATTTTTTATCCGTAATTTTAATTGGTACAACTTATCCAATATTTTTAGATGTAATATCTGCAGAAAAAATTTCTGTGGGACCTCCCTTTTATCATAAATTAATTTCTCCCTTTTTAGCACCATTCTTGTTAGGTATGGTTTTTGGCCCAAAACTTAGATGGCTCAAATCAAAAATTGAGAACAAAATATCTTTAATTATACTATTTGTAATTTCAATTTTTTTAACAATTATAATATTAAAAAATTTAACTACTGATTTACTTTTTTATACCATTTTAATTTCAGCTGCTTTTTTTTTATTTTTTTCAACAACAAAAGAATTGTTTTTTCAAAAATTAAATAATATTTCACAAACCATTGCTCATTTTGGTTTCAGTTTATTGATTTTAAGTATTTTATTTAATAGTATTTTGTCATCAGAAATAATAACCAACATAAAGGTTGGGGAGAAATATAATTATAATAAAATTGAAATATTTTTTGAAAAAATAGAAGAAAAAAAGGAAAGTAATTTTAACTCTATTATTGGTTATTTTAAAATAACAAGTGAAGATGGTAAGTTTGTTCAATTAAGACCTGAGCTTCGAATTTATAATCAGCCCAAAATAATTACAAGTGAAGCAGATATAAAAACAACATTGTTAGAGGATAAATTTCTAGCAATGAATATTGTCAAGGGTAATGAATACTTTAATATTAGATATCAAGTAAAACCATTTATGTTATGGATATGGATTTCGGTTATATTGTTAAGTATTGGTGGAATAATGAGCCTATTAAAAAAAAGAATATGAAAATTAAACTAAAATTATTTATTCTTTTTATTTTTTTAAGTTTTTGTTTTATTATTTTTTATAAAGGATTAAGTAATTCAAATATATATGCCCCTAAAGTTAATGATAAAAGAAATTTACCTAACTTTGAAGCAAAGAATTTTAGCTCAAATATTAATATTAATTCAAAAAAAATATTTGAAGAAGATAGTTTTTATATTTTAAATATTTGGGCATCTTGGTGTATTCCATGTAGAAAGGAACATCCCTTATTAATGAAATTAAGTAAAAATAAAAAAATAAAATTAATCGGTTTGAATTATAAAGATAATTTAAATAATGCAAGAAAGTTTATTAATAAATTTGGAGACCCTTATTCACAAATTTTAATTGATGATGATGGAACTTTAGCAATTGAATTCGGTGCTTATGGTGTGCCGGAGACTTTTCTTATTAATAAAAATAAAATGATTATAAAAAAATTTGTAGGACCTATTAATCAAAAAATAGTAGACGAAATTAAATTGATTATAAAATGAAAGTCTTAAAAATAATTTTATTTATAATCCTGTTCATAGGCTTTCCCCAATTAAAATCTGATGAAAAAAAAAATGAATTAAAAAGTAAAATTTTAAAAAATGTACGTTGTTTAATTTGCCAAGGCCAATCTGTATATGACTCAGAGTCCGAATTTGCACTTAGTATAAAACTAGTTGTTGAAAAAAAAATTAATAATGGTAAATCTGAAAAAGAGATATATGAGTTTTTGAGAAAAAAATATGGTGATTGGATTATTTATGAACCTAAATTAAACAAAAATACCTATATTTTGTGGTTATTACCGTTATTGTTATTTTTATTAGGTGGTGCAATAATATATAGAAACCTAATAATTAAAAAAAATTAAATTAATTTATAAAACATGAATAACTTTTTAAGCAAAACTTTTTTAATAACAATTTTATCACTATTTCTTTTTCCAATTAATGCGGAAGAAAATAAAAGTAGTTATAGCCATGAATATAATTTTTATGTTGGAAATTTTGATTTCAGTGATCACAAACAAAAAGCAATATTGATTGGATTTCAGCATCAAAATGAAACATTGGAGCGAAAAACATTTTTAGGAAATGCATCTCCAATAACGGGTGGATTTATAACAGAAAATTCTGCTGCATATGTATATACGGGTGTTGAATGGAATTACAATATTAGCAATAAAATGAAATTTACTCCTAGTTTTGCTCCTGGACTTTATAGTGCGGGTAATGGAAAAGATTTAGGCCATGTTTTAGAATTTAAAACTGAGATACAAGCATCTTATGCTATTTCAAAAACTTCTAGTTTTGGGATGTCATATAATCATTTATCTAATGCAAGCTTAGGAGATAAAAACCCTGGGGCAAATAGTTACGTGTTTAATTATATTAAAAAATTTTAATATAACCCATGAATCTAAATGATTGTCACAACTTTAGTGACTTTAGAAAGTTAGCTGAAAAAAAATTACCCTCACCTATATTTCATTATATTGATGGTGCTGCAGACGATGAAATTACATATGATAGAAACACAAGCGCTTTTAACGATGTAGATTTAGTTCCAAATGTTTTAAGAGGTGTTGAAAATGTAGACTTATCAACAACGATATTTGGAAAAAAATTAGATCTTCCTTTTTATCTTGCGCCTACTGCACTTCAAAGACTTTTTCATTATGATGGAGAAAGAGCAGTAGGAAAAGCAGCACAAAAATTTAATACAATGTTTGGAGTTTCAGCGCTTGCCACAGTAAGCGTTGAAGAAATAGCCTCTCTAGTTGATACGCCAAAAATGTTTCAGTTTTATTTTCATAAAGACAGAGGTTTAAATGATTCTTGTTTAGAAAGAGCAAAAGCAGCTAAATTCGATGTAATGGCCTTAACAGTAGATACAATAACTGGCGGAAACCGTGAAAGAGATTTAAGAACTGGATTTACATCACCTCCAAAGCTTACACTTTCAAGTCTTTTTAGTTTTGCAACAAAACCAATGTGGGGAATAAACTATTTAACAAAAGGTAAATTTGAATTACCTCATCTTCAAGATTATGTAAAAGAGGGTACTGACACCAATACTTCAATAGGAAATTATTTCTCTACTATGTTGGATCAATCTATGAACTGGAAAGATGCTGAAAAACTTTGCTCCCAATGGGGAGGCCACTTTGCACTTAAGGGAGTGATGAGTGTTGAGGATGCAAAGCGTGCAGTTGATATTGGATGCACAGGAATAATGGTTTCAAACCATGGTGGAAGACAATTAGACGGATCTAGAGCACCCTTTGATCAGCTTGCTGAAATAGTTGATGCTGTTGGTGATAAATTAGATGTAATTTGTGAAGGTGGTTTTCAGAGAGGAACTCATATGCTTAAAGCACTATCATTAGGTGCAAAAGCATGTTCAGGAGGAAGACTTTATTTATACGCTCTAGCTGCTGGGGGACAGGCAGGCGTTGAGAGAGCTATTGAAAAGTATAAGACTGAATTAGTAAGAGATATGAAGTTAATGGGTTGTACGAAAATAAGCGATTTAAACAGAAACAATTTAAGATTTAGAAGATAGTGAGTTTAAAAAACTGTCATAATTTTGAAGACTTTAGGAATTTAGCTAAAAAAAAATTACCCTCTCCTATATTTCATTATATTGATGGTGGTGCAGATGATGAGTCAACACTAAGAAGAAATACTGAATCTTTTAATGATTGTGACTTAGTTCCCAATATTCTTGCAAGCGTGGGTAAACCAGATTTATCAACAACGCTCTTTGGAAAAAAAATTGAAATACCAATTTTTCTTTCACCAGCTGCCATGCAAAGACTTTACCACCACCAAGGAGATTTAGCATCAGCAAGGGCTGCAGAAAAATTTGGAACTTTTTATAGCATGTCATCAATGGGAAATAATACTATAGAGGAAGTTTCAGAGGTATCAAATGGACCAAAACTATTTCAACTTTATGTTCATAAAGATCGTTCAATTTCGGATGATTTAATAGATAGAGCAAAAAATTCTGGATTTGATGCAATGTGTTTAACTGTCGACACTTTAGTTGCAGGCAATAGAGAAAAAGATCATAGAACAGGATTTACTACACCTCCTAAGCTTACACTTCAAAGTCTAATGAGTTTTGCAATGCGACCAGAGTGGGTATTTAACTATTTAACTCATAAAAAATTTGAATTATCAAACGTAAAAAAAAAAACAGACAAAGGAACCAATATTGCAAAATCAGTAATTGAATACATTAATGAACAGTATGATCCAGCTATGAATTGGAAAGACGCAGAATATTGTGTAAAAAAATGGGACGGACCTTTTGCACTAAAAGGAGTGATGTCAGTTGAAGATTCTAAAAGAGCAGCTGATATAGGATGTACTGCAATAATGATTTCAAATCATGGTGGAAGACAATTGGATGGATCAAGGTCACCTTTTGATCAGGTTGCAGCTATTAGAGATGCTGTTGGAGACAAACTAGAAATAATTTTAGATGGTGGGGTAAGAAGAGGAACCCATGTTTTAAAAGCTTTGGCTGCAGGTGCAACTGCTTGTAGTTTTGGAAAGATGTTTTTATTCTCTTTGGCTGCTGGTGGCCAAAAAGGAGTTGAACATTTATTACAAAATATGCATGATGAAATTAATAGAAATATGGTTTTAATGGGTTGTAAAAATTTAAAAGAGTTGAACGGCTCAAAGTTAATTTATAGAAAGTAAAATTAAGTCTATATTTTTTACTATAAATAAATATATATAAATAAGATAAATTTTTTATTAAAAAATAACCCTTAAAATTAAATTATGAAATTAGCAAAAAACTTAGAAAGATTAGGAACAGAGTCAGCATTTAGTGTATTAGCTGAAGCTAAAAAATTAGAAGCTCAAGGAAATCCAATGATCCATATGGGATTGGGTCAGCCAGATTTTAAAACACCAAAACATGTAGTTGAAGCAGCAAAAAAAGCTTTAGACGATGGACATCATGGATATGTAATGTCCAATGGTATTCCAGAGTGCAGACAAGCTGTTACGAGATGGATTAAAAAACGATATAGTGTTGATATAGACTTTGAAAGAATTCTAATTATGCCAGGTGGAAAACCAACAATGAGTTATGCAATTCAATGCTTTGGAGAACCAGGTGCAGAAATAATTCATCCAACCCCTGCTTTTCCAATTTATGAATCTATGATTAATTATACAGGCTCAACAGCAGTACCTTATGATTTAACAGAAGATAAAGATCTAAAATTCAATCCAGAAAAAATTTTATCTTTGATAACAGACAAAACTAGATTGTTAATATTGATTAACCCAAATAATCCAACAGGAAGTTTTGTAGACAAAGCAGATGTTGATGTACTAGCCGAAGGTCTTAAAAAACATCCACATGTAACTATTTTAAGTGATGAAATTTATAGTAGACAAATTTTTGATAATAAAGAAATGCCCACATTTTTTAATTATCCAGAGTTAAGAGAAAGATTAATTGTTTTAGAAGGGTGGAGCAAAGCTTACTCTATGACTGGTTGGAGGCTTGGATGGAGTTTTTGGCCCGAAGAATTAGTGCCACATGTAAATAAACTTTTAATCAATAGTGTATCCTGCGTAAATGCAGCAGCACAATTTGCAGGAATTGCAGCATTAGATGGTCCAGATGACTCTATTAATGAAATGATGGTAAAATTTACAGAAAGAAGAAAATTAATTCATGAGGGTTTGAATAGTTTACCAGGTGTAGAATGTAGTTTACCAGGAGGTGCATTTTATGCATTTCCAAAAGTTATAAGAACTGGAATGAATGGTTCAGAATTTTGTAAAAAAGCTATGCATGAAGCAGGAGTAGCAATAGTGCCAGGATCAGCTTTTGGTAAAACTTGTGAAGATTACGTAAGATTTAGTTTTGCATGTTCTCAAGATAATATTTCTAATGCATTGGAAAAACTTAAAAAAATGCTATCTAAATAAGCTGTATTTTAGTTAAAATTTTTACTAGTATTCACAGATGAATAAATTGGTGCACAGTGAATTAAAGAAAATCTTTGATGGAAGGTTTTCAACTTCAGAATCCACAAGAGCTAATTATGCAAGAGGAGAGGACACTTATGAGCCAGTATTATCTCAAGCAGTAGTATTTCCAGAAACTAATGAAGAAGTGTCTAAAATTTTAAAATTATGCAATGAAAATAAAATTCCCGTTGTTCCATTCGGCACAGGAACTTCTTTAGAAGGAAACGCTGTTGGTAACTCAAATGGTATAACTATCTCATTAGAAAAAATGAATAAGGTTTTAAAGGTAAATGCTGCTGATTTTGATTGTAGAGTGCAAGCCAATGTTACTAGAAAACAACTTAACGAATATTTAAGAGAAGATGGAGTTTTTTTCCCAATTGATCCAGGAGCAGACGCAGCAATTGGTGGCATGGCATCTACTTCAGCCTCTGGAACTATGGCAGTTAAGTATGGAACAATGAGGACTGTAATTTCAGGACTAACAGTAGTGCTTGCAAATGGAGATATAATCAAAACTGGTGCGAGAACTAAAAAATCTTCTGCAGGTTACAATTTAACAAATTTATTTATTGGCTCTGAAGGTACTCTTGGAATAATCACAGAAGTACAAGTAAGATTATCTCCTATTCCAGAAAGTATAATGAGTGCAGTCTGTTATTTTCCAGACCTAGACTCAGCAGTGCAAACAGCCCAAGAAGTTATCCAATATGGAATACCAATTGCTAGAATAGAAATGTTGAATAAAGATCAGATGGAGATAAGTATCAAATATTCAAAATTAGAAAACATAAAAGCATCTCCCACATTATTTTTTGAATTTCATGGAAGTGAAAGTTCAAACAAGGAAGCAATAAAACTAGTTGAAGAACTATCTAAAAATAATAGAGGTGGAGATTTTAAATGGGCAGTGTCTTTAGGGGAAAGGAATAAGTTGTGGCAAGCAAGACATGATGTTTATTGGTCAGTAAAGGCTCTTGGAAACGATATGAAAGTATATTCAACTGATGTCTGTGTACCTATTTCAAATTTAGTTGAATGTATTTCTTGGGCTGAAAAAGAAGTTAAAAAACATGATCTTATTGCTCCAATGGTCGGACATGTTGGTGATGGAAATTTTCATTCAATAATTTTATTCGACCCAAAAGACAAAGAAAAACAAAAAAAAATTAGGAAATATAGTGATGACCTTATTAGTAAAGCGCTTGAGCTAGAGGGTACAATAACCGGAGAACATGGAATTGGTTTACAAAAAAAAAATTACCTGCTGAAAGAACATCCAGATAATATACCAGTTATGAAATCAATTAAGCGTAGTTTAGATATAAATAACATTATGAATCCAGGTAAAGTTTTTGATTTAAATTGATATGAAAAAAGTACTAGTAACAAGAAGATTGATTAAAGATAGTGAAGAAAAAGCTACAAAATTATTTGACATTAATTTAAATTCAAACGATGAACTATATTCACAATCAAAACTAATTGAGTTAAGTGAAGGTCAAGATGCGATTCTAACATCTTTAACAGACAAAATGGATAAAGAGACAATTAATAAATTATCAGATACAATAAAAGTAATTTCTAATTTTGCGGTTGGTTTTGGAAATATAGATTTAGAAGCAGCAAAAAAAAGAGGAATTGCAGTCACTAATACCCCCGAAGTTTTGTCAGATGCTACAGCAGAAATTGGAATACTGTTAATACTAGGCGCTTGCAGAAGAGTGTCTGAGGGAATTCAAAGTGCAAAAGAAAGTAACTGGAAATGGTCTGCAGATTATTTAATAGGAAAACAGTTAACAGGAACAAGACTTGGAATTTTAGGAATGGGAAGAATAGGTCAAAAAATTGCAAAAATTGCCAAGGCTTTAGGAATGGTTATTCATTATCACAATAGATCAAAACTTAGCGAAGAAAAAGAACAAGGTGCTATTTATCATGATAGCATAAAAAGTCTTTTTGAAGTTTCAGATGTTTTATCAATTTGTTGTCCCGCAACCAAAGAAACAGAAAATTTAATCAATAAAGAAACTTTAGAATATTTTCCAACAGGTGCAGTTATTACAAATGTAGCACGTGGAGATATTGTTAATGATGAAGCTTTAATAGATGCATTAAATAGAAGAAAAATATATGCAGCAGGACTTGATGTTTACAAAGGGGAACCAAATTTAAATCCAGGTTACCTAAAAATTAAAAGTGTTTTCATTTTACCTCATCTTGGAAGCGCAACAAAGCACACAAGAATTGCTATGGCTAATTTAGCTATAGATAATATTGATGAGTTTTTTAGAACAGGAAATTGTACAAATAAAGTAAACTAATTTCTATCTCAGATTGCAAAAGTATGCTGAAGCGTCATTTTCGCTATAGACTCTAATACTAAACTGTAATTAAATCTTGATCGTTAATTAACAAATACTAATAGAGGAGAAATAATGATTAAAGATAAAAAATCTTTGAAGGCTACAACACCTTCAAGACGAAAGTTCTTTAAAGCAGCAGCAGTGACGGGTGCAGCAGCAGCGACAGCTGTGGCAATGCCTAGTATCGCTAATGCAGCTCCCATAACATTAAAGATGCAAGCAGCTTGGCCTTCAGGCGCTAATATCTTTTTTGAAATGGCGCAAGACTATTGCAACATGGTTAGCGACATGTCTGGTGGATCACTTAAAATTGATCTTCAGCCAGTTGGCGCAATCGTAAAAACTTCAGAAATTGGATCAGCAGTAAGTAACGGAGAAGTTGATATGGGTCACTGGGTGACAGCATATTGGTATGGTAAAAATGCTGCAGCTTCACTTTTTGGAACTGGTCCTTCATACGGAATGTCATCTCAAGAAGTTATGGGATGGATGGAACGTGGTGGTGGAAGAAAATTATATGAAGAAGCAG
>Ga0209709_10004122_pt1 | contig 11831 bp, 9 predicted proteins | sample ArcticOcean_MG_C_2_FD_187435 | JGI IMG/M metagenome (GOLD analysis project Ga0209709, IMG submission 187435) | Marine microbial communities from western Arctic Ocean - ArcticOcean_MG_CB4_136 (SPAdes) (version 2) | ecosystem: Environmental > Aquatic > Marine > Oceanic | place: Arctic Ocean... | reverse complement strand
ATCATCATTGTGTTCATCATCATTGTGTTCATCATCATTGTGTTCATCATCATTGTGTTCATCATCATTGTGTTCATCATCATTGTGTTCATCATCATTGTGTTCATCATCATTGTGTTCATCATCATTGTGTTCATCATCATTGTGTTCATCATCATTGTGTTCATCATCATTGTGTTCATCATCATTGTGTTCATCATCAACTAAGTTATTTAAAATTAAAGCTCCATTAGATTCTTCCTTTATATTTTCACTAATAAGCTTTAAAGATTTTTTTTTTTTGGATTTTTTTATATTTTTTTTCTTAACTTGTTTAGTTTCTATATTTGCTGGTTCATTAGACTCTGTCAGCGAAGTTTCATTATCACTAGTTTTAGTTTTGCTTATTTCACCTAATAATGCACCTACTTCTACAGTATCACCCTCTTTTACATTTATTGCTAAAAGTGTTCCCCCTTGAGGTGAAGGAACCTCAACATTTACCTTATCTGTTTCCAGTTCAACTATGGGCTCGTCCTGTCCAACTTCTTCACCGACTTGTTTTAGCCACTTGGAAACTGTGGCTTCTGTTATAGATTCGCCTAATGAAGGCACTAAAATTTGATTCGACATATCTAACTAAGTACCTTTTCTATTATTTTTTTTTGCTGTGCAAGATGTTTTTTTAAATATCCAGTAGCTGGTGATGCGGCAGGTTTTCTTCCTATATAATTAATCACTCTATTATCTGCTTTTATATAGTCTAGGGCCCATTGAATATAATTTCTTGCACTATTCCATGCACCCATATTTTGAGGCTCTTCTTGGCACCAAAAAAAATTGCTATTCTTTTTGAATCTTTTAAGTTCTTTAGAAAGAGTTTTAACTGGAAAAGGATATAGTTGCTCAATTCTAATAATATATACTTTGTCGTTTTTAATTTTTTCTCTAGCTTCTAATAAATCGAAATAAATTTTACCTGAACACATGATTACTTTAGAAATATTTTTATCATTTTGGAGTTTTATTAATCCATAATCCTTAATATCAGCCAAATCAGTTAAAACTCTATGGAATGAGTTATTTTTTTCAAAGTCATTGATATTTGAAATACATCTTTTATTTCTTAATAAAGATTTTGGTGTCATGATTATCAATGGTTTTCTAAAACCTCTATGTATCTGTCGTCTTAATGCATGAAAATAATTTGCAGGAGTTGTGCAATTTATGACTTGAATATTTTCTTGTGCACATAGTTGTAAAAATCTTTCTAATCTTGCAGAAGAGTGTTCGGGTCCTTGACCTTCATATCCGTGAGGTAATAACATTACTATCCCACTTGCTCTTGTCCATTTTCTTTCACCGGGTACAATAAATTGATCTATTACTACTTGAGCTCCATTTGCAAAATCACCAAACTGGGCTTCCCAGATCGCTAGAGTTGTTGGCTCTGATAACGAATAGCCATACTCAAAACCGAGGACTGCTAGTTCTGAAAGCAAACTATCAATTACTTCGTATTTTTTTTGTTTTTTTGAAATGTTGTTTAAAGGAGTATAATAAGTATTATCAATTTGATCTCTAAGAACCGAATGACGTTGGCTAAAAGTTCCTCTGCCTGAATCTTGTCCAGAAAGTCTAACAGGGTAGCCCTCTTCTAATAATGTAGCAAATGCAAGTTGTTCAGCTGTTGACCAATCAAATCCTTTTCCTGAACTAAACATTTTTTTCTTTCTCTCAAAAATTTTTGTTATCGTAGGATGTGCATTAAAATTTTTGGGAATAAAAGTTAACTTATCTCCAATTTTTTTTATCTTATCAAGTGAAACACCTGTATTTCCTCTTTTATCTTTTCCTTTTTCAGGTTTAAATCTAGACCAAACTCCTTCGTACCATTCTAATTGTGGTTTATATTCTTTTGCAGTTTTCAACTGGTTGTCTAAAAGATTTTTAAACTCTTTTTTATAAATATCGAAATCCTTAGAATTTATTGTTCCTTCTTTTATTAATTGCTTTGCATAAACATTAAGCGTAGTTGGATGTTTTTTAATTTTTTTATACATCACGGGTTGTGTAAAAGCTGGCTCATCTGTTTCATTATGACCAAATCTTCTGTAGCAAAACATATCGATAACAACATCGCGATTAAACTTCTGTCTGAACTCAATAGCAATCCTAGCACAATGTACTACTGCTTCTGGATCGTCACCATTAACATGTAAAATTGGCGCCTCAACCATTTTTGCTAAATCAGAAGGGTAAGGAGATGACCTCGCAAATTTTGGATTTGTCGTAAACCCAATTTGGTTATTAACAATAATATGTATAGTTCCTCCAGTATTGTGTCCAGGGAGTCCAGACATTGCAAAACATTCAGCAACTACACCTTGTCCTGCAAAAGCAGCATCTCCATGTATTAAAATTGGAATAACCTGTTGTCTTTTTTTATCTTTATGAAAAAATTGTTTAGCTCTTGATTGACCTAAAACAACAGGGTTAACGGCTTCGAGATGCGAAGGATTGTCTGATAAAGAAATATGCACTAAATTATTATCAAATTCTCTATTTGATGAAGCTCCTAAATGGTATTTAACATCACCTGTAGAGTCTTTACTAGAAGAGTCAACTTCCCCCGCAAATTCATTGAACATTCTTTTGTATGATTTTTGCAGTACATTTGCCAATACGTTTAATCTACCTCTATGTGGCATTCCAATCTTCATTTCTTTAACCCCTAACTGCCCACCTCGTTTAATTATTTGTTCTAAAGCTGGAATTAAAGATTCCCCACCATCTATTCCAAATCTTTTTGTTCCTAAAAATTTTATTGCTAGAAACTTTTCAAATCCTTCCGCTTGTATTAATTTTTTTAAAATGGCTTTCTTGCCAATGGTTGTAAAATTTAAGCTATGTTCTTTTTTTTCCATTCGTTCTCTAAACCATACTTTTTCAATAGGATCTGAAATATGCATATATTCAACACCTATAGTTGAACAATAAGTTTTCCTTAGAAATGAAAGCATTTCATTAACAGTGGCATAATTCATGTCTAGATAACCATTTAAATAAATTTTTTTATTATAGTCTTCTTTTTTAAAACCATGATCATTTGGGTGTAATTCATAAAGATATTCACGCTCCATTATTTCAAGAGGGTCAAGTTTAGCAATTAAGTGACCTCTAATTCTATATGCTCTTATAAGCGCAATAGCTTTTACAGACTGTTCTTTTTCTTTTTCATACTTTTTTTGTGCGACAGGCAATTCTTCAATAAGTTTCTCATGATTTTCTGAATGATTTTTTTTAATAGTATTAATTTTTAAATTATTATTTTTTTCTGGGGACCAACTTGGGCCACGAATTTCTTTTATTACAATTTCTTGATCTTCATCTAAACCATTAAAAAATTCTACCCAGCTTTCAGGTACAGAGCTTGGATCGTTTAGATATCTCAAGTAAAGCTCCTTAATGAAAGGACTATTACTTCCTTGCAAAAACGAAGTTTGTTCGAAAATTGTATTATATTTATCTGATGCCATTTCTAGTTAAAATAAATTATTATTAGTATAAAATTGATAAAACTATCTTGCAAGTTTGTCGTGCAAAGTTTTACCTATTAGAGTTGGTGACTCTGCCATAAAAATGCCACAAGATTTCATTTTTTCTATTTTATCGCTTGCTTTACCTTTTCCAGCAGAAATAATTGCACCTGCGTGGCCCATTCTCCTTCCTGGAGGAGCTGTTTTACCAGCAATAAAACCAACTACAGGTTTTTTAATTTTTGAACTTTTAATAAATTCTGCCGCTTCTTCTTCAGCAGAACCTCCAATTTCTCCTATCATTAAAATAGATTCTGTCTCTTCATCTTCTAAAAAAAGTTCTAAGCAATCAATAAAACTTGTCCCATTAATAGGATCTCCACCAATCCCTATAACTGTAGACTGTCCTAATTGATATTCGGTAGTTTGGGCCACAGCTTCATAGGTAAGTGTTCCAGATCTCGAAACAATACCACATGATCCCTTTTTGTGAATATTACCAGGCATAATTCCAATTTTACATTCATCCGGAGTTATTATTCCAGGACAGTTTGGTCCTATAAGACGTGATTCTGAGTTAACAAGTTTTGCTTTAACTTTAATCATATCTAGAATTGGTATACCTTCTGTGATGCAAACTATTAATGGAATTTTATTTTCTATTGCCTCAATAATTGCAAACATTGCAAATTTAGCTGGCACATAAATCATTGTTGCGTCAGCTTTTGTTTTTTTTATTGCCTCTTCTACTGTATTAAAAACTGGTTTTCCTAAATGAGTCTGCCCACCTTTCTTTGGTGTGACTCCTCCAACCAAATTTGTGCCGTATGCTAGAGCTTGTTTAGAATGAAATGTGCCATGTTCTCCAGTAAAACCTTGGCATATTACTTTTGTATTTTTGTTAATTAAAATTGACATTTTTATTTTGTTACCTCAACAATTTTTCTGGTAGCTTCCTCAAGATTATTGGCAAGTATAATTTTTAGTTTAGATTTTTTTAAAATATCTTTTCCTAAATCAGCATTTGTACCTGCTAACCTGACGACTAATGGTACTATCAAATTAGTTTTTTTAGCAGCTTCAATAATGCCTTCTGCAAGAATATCACATCTCATAATTCCTCCAAAAATATTAATTAAAATTCCCTTAACATTTTTATCGGATAATATAATTTTAAAAGCTGCTGACACTTTTTCTTTGGAAGCACCTCCTCCAACATCAAGAAAATTGGCTGGTTCAGATCCATATAATTTTATAATATCCATAGTAGCCATTGCAAGACCTGCTCCGTTAACCATACATCCTATTTTTCCATCTAATTTTATATAGGCTAAATCGTGTTTACTCGCCTCAATTTCCACTGGATCTTCTTCATTAAGATCTCGTAATTTTAAAATTTCTGGATGTCGATATAATGCATTATCATCAAAGTTAATTTTAGCATCGAGACATAACAAATCACCTTCTTTAGTTAATACCAATGGATTAATTTCGATTTGACTTGCATCTTTTTGAACTAAAATTTTAAATATCGATTGGATTAAATGAAAGCTTTTTTTTCTTAATTTGTTAGATAGTTTAAATGGCTTTAATATACTGTTTACGTCTTTCTCATCGATAGACTTATTAAATTCTAATTTTGTAGTACAAATTTTTTCTGGCGAATTTTTTGCAATATCTTCGATGTTAACACCACCTGCATTACTAGAAATAAAGACTATTTTGGCGCTCATTCTGTCAACAAGACAAGATAAATAAAATTCTTTTTCAATATTGCATGTTTCTTCAATATATAATCTTTTAACTTCTTTTCCTTCTTTGCCAGTTTGGTGTGTAATTAATTTTTTTCCAAGTAAATTGTTTGCCTGTAACATCAATTCTTTTGTGTTTTTTACTATTTTAATTCCACCGGCTTTTCCTCTCCCTCCTGCATGAATTTGGGCTTTTAATACTAATTGATCTGTTTTAAATAATTTTAATTTTTTTTTAATTTCTTCAATAGAAAGTATAACAATTCCATTAGGAACTTTTATATCAAAGCTTCTAAGTATTTCTTTTGCTTGATGTTCGTGAATATTCATTTAAATCTGCTATTAAAGTAAAACCTATCTTCCCAAGTTGTAAAAGGAAATTTAAGAGTATCTCTTAGTACAAAATTTCTTTTTACTAAATAGTTATGAATTTTTTTTGAACTATAAGATTGGTATATCTTATCATTGCGGAACTCTATTAAAAAATATTTTACATTCTTAATATCATTTTGAAAACCTTTCAATACTTCATATTCATGACCTTCTGTATCAATTTTTGCTAAATCAATTTTTTTAATTTTATTCAATTTTATAATTTTGTTTAATTTTACAGTTTTAACACTTTTTCTTTCCACTATCATCCCAGATGAAGTAGTTCCAAAAAGTTTAGATTTTAACTTATAGTATGTATTATTTTTTACGTTTATAATTGATAAGCTTGAAGTTAAATCATGTTGGTTTATATATATGTTTTTTGTTCCAATTTTATTGGAGGCAGCAAAATTATAAATTTTTATATTTTTTTTATTTTTATATTTTTTTTTTATTTTTTTAAAAATTTTTAACTGAGGTTCAAGCATTAAGATTTTACATTTTTTGAAATCACGAAGAATTAAATCTGAGTATGTGCCTAAATGAGAACCTATATCAAAAAAATAATTTAGATTTAAATTATTTTTTCTTATAAATTTTATGATTTTTCTTTGATGATAATATTTATCTATAATATCAAAAAAAGTAATTGCGATATATTTTAGTAGTCTCATTGAAAGTCCTTGCATTGCTTTAATAAAGTATGGCTAAAAATAATTTTTCCTTCTTTTTTAGTTTCAAAACAGTTATTTGTCAAAATTAAACTTACAACTCCTTTTTCGGCTTTGCCAATTGAATAAATTACATCAATTTTATTTTTTTTAAGATTATTAATGAAAAACTTTTTATATGCTTCGTAATATTTTTGTCCTTTTATTGGAAAGCTAACTGAAGCATGATGCCACTGGTTTGGAGAATAATCATATATTAAAAGTGATGGTGCGATAAATTGATAAGAGGTAATTAGGCTTTTTCTTCTATTGTCATTTCGTATAATGTCTATCGAATCATTGATTGCTTCAATTTCTTCGCTTGGTTTTTCGGGATAATCTATAGTTATCCATCTTAAACCAGACAAACTAGAATGTATCTGCCCCGCATTTACTGATTTCCTAATATCAATATTTTCTAATTCGTTGAACTTTCTCTGTTCATTAAATCTATAATGGTATTTTGTTACTGAAAAAATACAAATACCAATTATTAAATATAATAAAATATTATTTTTATTAAAAACCGATTTATAATATATGTGAACAAATGCTGTTAGTAATGGTATTAAAAAGAAAATATAAGCTTGATTTGATGTTAAGATTTGATGAAAAATTAACAATAGACTTAAAGAAATAATCGAAATTATTATAAAAAAATTTTCATTTTTTTTTTTAAAATTTTTTAAAGTTGCCCCTAAACTTAAAAACAAAAATGCTAGAGGAATATAAATAAATTTATATTGAAAGAATATACTTTTAAATGATATTGTCATTGTAAGTAATCTTTGCTCGCCAACATTTTTTGCATACAAAAAATACTGCAACCAAAAACTATCTAACGGGATTTTTGTTAAATAAAAAAATAGTATTAAAAAAATTATAGAAAAAATAAAACCATATAATAATGGGAAAAAAAGAATTTTAAATTTTTTTATATTAAACACACAAAATGTAATTATTATAAATGATATAACAACTAGTGCATAACCAGTTGGTGTTTGCTTAGATAAAAATCCTAAACATAATAGAAATGGAATTATAAACAACGAAAAGTAGCTATTATTTTTTATGCCTAAAATTAGTGAGTAAAAAGATAAAATTACAAATATTGTAGAGTGATGATCAACAAACGGGGTTCCAACAATAGGATACATTAAAAGTGCAAATGATGAGCTATATAAAAAACTATTTGCCTTACTCAACCTAAATTCTAATAAAAAAAAATAAGTTAGCACAGCAATTAAAGAGTTAAAAAGCGAAGAATGTAAAACAAAACTCTTCCAAGAAATTCCAAAAGTGATAAAAAAAAATGAATTTAAATAGTCTAAAAGAGGACCGGTAACTAGCCAGTAATCTTTAAAAGGAATATAACCATTTAAAATTCTGTAACCACCGTTATATAAAACAAAATTGTCCATTGGATTCACACCAATGTGAGAATAAAAAAAATTTACACTAAATGAGAATATAATGACAGTTAATGCATAAATATCAAATTTTTTTAAAAATGTTTTTTTTAGCATTTATCTTTCGATATAATTATTAATTATATATTTTATAAATTTGAATCAATTTTTTTAGCAGATGCATATAAATTGTGAACAGCTTCAGATGAATTTTTAAGTTGGATTTTTTCTTCATCGGTTAAATTTATTTCAACTATTTTTTCCACACCGTTGCTTCCAATTACCACAGGAACACCTACATATATTTTTGAAATATTATATTCGCCATTCAAATAGGCTGCACACGGTAAAGTTTTCTTTAAATTTTTTAAGTATGATTCTGCCATCTCTACACCTGAAGCGGCAGGAGCATAAAACGCAGAACCTTTTTCTAGAAATTTAACTATTTCTGCTCCTCCTTTACGTGTTTTATCTATTATAAAATCCAACTTATCTTTTTTTATTATTTTATTTAGTGGCTTTCCATCAACTGTTGTATGATTGGGAACAGGAACCATAGTGTCCCCATGACCGCCTAATACTAAAGTTTTTATACTTTTAGACGGAACTTTAAGTTCTTGTGATAGAAAATACTTAAATCTTGATGTATCTAGCACTCCTGCCATCCCAACAACTTTATTTGTTGGTAAGTTTGAGTATTTTTGCAATGCCATAACAATCACATCCAAAGGGTTTGTAATACAAATTACAAAAGCATTAGGCGATGTGTTTTTTATTCCTTCGGCTACTTGCTTAATAATTTTTAAATTAGTTCCTAGCAAATCATCTCTGGTCATTCCAGGTTTTCTTGGAATTCCAGCAGTAATTATAATTACATCTGAATTTGAAGTGTCTTCATAATTATTGGTTCCAGTTATATTGATATTATATCCGTCTACGAAAGTGGATTGTGCAATATCTAAAGCTTTTCCCTTTGCTACACCTTCTGCTATATCAAAAAGAACAACATCAGCAAGTTCTTTTATACTTATAAGGTGTGCTAATGTGCCTCCAATTTGACCAGCCCCAATTAGTGAAATTTTTTTTCTCATGATCTATCAAATGGTTTAGTTAAGCCTCTAGTTTGTTGCAAGCATTTTCTTAAGTTCGCTTATAGCCTTTGCAGGATTTAACCCTTTTGGACAAGAATTGGTGCAGTTCATAATTGTATGACACCCGTATAATTTCAATTTATCTGATACCATCTTTAATCTTTCTTTTCGCTCTTCATCACGGCTATCTATAATCCAACGATAAGCCTGGAGTAAAACAGCTGGTCCTAAATATTTCTCACCATTCCACCAATAGCTTGGGCAAGATGTTGAGCAGCATGCACACATAATACACTCATAAAATCCGTCAAGTTTTTTTCTACTTTCTTTCGATTGATTAATTTCTTTTGTTTTAGATTTTTTTTCTTTTATTTTAAGCCAAGGCTCAATTGATTCATACTGACGATACAATGTGCTTAAATCGGCCACTATATCTTTTATTACTTTCAAGTGAGGTAGCGGGTAAATATTAATGTCTCCATTGATATCTTTATGAGATTTCATGCATGACAGTGTATTTATTCCATCAATATTCATTGCACATGAACCACAAACTCCATGAGCACATGAGCGTCTATAAGTAAGAGAAGGATCTATTTCATTTTTAATTTTATTTAAAATATCTAGTACTTTATTTCCACATTTATTTATATCAACTTCAAAAGTATCAATTTTAGGATTTTCTTTTTTATCTGGATCCCATCTATAAATATTAATTTTTCTTAAATTTTTTGATCCTGTTGTATCTTTAAAATAATTGCCTTTTAAAACTTTTGAATTTTCTGGAAGATTAAATTGTACCATTAATAGATTCTTTCTTTAGGTGGAAAAGATTGAACATCATTACTCATAGTCGATAAGGTTACTGGTCTATAATCAATTTTAACTTCTTTTCCATTGTGCCAACTTAACGTATGTTTCATAAAATTTATATCATCACGTTTTGGAAAGTCTTCTCTAGCATGAGCTCCTCTGCTTTCTTTCCTTGCATACGCAGACTCTATAGTCGTTATTGCTTGCCTGATAAGATTATCAAATTCTAGAGTTTCCATTAAATCTGTATTAAATACTAATGACTTATCTTTAACTGATATTGATTCCATGCCTTCGTATGGTTTTTTTATTTCATTTACACCTTCTTTAAGTGTTTTTTCATTTCTAAATACTGCACATTTAGATTGCATTGTTTTTTGCATTGCTAATCTTAATTCAGATGTCTTGTTTGTTCCATTAGCATTTCTTAATCTATCAAATCTATCAAGACACTTGTCCGTTTCACTTGGTGAAATTTTTTCATGTGGTGTATTAGGTTTTACTAATTCTATAGCTCTTTGTGCAGCTGATCTTCCAAATACAACAAGATCGATTAATGAATTTGATCCAAGTCTATTTGCACCGTGAACCGAAACACAAGCCGTCTCTCCTATGGCCATTAAACCAAGTACTGTTTTGTCCTTTCCATTTGATGTTAGTACTTCAGCTTTATAGTTGGTAGGTATCCCCCCCATATTATAATGCACCGTTGGAACGACTGGAATTGGCTCTTTAGTTACATCTCTTCCTACAAAAGTTTCAACTGATTCTGAAATCCCAGGTAATCTAGATTCGATTATTTTCTTATCGATATGACTTATATGAAGATGTACGTGGTCTTTATTTTTACCTATTCCTCTACCCTCGTTTATCTCAATTGCAATTGACCTGCTAACAACATCTCTAGATGCTAAATCTTTCGTATTTGGTGCATATTTTTCCATAAAACGTTCCCCTTTGGAATTTGTAAGATACCCACCCTCTCCTCTTACTGCTTCAGAAATCAAACAACCAATTCCATAAAGTCCTGTTGGGTGAAATTGAACAAATTCCATATCTTGTAAAGGTAATCCTGCACGCAAGCACATCGCATTACCATCGCCTGTGCAAGTATGCGCAGCTGTTGCTGAATAATAAACTTTTCCATAGCCACCTGTAGCTATAATTGTCATATGAGATCTAAATCTATGTATTGTTCCATCATTCAAATTCCAAGCTATAACTCCCTTGCACTCACCATCTTTCATAATCAGATCTAGAGCAAAATATTCTATAAAAAATTTGGTGTTATGTTTTAGTGCTTGACCATATAAAGTGTGTAAAATTGCATGACCTGTTCTGTCCGCAGCTGCACATGTTCTTTGAACTGGAGCATTTCCATAATCTTTTGTCATGCCTCCAAAGGCACGTTGATAAATCTTACCATTGTCAGTTCTGCTAAATGGTACACCATAATGTTCTAGTTCGATGACGGCTCTAGGAGCTTCTTTGCATAAATATTCTATAGAATCTTGATCGCCTAACCAGTCTGAACCTTTAACTGTGTCATACATATGCCAGCGCCAATCATCTTCACCTGCGTTACCAAGCGCAGCAGAAATTCCACCTTGTGCCGCAGATGTATGACTTCTTGTAGGAAAGACTTTAGAAATACAAGCTGTGTTTAAACCTGACTCACTTAATCCAACCGCAGCTCTTAAACCCGCTCCTCCAGCACCAACTACTAGAACGTCATACTCGTGATCAATTATTTTATAAGTGCTCATTAAATTTTTATATTAATAAAATTAAAATTATTACTGGAATTATTATACTCAATATTTGAACTAAAATATTTGCGACATCTTTGAGTTTTTTGCTATTAATATAGTCTTCAAAAATCTCGTTTAAACTAATTTTAGCATGAAAAAAGCCAATAAAAAATAAAGTAATCGTTAGAGTTTTAAATAATGGGTTTTCAAAAAAATTAATAGCTTCTTGATAATTTTTTTCTGAAAGTGAAATTAAAGAAAAATAAAACCAAGCAAAAAGTGGTGCTAAAATTATAGCACTTACTCGATGTAATATCCATTTTCTTGTTGCATTCATTAAATCAATCCTCTTGCTAATAACCAAAATATAATTGTTGTAACTAAAGAAGATAAAATAACTAATATTCCAGAAATTT
>Ga0209709_10004121_pt1 | contig 11835 bp, 11 predicted proteins | sample ArcticOcean_MG_C_2_FD_187435 | JGI IMG/M metagenome (GOLD analysis project Ga0209709, IMG submission 187435) | Marine microbial communities from western Arctic Ocean - ArcticOcean_MG_CB4_136 (SPAdes) (version 2) | ecosystem: Environmental > Aquatic > Marine > Oceanic | place: Arctic Ocean... | reverse complement strand
TATTTCCAAACCAGTTAGTGCAACCGAAAAACTCAGTGGAAGCCATCCACCAACTATCCCGAGGCTTATTACAAAGCCACCGAAAACTTTCATCATAGTGTGACCTGCCATCATATTAGCAAATAAACGAACAGAAAGACTTACAGGTCTACTTAAATAAGAAATAATTTCTATAACAACTATTAGTGGCAGAAGAACTGCTGGTACTCCACTTGGTACAAATAATTTTAAATATCCCACACCATGTTTCATAAAACCAATTATTGTTACTCCAATAAAAATGAAAGAAGCTAAAATAAAAGTTACAATGATATGACTGGTAACTGTAAATGCATAAGGGATCATCCCAAACATATTGCAAAATAATACAAACATAAATAAAGAAAATATAAATGCAAAATATGGTTTTGCTTTAGATCCAGCGGTATCACTAATCATTTTTGAAACAAAGCTGTAGCTTAGTTCCGCTAGAAGTTGAACTTTACTGGGTAGCAATGAATTCTTTTTTGATCCAAGATTAAAGATTAATAGTATTGCTAGAGAACTAATAACCATAAACAGACTTGCATTTGTAAAAGATATATCTATTTCGCCTAATTTTATTTCTGGTCCAATTCTATAAACTTCAAATTGGTGCATTGGGTTTGTTGCCATAATTTTTTAAATCTATTTTTGCATATTTTTTGCAGATCTGAATACGTTTACAATGCCAGCAATCACACCTACAAAAAAAAATATTAATATTAACCAGGGCTTAGTACCAAAGGTCGTGTCTAAAATAAACCCTATAATTGTCCCAACTGCTACCGCAGACACTAATTCTGTGCTCAATTTGAGGGCAGTTCCAATAGAAGGGGGTGGTTCTTGGTCTTTGTATAAATTTTTCTTAGAAATTCTATTTTTTGCAATCTCTAAGCGAGTTTTAAATGGATCTTTTGGCATTTATTTTTACGCCACCATACTCTCAGCTTTTTGTAAATCAACAGCTACCAATTGGCTAATACCTTTTTCTGGCATAGTAACTCCGTATAATCTATTCATCTTAGACATTGTTAAAGCATGATGGGTCACTATAATAAATTTAGTATTAGTAATTTTAATTAATTCTTCCAATAAGCTACAAAATCTAGTTACGTTTGCATCATCTAGTGGAGCATCAACTTCATCTAATACACATATTGGAGAGGGGTTAGTTAGAAATACTGCAAAAATAAGTGATAAAGCCGTTAACGCCTGCTCACCGCCTGACAATAAGGTTATAGACTGAAGTCTTTTGCCTGGAGGGCTAACTAACATTTCAAGTCCTGCTTCAAGTGGATCATCAGAATCAACCAATTCTAGTTTTGCATTGCCTCCATTAAATAGCTTTGTGTAAACTTCATTAAATTTTCTATTAACTTTTTCAAACGCAACCAAAAGTCTTTCCCTTCCTTTTTGATTCAATTCATTAATACTTTCTTTTAATTTGATAATTGCCGAGACCAAGTCAGCCCTGTCTTGTTCCATTTTTTTAATCTCTACTTTATATTTACTTGTTTCCTCATCAGCCCTTAAATTTACTGAACCCAATTTTTCTCTTTCCCTCTTTTTTTTGTCTAAATTTTCTTCTTGGGTAATTGCGTCAGGTAACTCCTCGACGCCATTTAAATTAGAGTTTTCAAGAATATTATTTTCCTCAAGGTTAAGCTCTGAAGTGACTCTATCCAATAAATCATTTTTTCGTTTTTTTAAACCCTCAATAGTTGCTCCAGAGCTTGCTTTTCTTTCTCGTATTTGAATAGATTTTTCTTGTACATCATTTAACTCTAGTCTTAGGGAATTAATTTTTTTATCTGTTTCTTCAATTATAACCTCATTTTCAATTTTTTCTTTTTCAGAAATTCTTAGACCCTCAGAAATTTGACCCTTCTTTTCTGCTTGTACCTGAGGCTGCCTATCAAGCTTGTCTAATTGAGAAGATAATCTATTTTTTCTATCCGTTAATTCATTTACCATTTTTTCAGAATTTGATAGTAAGTTTTTCCAGCTTTCAGTTTCTGTTTCAATAGTTTTAATTCTTTCATTTCTTTTTATAGATTCTTTTTTTATAGATTGATTTTTACTAAAACTATCTGCATATTTTTCCTGCAGTAATTTTATATTTTCATTCTTTGTAGTAATGTTTAAAAGTTTGTTTTTACTTTCCTCATCTTCTAAATTATTTAAAAAGTCATCTATTTCAATTTGGCATCTATCAAGCAAAGTAAGAGCTTGGTTGATTTCGTTACTACTTATTAATTCTTTTACCCTATCAATTGTATTTTTGACACTTTTAATTGGACCCACGCCTATATTTATATTTCCATCTGCAAAAATATTAATAATTTCATCTACTGATTTTTGTTCTTCTTTTAGCTTATTTTTAGCAGTCTCAAGATCTTCATTGGAAAGTTTTTCTGTTTCAAAATATTTAGAATCTATTTCTATTAATTCATTCTTTTCTTCTTTTAATCTTTTTTCATTAGAGTTTGCATCTATTACGATTCCTTTTTCTCTATCAATATCTTCATCAATAGTTTTTAGAGATTTCTTAATATTTTCAATCTCATCTTTGGTTCTCACATTCTCCTCATCTAAACTTTGTAGCTCTAAATTTAAACGTTGTATTTTTGAAAGATTTTCTATATTTTTTTCCCTTAGAGGAGAAACTTTGTCTGTTTCTACTTTAATTAAATTTTCAAATTTACCAATTTGCTGATTGAATTCACCAACTTCTCCCTCTGCTTCAAAATTAATTTCATTTTCTATTTTAATTTCATTGTCTATATCTAATAATTTTAAATAATATAAACCTGCTTCAATCTTTTTGATTTCCTCAGATATGGTTTTATATTTTGTGGCTTCTTCAGCTTGTTTTTCGAGGTTTAGTAATTGTTTTTCTTGCTGCCTTCTTAATTCATCAGCTTTTTTTAGATTAGCTTCTGCAGCATTTAATCTAAGCTCAGCTTCATGCCTCCTTACATGTAAACCCGAAATCCCTGCAGCTTCTTCTAGTATCACTCTTCTATCTGTTGGTTTTGCTGTTACCAATGCTCCTATACGTCCTTGGCTTATCATTGATGGTGAATGTGCACCTGTTGATAAATCTGCAAAAAACATTTGAGCATCTTTTGCCCTTACTTCTTTATTGTTTATATAAAATTTAGAACCTTTGTCTTTTTCTATTTTTCTTCGCACATCTAGTTGTTCTAAATTTTTATATTGTATTGGGCCTTCACTATTTTTATTAGTTAGAGTGATTGAAACTTCTGCAATATTTTTTGATGCTTTGTTAGAAGTTCCTGAAAAAATTATATCCTCCATTCCAGAGCCGCGCATACTTTTTGCTGAGGTTTCACCCATCACCCACCTTAAAGACTCTACAATATTTGATTTTCCACACCCATTAGGCCCAACAATTCCAGTAAGACCTTCTTCAATTAAAAAATTAGTTTTTTCTGCAAATGATTTAAATCCATTAAGTTGGATTTTTTTAAACTCCATGGATTAACTTATATCAGTTTTTCCAGGTATTTTTTTATATTTTTATAATTTAGTGTTTTTTCAAACTTTTTATCATTAATTATAATCGTAGGAGTAGCATTCACTTTAAATTTTTTTACACCCTCGATTCGATCATTTAAAACATAATCTTCAATAGTTTTGTCAGCTAAGCATTTTTCAAAATCTACATTTATACCCTCATCTTTTAAAAATTTTTTTAAATATTTTTTAGCTTCCTCTGGTGTTTTCCCCCTTGCCCATTTTTTTTGACCTGAAAATAAAATATTTAATACGTGTGGGTTACCATCATTATTGCATTGTGCAATTTTAGAAGCATTAAAAGCTGTGATATCTAGAGGAAAGTGTCTAAATTCAATTCTCACCAAACCTTTTTCTATAAAATCTTTCTTAAGGTCTGGATAAACATTTTTATGAAAGTCTGCACAGTGACCACATGTTAGTGACTCATAGGCGATTATTGTGATTTTAGCATTCTTTTCACCTACAAAAATTCTTTTGATAGACTGATTATCTTCAGCAAATAATGTAGCAGTAAAGCTAAACAGTATAATAAATAATATTGGAACTATTTTTTTCATCTTTGTTTAAATGACTTAGTCAATTCTAATAATGATTTTTTAATTTTATCGTTCTTAATACCATTAATTCTATCTGTATATTTACTATTTGTCACATGATTCTCGTTTTCATCTATCTTTTCAAATTTATTTTGAGTATCATCAAAACTTATAAATTTTAATTTCTCAACTACGACGTAGCCAAAGAAACTATTCATTTTATCCATTATTTCTTTTTTTGAATACTCCAAGTCTATTTCATGACCTCTTTTAACCATGATATGAAGAGTACTAACACCAAACTTATTAGAATTTTTAAACAATTTTGGGTAGCATATTTGAAAAATTTCACTACCCACTATGTATTTCCAGTTATTTAGAGTTTCAGAGAATATATGCCCTTTCTTTTTAATTATTTTTTTTATGTTTGTTGGTAAAGTATCTTTAAAAGATCTTAATCCTTGAAAGCTTCTATTTCTCTGCTTAATATTATTTTTGAAAGACATATTAGTTTAAAGCATGATAACAAAAAAAATTCTTTATTGGTACGATAATAATAAAAGATCCCTACCTTGGAGGGTTAGATGCTCTGTAAAGAAAAAGGAGTACTTTACCCTTATAAGTGAATTTATGCTTCAACAAACTCAAGTCAAAACAGTTATTCCATATTTTAATAATTTTTTAAAAGAAATTCCCAACTTTCAATCTCTTGCAAAAGTTAGTGAGGCTAAACTCCTAAAACACTGGCAGGGTCTTGGCTATTATTCAAGAGCAAAAAATTTAAAAAAAAGTGCAAAAATGATTGTTGATAATTATTGTGGAAGACTTCCAGATAATCTTGAAGAACTAAAAAAACTCCCTGGAGTTGGAGATTATACTGCAAGTGCGATATCAGCTATTGCATTTAATCAGCAAATAATTCCATTAGATGGAAATATAGAGAGAGTCTTAAAGCGTATCTTAAACTTAAAAACAGAAGAGGAAATAAAAAAAGAAAATCTTCATAAACAAAAAAAAATTTTTGGTAAAACGTCAAGGTCAAGTGATTATGCTCAAGCCTTAATGGAAATAGGAGCATTATTATGTAAACCAAAAAATCCATATTGTGATAAGTGTCCAATAACCAAAAATTGCTTATCCTTTAAAAAAAAAGATTTTGAAATTAAGAAAAAAGATAAAAAAATTATAGACAAATTTTATCTGGCAACTTTATATAAAAATGATGATCAGCTTTTATTAATCAAGAATGATAAATTTAAATTTCTAAAAAACTTACTTATTTTTCCCATGAAAGAGATAACTCAATCAGACTCTTTGTTAAAATCTAGCAAAAAACTGAATGTTAAAATGTCAAATATGAACATGAATATATCGATAGATTTCTCATATATTAAAAACAAACCTAAAAATGGTATGTGGATTAAAAAAACAAAATTAGAAAATTACATGATACCAACATTTACAAAAAAAATATTTGCATCTGTTAAACACAATTTATGAAAAAGGTTGCAATAATAGGAGGGGGAATTTCAGGTTTGTATATTGCGAATTTACTGAGACTAAACTCTAATTATGAAATCACAATTTATGAAAAGAATAACTCTGTAAATTTAGAAAAAGGATATGGTATTCAACTTTCTGTAAATAGTATTAAATTATTAAATAAAATTGGCTTTCAAAATACCAATTTTAATGAAAAGTTTTTTCCAAATAAAGTTAATTTTTATTCTTTAAAAGATAAAAGTAAAATATGTGACTTAGATATATCAGCTTTTAATGACCATGAAAATAAGTATACGACTTTACAGAGATTTACATTAATAGATTTTTTAAGAAATAAACTTTCAGGCAATTCAATAAATTTTAATAAAAAAGTTATTGAGGTTCAAAGTGTATCAGAAGTTACTAAAGTAATTTTTGAGGACAAGTCAACAATAGAGTGTGATTATTTAATTATATCTGATGGAATATTTTCAAAAACTAGGTCATTAACTATTAATAAAGAAATCAAGCCAAAGTACTTTAATTCGATTGCTGTAAGAGGAAATATTAATGAAAATAATCTTCATGACATTGATCACAATAATATATCTTTATTTTTAGGATCTAATTTGCACTCAGTAGTTTACCCAGTTAACAAAAATGGTCAGTTTAACTTTGTGACTATTCTTAGGAAAGATCTAAACACCCAGGAATTGGCTGATTATAGTTTATTTAGTAATAAAAAGTTTGTAGCATCTGTTTTATTGGAAATATCAGAGCAAATAGATAGTAATGTTGTTGAAAACTTAAAAGACATTAAGTGTTTCCCTATATTTGTGAGTACAGAAATACACCAACCTAAAAATAAAAATACCTTTCTTATTGGGGATGCTTTTTTTGCCTTTCCTCCAACCTTCGCTCAAGGTGCATCTCAATCAATAGAGGCCGCCCATGAACTATATACAAATTTTGAAAATGAAAAAAAACAATTCAATAAGGAAAGAATTAAAAGAACGAAGATGATTGATAGAAAATCAAGATTAAATTACTTTGCCTTTCATCTTTCAAATCCATTAATTTGCTTTGTAAGAAATATGTTAATGAGATATTTGGTTAAAAACAGTAAATTTACCAATAGTTACTTAGGTAAAATTTATAAAAACTAATTATTAGCAATTAATCTTTGTCTTAAATTGTCTATCGGAACACTCACGCCATTTATATTGCAATGCCAATAAGTCCAACCATTACAGCTTTCAGAACCAAGAATTGTTGCTGCAACTTTATGAATAGATCCCTCAGATTGGTTATGTTTGATGCTTCCATCAGCCATAATTTTTGCCATAACTTTTTTTTTTTCATCAAAAATACTTGTTCCTGGTTTAATAATACCTAGTTCAACCAAAGATCCAAACGGTATTCTTGGTTTAGATCTATTATTTTTAAGAGTATCCAAGAAACCATCTTCAATAGGTTTTGTGTTTTGAAGTCTTTGCTCAGCTGCTTTGTAATAATTTTTTTCTTTTTCTATTCCATAATAGTTTCTACCTAATTTTTTTGCAACAGTAGCGGTTGTACCAGACCCTAAAAATGGATCTAAAGTCATGTCACCTTTATTTGAAGATGCCAATAAAACTCTATGAAGTAAGGATTCTGGTTTTTGAGTAGAGTGAACTTTTTTACCGTTTTTCTTTAATCTTTCTGCTCCATTGCAAATAGGTAAATTCCAATCTGATCTCATCTGAAGATCATCATTTAAACATTTTAATGATTGATAGTTAAAAGTGTATTTAGATTTTTCACTTTTAGATGCCCAAATTAATGTTTCATGAGCATTAGTAAACCTTGTGCCTCTAAAATTTGGCATTGGATTATTCTTGTTCCAAATTACATCATTTAAAATCCAGAAACCTAAATTTTGTATAGCCGTTCCTACTCTAAATATATTATGATAACTACCTATTACCCAGATAGTTCCATCTTTTTTTAAAATACGCCTACATTCTTTTAACCAAGAAAGTGTAAATTCATCATATTTTTTAAAACTTTCAAATTGATCCCACTTATCTTTTACAGCATTGACTTTACTTCTATCAGGTCGTGTTAGAGAATTTTTTAACTGAAGGTTATATGGTGGGTCAGCAAAAATAAGGTCAAAGGTTTCACGTGGAATTTTTTTTAATTCCTTGAGACTATCACCATTAATAATTTTATTTTTAAAATTGTTTTCCATTTTTTTAAAAAACAATTAGACTCGAGATGGATTTTGAGGTCAACCTGAGATTGAAATAATTGAATTCAATTTGTGCTTAGATAAATCTAAACAACTAGATATTGTGTTACTATACTTAAAAATTATCTCAGGTTAGAAACAGGAGAAAATGTTTTTCTATGGTATTTTGTGATACCAAATTTTTTAATAGCTCTTAAGTGTTCCTTTGTTCCATAGCCTGAATTGGTATGCCACCCATATTTTCTAAATTTTATAGAAAGTGCTGTTATAAATCTATCTCTACTCACTTTTGCAATTATCGATGCAGCTGAGATGCTAGGAATTTTTTGGTCTCCCTTTATTACATATTCTAAGTTGTAGTTTTTAAGATAGGGTAATTTGTTTCCATCAATCAAAACAAGATTGGGTTTTTTTTTGAGTTTTTTGATAGCTCTTTTCATGGCCAATAAGCTTGCATGCAAAATATTGATTTTTTCAATTTCTTTAACTGACGCCCGTCCTATGGCCCATATAGAGTTTTTTTTTATATATATGAAAAGTTGCTCTCTTTTTTTTTTAGATAAGCTTTTTGAATCTTTTAATAATTTTTTATTAATTGATTTATTTAATATAACTGCAGCAGCATAAACTGGACCAATCAAACTTCCTCGGCCAACCTCATCAACTCCAGCTAAAATTTTCATTAAATGTCAGAATGTAAATTTATAATTCTTTTTTTTATTTTTTTTAAATCTTCCCAGGAATATTTTTTATTCTCAGGGGCCCTTAAAAGATAAGAAGGGTTAAAAGTAATCATAATATTATAACTTATATTTTTTATAATAACTTCTTTCCATTTTCCTCTTTCAGTAGATATTTTACCATTATGTCCAGTTAAAGATTCCATTGCACTACTGCCCATTAAAATTATTATTTTTGGATTAATAATTGAAATATGTTTTTGAAGAAATTGTGAGTATTTTTTAATTTCCATTGATGTAGGTTTACGGTCATCTGGAGTTCTAAAATTTATAGCATAAGTAGAATAAATATTTTCTTTTTTTATATCAATTGCCATTAACATCTTCTTTAAAAGATTTCCAGACTCACCTAAAAAAGTTAGTCCCATTTTATCCTCTTCAATACCCGGTGACCCACCAATTAGCATAATAGGACTATTAATATTTCCATCTCCTAAAACTATTTTTTTTGAATTATCTTTTAAACTACAATTATTAATTGAAGATATCTCAGCTTTTAATTGAGCTAGTTCCTTTTCTTTATTGCCATTTTTTTCTTTAGAAATAGTTATAATTTTTTCCAACCTATTAATTGGCCTTTCATTAAAAGTAAATTTGGACTCTATTGAATTAATTAACTCAAAATCATAATTGGTATTTTGATTTATTACTTTTTTAGACATACAATGACTTAATGTTTATAAAATATTTTAAGCTAGTTTCAATTATAGTATTTTTTTTTCTGAGCTCATCATACTCTAAAAGCCAGACTTTAAAAAATTTTAATTCTGGTCATTTGTCTAATTATTTTTCAGGAATAGTTGCTTATGAAAATAAAAGCAACCTAGATGCTTTAAAATTTTTTAAATCATCAAAATTTTTATTAAGTAAGCATGATCCGTATCTCAAGAAGTATATTTATGCCCTAGTACTGGAAGGCAAAATTCATCAGGCAACAATCGAAATTAAGCAAAATTTAACCAAAAAAAATTCCAATTTTTTTGAGGCTTATTTAATATTGGCATTAGACAGTTTAAAGAGAAAAAATTTTGATAAAGCTAAAGATTATCTTGATAAGTCCTTTGTGTTTATTAACAATGATAAACTCTCATTAGTTATATATAAAACTCTTAAACAATACCTTCATATTTTTGAAAAAAAAAAAATACCTAAGCTAAAAGAAAAATTTGGACAATTTTCATTTATAAATGAAGTTTTTCAAAAATGCTATGTTGATGATAAAGATGTGCCAAAATACTTTAGGGCATTAATAAATAATAATAATGATGGCGATTATTCTAGGTATATTTTTTTTCATATTAATTATTTAATCGAAAATAATAAAGTACAAGAAGCGCAAAAAATAGCTAGTAACTTAGACTATTTAAATAGTTCATTGCTAATATCACAGAGTAAGAAATGGATAGAAGAAAAAAAATTAAAAAATTTTAATAAAATATTTTCATGTAAAAATTCTAACGATATTACAAGTGAGTTCTTTTTTTTAGTAGCAAATTTGTATTCATCACAAAACGATTATAACAGATCCAACTTTTATTTAAATATATCGCATTATTTGAATCCTAAATTTAAGTTTAATTTATCTCTATTAGCTAAAAATTATTATTTGAATAATAATTATGAAAAAACTAAAGAAATTTTAGAATATTTTAGTATTCAAGATGATATTTATTACTGGTTTAAACTAAAGAAACAGGCGCAAATAATTTCTAAAGAACTAAGCAATGAAGAGTCATTAAATTTTATTAATGAAAAGTTCAAAGAAATAAAAAACCCATCTGCAAAAATAGTATTTGATATTGCAAACTTTAATAAAAACTCAGGGAAATATCAAAAAGCAATTTTTTACTACGACCAGGTTTTAACTGGGGTTAGCCTAAATTCTGAAATTTATGCTAATATTTTATATAGAAGGGGAAGCAGTTATGAAAGATTGGGTAATTACTTTAAGGCAGATAGAGATTTTTTAAAATCACTAGAAATTGAACCCAATGACGCATATGTATTAAATTATTTAGCATACTCATGGTTAGAAAGAGAATATAAAATTGATATTGCAATTGAAATGCTTGAAAAGGCTTATTCCATTAAACAAAACGATCCCTATATAATAGATTCTATTGGTTGGGCCTATTACTTGATTGGTGATTTTTTGAAAGCCGAAATATTTTTAAAAAAAGCTGTAGAGTTAATGCCCGACGATCCAACGGTTAATGATCATTATGGAGACATACTTTGGAAGCTAGATAGAAAAATTCAAGCAAGATATTTTTGGAAAAGTGTTTTGAATTTAAAAGAAACTGAAGATAAAATGAAAAAAAATATTAATATTAAATTAATTGAAGGTCCTAAAAACTCTTAAGTCATGACCACATTTAATTTTAAGTCGTATGCTAAGGTAAATCTTGCTCTAAATGTCATTGGTAAGTTATCAAAACTCCATAAAATTGAAACTATAATTTCTTTTATCGATTTATATGATTTAATTTCTTTAAAATTAATAAACAGTAAAGAGCATAAAGTATTTTTTAAAGGTAAGTTCTCAAAGGGTATTAGTAAAAATAATACGATTTCAACTCTTTTAAAATTATTAGATAAAAAAAAATTACTAAATAATAAAAAATTTAAAATCAATATTATTAAGAATATACCTCAAAAAGCTGGTTTGGGAGGCGGCTCAATGAATGCATCAAGTTTAATAAACTTTTTTATATTTAAAAAAATTTTAAAAATTAAAAAAAAAGAACTAGTTAAATTAACCCAATTAATAGGATCAGATGTTATTTTGGGAATAAATCCATCAAATGCTATATTGTCTTCCAATGGCAACATTAGAAAGTATAAGAAAAAAATTAAATTCTATACTTTGGTTGTAAAACCACATTTTGGCTGTTCCACAAAATATATTTATTCAAAAGTTAAATCTTTTTCAAGTGCACAATTTAATTTTCCAAAAAAACATATGCTTAATAAAGATTATTTAAAAAATTTAGATAATGACCTTGAGGTAATTGCATTTAAAAAATACCCTGAAATAAAAAATATTAAATTATTCTTAGAGAATATACCAAATACAATCTTTGTTCGCATGTCAGGGTCAGGATCATCAATTGTGTCTTATTTTCATTCCAAAAGGGCCTGCAGCAATGCATTAAAGCAATTTAAAAGGAAATTTAATACTTATTGGTGTATCACATCAAAAACTATATAATTTTTTTTTTTTGTGATATATGAAATAAATATTGGCCCATGGTGAAGTGGTATCACATCTGTTTTTGGT
>Ga0209709_10004118_pt1 | contig 11837 bp, 7 predicted proteins | sample ArcticOcean_MG_C_2_FD_187435 | JGI IMG/M metagenome (GOLD analysis project Ga0209709, IMG submission 187435) | Marine microbial communities from western Arctic Ocean - ArcticOcean_MG_CB4_136 (SPAdes) (version 2) | ecosystem: Environmental > Aquatic > Marine > Oceanic | place: Arctic Ocean... | reverse complement strand
TCTGCACCAACCAGCACTGGCTCAAGTTCATGGAGAGCGTGGGCGGCCAGACGGACGGCAACGAGGGGCGGCCGTACTACGCGGACATCAAGCACGACACGCCACCGGGGTGCTCCACCAACCCGTTTAGCAAGCACACGGAGTATGGGGGACTGCACCCCTTTGGCCCGTCGGTGTCGCACAACCACAAGCGCTTCAAGGAGCCGACGGCCGATCACCCGGGCATCAACGTGTCGATCGCCGGCACGCTCGACGAGCGCGGGATGCCAATTGACCTCCACCCGTCGCTCGTCGACCCGCGGCTGTGGTACGACCCGGACACGCAGGACTTTGACCCGCCGCAGCACGTCAAGGACAATGGCTGGTGCCACATGTGCCACGACCCGAGCATCACCAACATCTTCAGCGCGCCCCTGCCGAACAAGATGCACGGCAACGTGGAGCCCGACGAGATCCTGCTGCGCCAGTACTGGGCGCTGTACAAGGACAGCAACCCGATCCTCGTCAAGGCGCAGCAAAAGGGGTTCTCCACCTTTGAGCAGAACCGCGACAACGTGCTCGCACTCTTCCACCACGAGGACGGCCTCGACCCGGATCAGCTGCGGCTGAGCCGCGCGGTGCTCGAGACAGATCTGCTCTCCGTCGACAGCATCGACAAGAGCGCGGCGGAGGAGGCCACGATCGAGCACCGCGCCTACGGCAAGACGACGCAGCGCAAGGAGGGTGACGTGTGGGTCTTCTCGGTGCGCCAGATCCTGCGCGACCACTCGATTGAGCAGGAGAAGGTGCACGGCATGGTCAACCAGTACGACAAGCTGCAGCGCGCGGAGCTGCGCAGCGTCAACTACAATGCGCAACCCGGCTCGAGCGAGGTGTTCAACCAGAAGGACGAGACGCGCAAGCGGCAGCTGGAGCACGCCGAGGCGACGACGGCGGCCGTCAAGCTCGGCCTGCAGCGCTTCCACCACGCGTACGGGCGCAAGAAGGCGCGCAAGATGATCCCACCGGGCTACTACGACATCGCGCACGTGGGCCTCAAGGAGACGCTCAAGGAGGCGGGCGAGATCGCCGCGCGGCTCAGCGCGCGCAACCGCGGGCACAAGGTCAATCCCGACGACGCACACGCGAGCGACGGCACGGCGAACATCGGCTTTGGGCACTTGCAGTCGCTCTCGGCCATCGATCGCACGCCCTTTGGCCACCACCGCGCGCAGCTCATGCACCTGTTCTCGGGCACGCTGCGCATTGCGGGTGGCGACGTCAAGCTGATGCTCGACATGCACTGCCACGCCTTTGAGCCCTTTGCCGAGGTGAGCTACTTCTTGATCATGTGCGCTTTAACAATCACACCACACACCGCACACTGCACACACTACTTCTGAAGACGCTGATAAATTGCGACCAATATGAGTCTACCCTTTTCCCAACCAGGTGCGGCGGCGCCGGCTCGGGCAAATCGATGCGCGCCAAGCGGATGCAGGCACTGCTGCCCGAGGGCTGGATCAAGGGCTCGGGATCGAGCAGCGCAAAGGTGAGTCGTGCTGCTTGCACAGCCCCATAATGAAAACACTGACCCCACGCTTTGTGCCGTGTCAGGCGGGCATGAACGGAGGCATGGACTATTTATGCGGCCGACTCGTCTACTACGACGGTTTGCACACCGCCATTGAACCCGTGCAATTTTAGTTGCTTTACTCATGCATTTGTTTGTCCCATGCAGAGATCCCCAACGACTTTGCCTCGAGCGACAACGAGCGCATCGAGTGCGCGCGCAATTAAACACGCGGGTTCTTTACAATTGCTCACGCTTGCCCCTGTTGCCTGGCAGGTACCTTAAATCTATTACCATGGAACAGCGGGTGCTGAACACGCGCTCGGTCAAGACGGTGGGTTCAAACGGCCTCGAGAGCTGGACGACGGTGGTGCTGGACTCGCTGCACTACGAGTCGCACCTAATCTGCACCAACTGCGGCCCGCTCGGCCTCAGGGGCGACAACGTGGAGCCGTCGACCAACCGCACGGCGCTGACGGACCGCTCGTGGGCGCACATTGTGCACTCGGCGGAGGACGACGACGAGACGGGCGACATCGAGTTTGACATGCAGACGGCGACGGACGAGGTCAAGCAGCAGGTGAACCGGTACCGCGTCAACGCCTGCCTCGTGGCCTACGTGCTCATCTACATCAAGCACATCCCCTCGTGCCGACCCAACCTCACCTACGCGCACATGCTGTGCAACAAGTGGTACGACATCCTGTGGGTCGAGTACAATGTGCCCAAGCCGTCGAAGCGCAAGAAGATCAAGCTGCGCATGCTGCTGGAGCTCTTTGCGACGGAGAGCGCGGTGTACGAGAAGTTTATGCTGCGCGAGTCGGGGCTTGACTTTGAAGACATGCGGCCCGACGAGAATGGCCACCTGAATCCCTTCTGTATTGAGCAGCTCACCGACGTGGTGCGCAGTCTGCAGCGCTGCGTCGACCTCGAGGTCATCCACAACGCCTGGTCGCACAGCCTCGACCACTCGCCCGCGACGACATCGCACCGCTTCCAGCTGATGTCGGAGTTGGCGGGCATGCACGGCTCGATCCCCGACAGCGTGCGCATTATGGGGCCGGGGCCGGACCCGGGGTATGATCCGGGCGCCATCCAAGACTCGGAGCGCGAGCACACGCAACACTACACGCCAACGGACGAGCAGGGGATGTCCCAGTTCGACGCACCGGTGCAGCCACAGGGGCGCGCGGCGGAGCCGGAGCAGGACGAGGTCGACTACGACGACCTCGTGGGGCTCGTGGACGAGCAGCAGGCTATCGAGCAGTCGCGTGCGCCGCCGCCCGATGCCTCCGAAGTCGTCATGGCGGCCGTCAACCAGCCACGTGGAGAGGCGTCGCCGCCGCCGCCGCCGCCACCACCGCACCAGCACATGCCCAAGCCGCTCACACCCGCGCAGCAAGCGAAGTGGGACGCGCGGCACACCGAGCCGCTCGTCGCGGCCAAGGCCACAAACGGGAATTCAGTCAACGAAACCGTGGTATTTCCGCGTTTCATGAGGGATGGCCTCTCGCGCGAGGAGGCGGCGGCGGGTGCCGAGGAGCTGGCCGAGCGTCGCGAGATCCGCTGCGAGCTGAGCCGACGGGGGTTGGTCAAGACGATCAAGCACGACGACAGGGGCCAGCACCAGCAGGTGACCAGGATGTTGACCGACAAGTGCGACAAGAACACCAAAGAGCCCCTCATGCGCCTGCCATCGACGGGTCAATACATCAGCGCCGAGCGCGCGGCGGGCGCGTGCATGCCGGACACGCAAGAGGTGATGAACCACGGCTACGCAGAAGGATTCGTCCGCGACGTCGTCTCTGGCAAGCCTTCGGGGTCGTTTGGGTCCGAGCACGCCACGATTGGCCACTCACCCAACCTCAAGTGGGAGTACAAGGTGCGCACGACCGACGACATGAACAAGCCGGCCGACTACGACTTCAATTGGGCTCGCCTCAAGGCCTTCGGCACCTCCAATGGGGCGGACGCGTCGATCAATGTTGGAGGTGGGCAAAAGGTCAGGTCGGTGTGGTCGAGCAGCGCGCGCGAGATCAAGACGATGTCCGTGACCGGCAACCACTCACTGATCAACACCAGGTCGATGACCTTGGAGAGCGTCCGTGACACCCTCTTCCAGATGGGCCAGAGCTTGGCCGAGAACAAGATCCGCATCCCGCGCCACACGTCCTCGCACGCGCGCGAGCGGCTCAACAAGTACTCCAACATGCTTGAGGACACGTGCGAGTTCACGAGCACAAACCCACCAAAAGCTGTCCACCCGCACTGCATGCTGGTGAAGAACATGGGCAACAATAGCTACAAGCTGGACCCGGCCTTCCAAGCGGCCAAGGGCTTCGAGCGCCCGGAAAGCTCCACGGCGGGCTCCTCGGGCTACGAGAAGCGGCTCGACTACCTCGTCGACAAGCGCGCGCTGCCCTCGTGCATCCTGCCGGAGAGCTTCGAGAAGGGCGTGCCGATCACCGAGTGCGAGGGCGGCAACGGCATCTACTTTAACAAGTACGTTGCGAGCGAGCACGCCTCACTGAAGATGGAGAGCAGCAAGTTCCTGGCCACGGTGCCCGGGATCGCGGGCGGCAAGTTTACCGAGGGTCCCCCCTCGTTCAAGGCCCACCGAGGCGGCGACACGCGCGAGCAGGAGGACGTTGCGCTCGACGAGACGCGCAAGCAGGTGGAGGCCAAGCGCGGGTCGTCGGCCTCGGTGGCCGGCTCGGACACGCATAGCAAGCGGCAGAAGACGGTTGGCTCGCCACCGATAGACGTGGACCATGAGGAGGAGGACACAGAGGAGGCCCCCGACGGACAGTTTGCTGAGCTGTCGGGTTCGGACGCGGAGGAGCCGCCGGAGGAGCCGCCGGAGCTGGGCGCGGGCGCGTCGTCGAGCGACCTCAGCTCGGTGAAGCATGGCGTCGAGCGCCCGGAGTCGGAAGGTGATGGCGTGCGGCCGGGCCCCGGCGCGTACGACAGGGCGGCGGCGGCATCTGTTGCGCCCTCGCTCAAGCACGAGTCGATCCCGTCGCTGTGGGATCAGGGCGCGATCTTCTTCTCGCTCAAGATGGCGGCGACGCTGCACAACGACTGCGAGACGTACGTCGACGCGGTGCGTGCCAATTATGCAGATGTCTACCAGCACGAGGAGCGTGAGGAGACGCTGGAGAAGCTGCCGCACATCACGATGCGCTTTCCGGGCATCACCGACCCGCAGGCAAAGGATGACCCGGACCCTAAGAAGCGTAAGGACGACTACTGGAAGGCCAAGCTCATGGCGCCTCTTAGCTGCTCCATACCACTCAAGCAGTCGCGCTACTGCGACGTCGGCGAGCAGGTACAGAGCGCGCGCGCGAGCACCGCGCTCACCGAGGCGGTGCACTCGCTGGCGCATGGCCGCACCGTGGCGCACAACGACCCCGAGGTGCTCGAGTACGAGGCGGAGGCGCGCGGCGTCAACTCGGGCTTCGTAATGGAGGGCAACCTATTCGCACGCAGCACGTGGCAGCGCTTTACGCTGTCGGCGCTCGACGCGCGTGGCATGCGCACGCCAGACGAGGAGCGTCGCATCAACGACCAAGGCCTGTGCATGTCCCACCGCGTGCGCAATCACATGGCCGCGGCCGGTGGAGATGTGCGCAACGTGTCTCTTGGTGGCTGCACGCTGGCCAAGGAGCGCACCTTCGCCTCAATGGAGCGCAACAAGCGCAAGCGCGCCGCCGACTTGGCAACCGGCTTGGAGTCGGTCGCCGCGCAGTGCCGCAAGCAGCAGGTCGAGAACGACCGCGAGGTAATGGAGGACGCGCTCGACAACCAGTTTTTGATCTGAGCACGCTAATCGCACGGCGGGTGGCGGGGTTGTGTGCGTGTGTCACAAATAAATAAACCGTATTTATGGGACGTGAACAAGGGAAAAGGGATCCGCCGAGAAATGGCCGCAAGCGGTTCACGTCTCGAGGCCGTGCTTCGCGCAGGCCAGTCGAGACTGCAGGCGACGGGTGGGGGGTTGCCGGCCTTTAAGAAGAGGCAAAACGACGAACTTGCGGAGCAGGAGAAACTTGCCGCGCTGTATCTCAAAATATTCGGCTCGGATGACGAGAGCGGTGATGATGAGAACGACGACCACGACAGCAACGCAACCATTCCTTACGGCCTACAAAGCCCATCCAGAGACGAGATGGATGTCGATTCGGAAAGCGACGGCGTCGAGCCGGAGGAGGACGAAGATTGGCACGAAGGACCGTCGCCCCCCAAGGTGGCGCTCAAGCTTCGGGGCAATGGAGAGGAACCCGGCGCGTCGCAGCAGATGAAGGACGACGCCGTAGCAGCGATGAGGTTGCACGAAGAAATGAAGAGGGCGACGGCGCGCGAGACGCGGCGCCCCGCGCGTATGGTTCCAAAGCTCAAAGGCAAGTCCAACGTAAGGGTGGAGGAGGAGGAGTGGTGGTGAGGTGTTGCTGTGTGTGTGTGCGTGTGTGTGCGTGAAACGAAATATGCCCGTTTGCGTCCATTTATAACCAAGGGGGCGGTGCGCGGCGATGTTGGCATTGCTGAGCGTTGCGCTCACGCAGTGCGAGTCGGGACGGCTGGTGAGGGAGATTCCCGTGGCGCGATACTCGCCATGGTGTTGCGGCGGCCAGTCCTACGTCTGGTTTGACGACTTGGCGCAAGACGACATAGACGCCATGCGCGACGGATACGTCACGGTGGCGCCGATGACCGACACGTCCATCGAACTGCCCACTTCGGCATACCTCATCGCCAACAACATGACGCTGGCGTACCGCAATAATGGAACTCAGTTATGGGAGAATGAGACGGCAGGAACGCTGCACCCGTACCTGTACATTGAGTACTCGCGCTACCCGGCGGACTACCCGCCCAACGAGCCGGCCAACGCGGCGACAAATTACTCAATCGGAGCCAACAGCAACTCTGAAACCTACAGCGCGCACACGAGCCAGAGCAGCGCGGCGCTCTTCCGGGTCTACGTCGACGAGTGCAACTCCCCGCCCACGAGCCCACCGCCACCGCCCGTCATCGGCGCCATGTGCACCGAGGGCTACTGGCCGCTTTACATGACTGTGGACGAGGCCGCTGCGATCTCGCCCGTCAACACGTCGCACACACACGACTTCCACGGGGTGACGTATCACATGCCCGACGGTTTCACGGGCACCATGCACGGCGAGCCCGGCACCGTGTGCGATTGGTGGACAAGGGGCTTGCCGCCCAACAAACCACCCTCGCCGCCGTTGCCCCCGCCCCCCGCTCCGCCACCCAAGCCGCCCGAGCCGCCCTCGCCGCCGCCACCGTACCAACTTCCAGTCGCCACGCAAGTCCTGTTGATTACCATCATCCCGTCCGTGCTCATCGTGTTGGGCGTCGTCGGTTGCATCTCATGGAATCTGTACCATGGCACCAAGCGTGGGGTCGTCGAGCTGAAGCAGCAAAACCAGCAGCAGCGCAGACGGTTCTTTAAGCTCGATAATTTGTAGCACAGGTGCGTGTGCGGGACGAGCGTGTGTGCGTGCGCGTGTACGTGTCAGTGTGTTGAATACAGAACATAACGCGTCACGAATAAGCGTAAAATTAAGAACGGGTGAAGCGATGACCATGCGCCTTGAAGCGGTGCTGCGCGCCGGTAAGACGCACGAGACCGCAACGGGGGCCGATGGCGAGTGCCTCACACGCGCGCTCAAGCGCACGAGCCTCGTGCCCACGGGCGCGTGCCTGCCACGCGGATTTGATCCCGACTACTGCGCATACGACCGCTACTACACTCTGGGGTTGTCGCTGGTATCAACTATGATGACGGCGTTAATCGCTGCAGGTATGCCCGATCGCATGTACGAAAGCATGGTTGATCGTATTCGAGACACGTTGGGGAGCTACTGTCACACACCCAACCACGGATGGGTCTACGACGACACGTGGGACTTTAAGGAGCAAGACGCCCTATCGAGCGTCATTCCACCTCAGTATCGAGAGACTTCAAAACAGGAGGCGCGCCAAGACTTCTCAAAGCTGTGCGCAGCCATGGACGAGTCGCTTGCTGCCTTTCAGCCGGATGGGATTTTATCACGTGCTGGAAAATACACTGCAGGGCGTCGCAACGTAATAATGAATCTCAGAGCACAATCCAGACCAATGAATCTGCTTTGGAACAACCTAATACAGGCGCTCAGAACGCTCGTGTGCAAACTCGTTCTTCCAAAAAGTTTTGTTCTCGACATGCACATGCTACCGGCCAACATTGTCTCATGGATAGAGAAGACGGACTCGCTTCACACAGGTGTGACGTATCTAGATGTCTACCTTTGGGCCGACGCCAGCGCCAAGTACATCTCGCGGTACATGAACGAGTACACACTCATGATTGCAAGCTTCTTTCGGGTCAACGCAAAAAACCTGCGCACGGGCAAGCCGCTTATGGTCAACCTCAACACGTTTGCGCAACAGTGCCGCGCGGACATCGTCAACGGCCCCAATACGCCACCCACGCCTCCTACGGTCGAGGAACTTGCTGCCGCGTGGGCGTACACTGAGTCGGAGAAGCGCCGCCAGGCCGACCTCGTCGATGAGGTCATGAAGATGCCGACCGTTATGGCGTCGTACGAGTGAGCACGTGTGCGTGTGCGGGACGAAAGTGAATGGGGTGCACGTTTGTGCGTGTTTGTTTGTCTTACAGATTCGCCCTTCTTTTCAAAAACACCAATTCACGCGGGCATCTGGGCCAGTGACGGCACATTCGCCGTCTTCTTGGCGACGGCGTCCGACACTTGTAGTTCCGCGTACACTCGATCCTTCCCAGTCGCGACGTCCTGCCGCGCGCGACACATGTTGCCCGCGGAGATGATGAGCACGATACCAGCCGCAACGAAACCACCTGAAACGACGACGAAGACTGGGCTTGAGTAGAGGGCACCTATCAAGCAGAGTAGGCCGATGACGACGAAGACAAGTCCGACGATGTCCGACTCGTTCATTGCAGCCCTGTACCCGCAATATGGCGCATTCAGCTTATACGATAAAAGGAGAGATGGACAACCTGAAGCTTCCGTCGATGTACGCGCCCGTCAAGTCGGTGCGGCGCAGTCAGTATATTTACACGCGGGGAGAGGTCGAGGTGGCCGCGTGGACCATCTCGTGTGCCTTTTTGGTCGCGTTCGCGACGGTCGTGCTCACGGGCGTTGTGGCGCTGTCCTCTGCTCCGAGAGCCGACGTGGACTACGCCGGGCTAGGCAGCAACGCCGTCTGCCTGCGCGCGGGGCGGCGCGCGGACGTGGCCATTGTCTACCTCGACGTGGGCTCGCCGCTGCAGCGGCTAAAACTGCTCCTCGACCTCGAGAATGTGGTGCCGCCCGCGGGCGAGTCGCTCAATATCTTCTCGACGCGGCTGCACAAGAGCCTTTCGATGGCATGCCACGACTTGGATCCCCCGCGCAACTACGCGCAGCAATGCCACGACCTGGTGCTAGTGGCGCCAAATGGTAGCACGAGCGACCAAGTGCTCGTGCACACCACGTTCGTGTACCAAAACGACCGAGCCGCGTACTCCGAAGATCAGCCGGCGGCGAACGCCGGCCTCGACGGCACGTTCCGACTGACGCTCGGGCAGACGTACTGGTTGACGGCAACGCACCTGTGCTTTGCGCCGCTCGCGCCGCCGCCTCCACCCGCGTCCACACCCGCGCTCGACGTGGCCGTGGTCGAGGACCGGCTCACCACCACGCAGCACGACCTGCTGGTACACGACTCAGACCTGGCTTTTGACGCGCGGTGCAACGACACGCTGCAAGGCGCAAGAGTGCGACTCTTCCCCGCTGAGGCGGCAAACGAGGCCACGTCCTGGCTCAGCCTGAGTGGCCGGTTCCTGTACGAATACGGCAGCGCCGTGCTGGAGAAGCGTCGTCTCGTCGTCGAGGCCGGCGAAAACTGCTCGGTCGCGCTCGAGGAGCTCGCGCACCAGCTCGACATCTATCACACCGACTGCGGTGGGCTCGCCCTCGGCCGCTGCCAGATCGAGGCGTCCATCCCTTACCGCCGACTGGCGGCGCGGCGCATGCGGATCGACCTGCAGCCCAGCGGCATCGGCACGCTGACTTCGGAGTCGGCACGGTCGCTGGGCAACCTCAAGCAGAGCTACGCCGACGCGCTCACCTCAGCTATCGCGCGGCTCCTCGTGCTCATCCTGACGGCCGCCGTCGTGTTCGTGCGCGGCTCGCAGAACGCCACAAGCTCACGCTGGCTGCTGAGCAATGTGATCGATGCGCTGCACTGCCGCAACGCCTTCTCGGAAGACATCACGCCCCAGAACTCCGTTACGACGTACGACCGTGCCGACAAGTGGATTGACGCGCTGATCAGCGTCGCCGCGTGGACGTCGCGGCTTGTTGTGCTCATATTCGTGGCGCCGTCGTTGGTGGACGATCACCAACGAGTCGTTGTTGCGTTCCAGGCCCTCGGAATCGCGTGCTCATTTGTGCAGTTTTCGCTGCGATACGGGCTCATAGTGCGCAAGGACAGCGAGGCGCCTATCACGACGCTGGGAGGCCCCATGTCGGTCGTGGACGTCACGAGCGCGGTGCTCATGCTCTTCTCCGACGCGCCGCTGCTTGGCAGCGACGGTGGCAACTTTGCGTCCATAGGCAGGTTGCTCATTGGCCTGCTCATCAGCCTCGCCGTCTGTACGCGCATCTGCTTCAGCACGGCCATGGTGGCCACCATGGCCGTCTCGGCAACCAACGGCAACCGCAAAGAGCTCAAGTGCCACAAGCTGACGCTCTCGGTTGCGACGGCCACGTGGCTTCTTCAGGGAATTGCGACGTCCGGCACGCTGGCGCTGCTCTTTGTCAACCCTGCGGCACTCTCGCTCGCGCGCTCACAGACGGGCGACACTCGCGTTGTAAAGTACGCCATCTTCCTCGGGCTCATCTGCACGAGCCTGCCCACGTTTACAAAAGTGAGCCTGCGTGTGTTTCAGGACGAGTGCAAAGAGGCGTGAGTGAGTGAATGTATTTTTCTCTCAATGTTTCAAAAATGTCACCTTGAGCACAGGGCGCTATCTACGAAACGAGAGACACGCGTGTAAGCTTACACTCATAGTAAGTAAGTCGGTTTGCGCCAATGGAGTTCAAGCTCTGGTCCTTGCTGCTCCTCATTGCCGACAGAGGTGGTCTACCGTCACCCACCCCCGGAACACAGGCATGTGTCCTGGATGCGGGCGCCAACGATGGCACGAGTGCGGAGATTCTTGCCAGCGCATTCCGGCGACTCCATCTGCACGTGCTGGCGATCGAGCCCCTTGCAAGTAACGTGGACGTCGCACGTCGTCGCGCACGAGGAGTACGAAACTTGGAGGTGCTCCACGCCGGACTGGGTGCTGTCAATGGCAGTGTGGGGCACTACCCTAAGGTCTTCGACCAGCGCCGTGGCGAGATTGGATTGCAGATAGCATCCTTTAGGCCAGCGGACAACACGGGAGAGGCATCCTACCCAATTGTAACCATCGACACGCTCTTTGCCGCGGGGTCGGGTCGCTCGCTTGCGCTGGCACATCTCGACCTCGAAGGAAGCGAGCCCGATGCGCTCCACGGGGCCAACCTCACCCTCCTGCGCGACCGACCAGTTCTGACAGTCGAAACCTACCCACTGTTCATACCAAGCCAGCATCGTGCTGTCATGTCCCATCTCGAGGATTTGAAATACGACGTTTACACGGTAAAGGAGGCGGTTGGGGGCATACCAGACGGACGCAACCGCGTCGCAATCCCGCGCGAGAATAGGCATTTGCATTGGATTGTAAACCACTGGTTTGCCATGACGTGAGGGGATTTGTGGCGTGAGCGTGTAGTAGCAAAACATTCCCAACACGCAAGGCTTTCACTTCGAGAGGTGCGGGCCCAGCCCGATCCCTCTCCCCCACGTTTACAAAAGTGAGCCTCCGTGTGCTTCAAGCCGCGTGCAACGAGATGTGAGTGACTTCATAACAATGTGTGACCGACCGTAAAAGCATGGTGAAGAATCATGGCACAATTGGTAGTACAACTGCACGAGCAGTGGAAAGTGCTGGACGTGGACACAACACAACGAAGGTCACAGCTGCTTGCGCGCAAGGCGATCGTCGACGACGCCATGAAGAATGCAAATGACGCGCGTTTAAATGCACAGATGGACTTGCTCGAAATCAACTTGGAGCTCGAGGCCATCCAACTTGACCGGAAGGCGCTCATGGACAGAATGGCCCAAGCCACCATAGCATCCCTAGGTGAAAGTATGGGCGCAAGCGCCT
>Ga0209709_10004117_pt1 | contig 11838 bp, 6 predicted proteins | sample ArcticOcean_MG_C_2_FD_187435 | JGI IMG/M metagenome (GOLD analysis project Ga0209709, IMG submission 187435) | Marine microbial communities from western Arctic Ocean - ArcticOcean_MG_CB4_136 (SPAdes) (version 2) | ecosystem: Environmental > Aquatic > Marine > Oceanic | place: Arctic Ocean... | reverse complement strand
TTGTATTATTCATTGGTACAGAGTGCATAAGGTAAGATGGGAATAGAAGAAGCATTCCAGGCTGAAAACTAATATTAAATGTTTCCCAACTATACTCTGATTCTCTTCTATCAGCTTGATGTTTTGGCTGTAAATAAGAAGCACTTATACCACCAGCAGGTTTATGAAATGTAATTGCTGGAGTTTCTTCTTCTACATACCCATAAAAGAAAACACTTGAAATTAAACTGTTTGGATGTGAATGTATAGTGTGAAATTGACCAGGCTCCTTATAACTAACCCAAGTCTGTGAAAAAGAATACTCATCATAATCATATTTTAAAATCTCATCCGCATACACTTTAACATGACCCAAAACAAAATCAGACAATTCTTTACACTCGGGCTCATTCATTATATAACTATTCTCTGAATGGCTACCATATTCTACAATTTTATCACCTTCTTTTTGTTTAACAGAATCAAAATAATTACAAGTAGTTGATAATGCAGGCGGTATCTCTAATGTATAAACCGGCGTAGGGAATAAACCTAATACAGTTGCATTATTATCCATTTTCATTTCATTCATGATGCGTATCTTCCAAAATCAATTCCACTAATTGTATGTGTATCACCCAACTTACCTTTTGTTAATGCATTTATACCCAAACTTTTTCTCATCTTTTGTTTTGGATTTGGTGGGACACCGTGCATAACCCAAGATGGGAATATTATTAAATCATTTAACTTTGGTTGATAAAATATTTCATCTTGAGCAAAGGGATTACTCTGATAATCATCTTTCAATGATGGTTCTATATAACTTCTATTAAATGCTTTTACTTCCTTACTAAAACAAATTGGTGAGTCACCTTCTTCAGCATCAAAATAAAAAACGGATGCGATGATAGTGTTTGGATGTGAGTGTGCTTTATGAGCTTGATTTGGAGCTTTATAAGTCAACCAAGATTGAGAAAACTCTAACTCTTCATCATATGACATACAATTAATAGCAAAATCAGTCATACATTTCATCACAAAATCTGTTAAAGGTTTACAAATTGGATTATCTACTACATAACTATTTTCTGATATATGCCCGTAGCCTGGTTGATATTCATTTAACTTACAACTATCAAAATACTTTACCATTTCGGTGGTATCACCATCAAAATTTGTTACATAAAGTGGAACTGGAAACATCTGAAAAACTTGAGCGTTTGGATTATTAACCATAAGAATTATCCACCACTACATCAGGATTTACAAGATTAAATGCAATTGAAATTCTATCTCTATCTGTAAGGTTTTGTTCTACACTATGTAACACCCAAGACGGCATTAGAAAAGCGAAACCAGTTAAAGGTGTTATAGAAAAACTAGTACCTGTAAATCCACTTACATTTTTATATGAGCCAAGAAAAAACTCAGCAGCATCATCTCTTTCTGCTACGAAATTACCAACATCATCTCCTTCACAGTCTACATAATAAACACCAGATAAAATACTATTTTGATGATCGTGAGATCTATTATAATCATATTTTTGATTTATATTTACCCAAAAATTTCCTAACATTAAATTATTTAAGCCTGTAATCTGTGAACAATAATCATTTACAAATCCTTCAAAATTACTAAACAATTCATTTAAAGCGTCTGGCAAAGGTTGAATTATTTCCTTAGAGTGCCACCCACCTCTATTAGAAATAGTAACACCTTCCGTATTATCTTTTAAGTGATAACAGTATTCTTTAATTGCATCATTATCCACACCTTTAATTTGTATTTGCCATAATGGCGTTGGAAATAAATTATGTTCATTTGATATAAATTCTAACATTATCTAAACGGCTCCCCACCTGTCCAATAAACAAGTGCTCTTCTTTCCCCTTTTGTTATTGGTGTTACTCTATGGAGATAGAAAGTAGGGAAAATCAATACATCTCCTTTTTCTCTTGGTAATGTAATAAATCCATTTGTACCACCATACCATACTTGAAAATCACCACCTTCATATTCATCCGGCCCACTAAGTTGTACAGTAGTAGCTAATTTTCTTCTATTAACTCCACCTTGACCTATATCCATATGCCAATCTAAATGACCACCCATTTCTCTAACTTGTCCAAGTGTATCTGGTTGATTTGGAGTTGGATAAATCACATAATGAAGTGCATCTGTAACATACTGTATATCGAATTGAAATAAAGCTGCATTTGCTTCCGTAACACACTTTTCTAATATTTCATAGACAAAAAATGAATGATCTACACAAGGAACATATGCTATATCTCTATTATTTGATTCGCTTTGGTCTATACCACCAATTTCTGCATATCCAGTTCCACCCTTTTCAAATTTATGATTATTGTCGTACACCATCGCATGAATTCTTTCAATCAACTCATCTGTAAATACTCCTTTGAAATAATAAAAATCATTGAAGTTACAAGGTCTTACTTGGTGATTTACTAAATCAACTTTCTTCATCTTCTTTCTCTTCTTGTGGAATAAATGTATACCATCCTGTTAATATATATTTAGTTTCAGTTGGAGAAACTATTCCTCTATGTAAATGAGTCCAATCAGTTGGGAAAACTACCAATTTTCCTTTCCTTGCCATTTCAAAATGATGATGATAGAAAAATTCAGTTTCTCCACAATCATATACATCATTCAAATAAATTGACCACACTAAAATTCTGTTGGAGTGTTTGAGACCCGCTCTTTCACAATGATAAGAGTAATAGGCTTCGCCTGGATCGTATTTTTGCATATTAAAATGTGAAGAAATTTCAAATGGATCTAAATTATTGAATGCAACATGATATCTACTGATATAATCTTCTCTAGCTTTTTCTAAAGTATTTATTAATTCTTTTAACAGGTCTCCCCAAAAGTAATCTTCTAAATGACCTGGATTAAAAGTGATATCAGTAGAAGTTTTTACATTGTCGTCAGAGTGAATTCCTTTTTTATCACTTGAAACTACACCTCGATGTTTATAATGATCAGGACAGGTTTCAAATGTTTGTATAAAAGAATCACATATAGAATCGGAAAGTGCTCTTTCCTTTCTGAATATAAACATAACCGTTACTCATTTGTTTCTGCTAATTGCGGATCCCTTTCTTTTATAGGAAGTTCTGGAACTTTCCCATCAAACTGTTTCAATCTTCCATCATCTGTAATCAATCTTTGAACTGTTTGAAGAGGACCAGCGGCATTTACGATCTCTGCTGGTTGAGAATGTTCACTTAACGATTTAACACGATTGCTAAGAATATGAGAGTATGATACCGCTTGATGTGTATCAACATTTTCATTATCAAATGTTCCATTATTCAATTCATCTTTAATTTTAGACCAAGTTCTAAGTTCACGAACTCTGTCATGTGCAGTAGAACGCATATTAGCCTTTTCCCAAAGATTTTGATCTATATCAATTTGTATTTCTCTAACATCTAAATCATCACCATCTGCATCAGCTTTAATAATCTTTCTTTGCAATTTTTCTTGTTTTAAATCGTTTTTGCGTAAATCAAAAGAAAGTCCCATCAATGCATCAAACATAGCACTCATTTCACGAACAGACTGCCAATACTTTGAAGCATCCGTAGGATGCTTAGCATCATTCAATACTGAAATTCTCATTTCTGTTTCAGTACGGAATATTTGTTTCTTTTTCCAATTATCTACTAATTCATCTCTTAAAACAGCAACAGCCTTAGCATCATCATTTCCCAATACTTCTAAAATTGGTTTAAGATCTTCGGCTACTGCAATATCGGTATTTTTTTCATCTCTCATAACATTTTTTCCTTATATATATGTTTATAACTATTAATTAAATAACTCAAATACGATTTTTTATGGTAATGTTATACCAGAACTTGTAGGATTTGTGTCATTAGACCACCCAGCACTACCTGATAACACAGCATTACTTGCGGCAATAGAAGCATTAGTACGAGCTTGTGCTTCTACTTTTGTTTCTTCAGTAGCTCCTACACGAGTAGCCCAAGCTGAACCACTTGTTATCCATACATCGCCTGGATAATTAGAAACATGATGTGCTTCATTATCCGCATGAGACACGAATCCTTTAATACCTGTATGTTGAACATAATAATATGCCATTTTATTTCTCCAAATTGTTTGTTGTTACTATAAATATCATATATAAATATTAAATACTATTTTTTTTACGCCTGACTACCAGTTACAGCACAAACTTTAAGTGATTTGTATATTCCGGAACCTATATATTCTTCTGTGGCACTTACATTAGGATACCCGCCAATCATAAGACCACCAGTACCATCTGTTACAAGTGACGGTAGACAAGTTCTATCAGTTATTAAATTACCACCCACTTTCCAGCTTGTACCATTATATTCTTCTGTTGTGTTTTCTTTTCCTGATGGAGCTCCACCAGCAACTATAGTACTCCCAGCTGCTTGGGATTGACCATTTGAATGCCTTCTCGTAACAATCATAGTAGCAGCACTAGACCAAATTGAACCATTATAATGTTCAACAGTATTAAGAGCAGCCGGAGCAGATCCCCCAGCCACAAGTCCATCATATAGATGTCCACCGCCGGATGTATTATATTTAGCGGCGATCAAAGCATTACCAACAGCCCAACTTGTACCATTATATTCTTCTGTGCAAGCAACCTGAGAAGATGGATCGTGACCACCAGCAGTAAAAGCAGCATTTTGAGTTCCACCGCCTTGATTCCCATATCTAGCAGTTATTATAGCAGTTCCTGTACTCCAATTTGCACCATTATAATCTTCAACAGTATCTGTAATTGCTCCAGGGGTAGCGTAACCACCTACTAGTTTAGCAGCATTCTGAGTTCCAAGACTTCCACCTAATCTTCTACCCAATATCACAGCTCCACCGACTGACCAAGCGGCTCCATCATAATGTTCAGTTCTAGGATCGAACTCATTTGCGGGTGAATGTCCACTTATTGATAAAGCAGCATGTTTAGTTCCAGCAGAAGCTCCTTTACCCGCAGCGACATTCAATGCGCCACTAGTACTCCAAACACCACCACTATAACTCGAGCTTTCCCAAGTAAAATTTAAACTATTATTTTCTTTATTAAACCACATATCACCAGCAATTGTACCGACATTTTGTTCTACTATTGAACCACTTCTACCAGTTCTTGAAGCAGATATTGAAGAAAGACTACTACTATAATTCGATTGGAATAGCGTTTGTGTTAAAATCGCAGGTTGATCAAAATTAGTAAATTGTGGCAACTTAAATGTTGTTGATTCATATTTCTGATTAGTAAACGGAGAATTTGGAGCAGATCCAGAAGCTATTCTTACTATTTCTCCTTCTTCTGGTATAAAATCTGATGTGTAACGAGCTGCACCTTTAGAAATTCGGATGTCATCCATATATCCAGCAAAACTATAAGTACCATCTGTAGCACCAGTAATTGCATCACCTATTCTAAGTGAGCTTGTCGATTCAGCCATTCCATCTGTGTCAGTCCATGTTAATTGGTTTTTCCCATTTACAAATACATAACCAGTTGGAGCTATTGGTGTTGATGCATCCCTCACTACTGCTATATGATACCAGCTTCGAGCAAGTGGAAAGAATCCTGTGGAATTAACAGTTGGAATAAAAACAGATGCCCCTTGACCCAACGTATTATTAAAAGCAATCTTATTGTCCGCCGCTGAACCTGTTATAGATAGAGTCCAACCAGGCGCAGTTGAGTCTGGATAACCTCCAGTAGTCATAATCACTTGTTCAGCTTTTTCAACATCCCCCACAACTTCATTTATAGCTGAACCGCTCAAATTAATCCACGCTTCTACTGTAAAAGATCCGCTACCAAAGTTAAAATCTGTACTGCCAGTCCCAGGAACGGATGTTGCTCCCCAAACGTCTATATAATCCCCTACTCCGTCAAATGCAAGACTTGTATTACCAAATTTTGCAGCAGTAGATGTAGTAGAACCTGTACTGTGATGAACATTACCAGCAATAGACATCGAATGATAAGCACCAAGAGAAGCAGTATAACTTGAATCACCCATACTTCCTGAAAAATCAACACTACCATGTACCGTATCTGAATGTAATAAAAATACTGTATTAGTATCATTAACATACTTATTTTTTAGTGAGAAAGTATCTGTATTGATACCTTTTGTTGGCGTTACTATTCCAAATGAAGCAGTTGTTGGATAAACTTCTTCATATACCCACATATCTCGACCAAGAGTGCCACCTGAACTCATTCCAGCCGCCCACATTGAATCAGCACCAGAACCTCTACCGGATGGATAATCTCCAGATGGATACATACCAACTCCTCTATGCCAAGCTGTGCCATCAAAATTTTCATTATATTCTCCACAAGCTCCGGGATAAGACCCACGATAAGTTACAGCATCATTTGCAGTACCTACAGCAGCATTAGCAAATCTTGGAGTAATTAAGGGTGCTCGTACTGTCCAAGAAGTTCCATCAAATTCTTCCGTACAACTTTGTTCTGTAGAGGCGCCTACTGCTCCACCTATTATCATACCAGCATTTTGAGTACCTGCATATGGTCGTTTACTAATGTTCTGTATCGTAGTGGCCGCTGCCGCCCAATCTAAACCATCATATATATATGTTTTACTAGTTGGAAATCCATTAGAAAGTGCAGCATTTTGAGTTCCATCTCCAGCATTACAATACTGATTACTTGGTAGATAATTAGCCCCACTCCAACTTGTACCATCCCATTTTTGAGTAGTATTAGAGTCAGCTGATGCACTTCCAGAATAATGTCCGCCAAAAATTAATCCAGCATTTTGAGAACCAGCTCCTGACTGACCAAGACCGGACTTAAAAGCATTAGTAAAATTACTTGAAAATGACCAACTATTACCATCCCAATGTTCTACAGTTTCCAATTGAGTTGCTGCTGGTGTAGTTACACCACCCACAACAACACCAGAAGTAGTTTTACCAAAAGAACCAGCACCTGCTCTTCCTACATTCAAACTACCAGCTTGAAACCACACACCTAATCCCTTAGATGATATACTACCTTTCGTATTAAATCCACTTCGGAAACTGCCACTTATATCAGCAGCAATATCAGCAGAACTTATTACAATAGTATTGGCTACAGCAAGTGAACTACTTATTCCAGTTGCATCTCCATAAAATTTTTCTGCTATAACTCTACCGAAACTTCCTGTATTTGTATATTCTGCATTCCATTCTTCTGTACAAGCTACGTGAGTTGGAGTCTTACCGCCAAGAGATAGAGCAGCTTTTGATAATCCTGTGCCGGCTGAATAACTTCTTCCAGTAATTAAAAGATGTCCGCTAGACCAAGAAGTACCATTATAATGTGTTGCTCTTTGGGTAGCACAACCAAAAACTATAGTATCATTTTGAGATCCGCCACCAACCACCGCATTGTAAGGCGTTGGTAGAGCTCCGCCAGCTGACCAAGCAACACCATTATATTCTTCTGTAGCAGTAGTGTCCGAAAATGCTGGATTTCCTCCCCCACCAGCTACTAAAGCTGAATTTGCTAATCCGGTACCTGACATCTCTTTTCTACCACTTATTAAAGCACCCCCATAAGACCAACTCGTACCATTAAAATATTGTGTACAAGTACATGCTTCACGACCACCAATTACTAATGCAGAGTTTTGAGTGCCTGTTTGAGCCGCGTATATTGTGCCCGTTATTTTAGATACTCCTGATGACCAATTACTTCCATTATATAAATAAGTTGCCGTATCGCCCCATCCTTGAGCAGAAGTCATTCCAGCAGTTTGAGTTCCAATTCCACCACCAGTTATACGACCCGTTGCGGTGGGAAAATCACCACCAGCAGCCCAAGACACACCATTGTATTCTTCTGTACAAGTTACATCGGCAGGAACTTTAGTTCCAGCAAAAGCTACAGCAGCATTTTGAACTCCAAATGCACCCAAACAACTTCTAGCAGTAATCAAAGCACCACCAACAGACCAAGCAGCTGCACTGCCTGTTACAGCAATTGTACCTCTTATATGTCCTGTATCTTCTAAATAATGATGATAATCTGAACCGCTTAGACTACTACTTTCAGGTCCCATCGCATAAAAAGTAGAACCACTTACTCCAGTATATCTATCGGCTTCAGTATGTCCAAAATCAAATCCACTTATAAAACTACCAGATATATCTGTTCCCATAGCAGTAGGCATCGAACCTGTTATAGCACCCGTACCTAAGAAAAGTGAACTACTTATATCAGTTGCGTCACCTGTAAAGTAATCAGCAATAACTCTACCGAAACTTCCTGTACTATGAACAGTAGCAGTATATAATTCTGTGTAATTAGCGGTATTACCACCAGCCAGTATACCTGATAAAGATGAAGCCCCATCTCCTCCAGCACTGTTCATGTTCTGTGATAAAGATGCTGCTATTGTCCAACTAGTACCATCATATGTTTCGGATTGTGCCGTTGACCCCGGCCCCTTGCCAGCCACCATAAAATCATTTACAGTACCCATTCCTTGTCCTCTGTAAGTGGCATTTCGTAGCGTGTCAGAAATGTTAGTCCAAGAAGTACCATCATATGTTTCTGATGCCCTGCAAGCGACACCACCATTACCACCAGTTATTAAAGTACCATATACAGTTCCAGCAGCTCCATGAGCAAAATGGCATTTATTTGAATCCGGACCCGATGACCAAACTCCACCGAGATAAAGATGTGTTGACATATATGGGCTTGGGAGACCACCATGATGAAATCCCGCATTTTGCGTTCCAACACCTACACCAGTTTGTTGAAATGGAGCATTCGCACCTTCTGACCAAGACGAACCATCATATAATTCTGTTGCATTAGATAGATCATTTGGATAACGGCCTGCAGCCACAGCAGCATTTTGAGTTCCGAAAAGAGATCCTCTGGATGAACCAGATGCTGTAGCTCCCCCAGCAGACCAAGATGAACCATTAAACTCTAATGTATTGGAACATGAAGCTGAGACTTCACCATACATTAAAAATGCATCTTTAGTTCCCGTACCAGACGCGTGGTCAAATCCAGGATTGGGCAAGACTGCACCAGCAGCCCAAGCTCCTAAGTGACCACTACTTATATGTCCACCAACAGCATTATAAATTGAACCACTCATTTCTGAGCCACTTGAATTTAATTGTTCTCCCATTAAACTTGGATGTCCAGTTCTACTTGCGCTAAAATGTGCTGAAGCACCACTTACGCCAGGTGTTCCTGCGCCTGAACCGCTTACACCAACAAATCTTTCTTCTATTGTATGTCCAAAATTAAATCCACTTTGAAAACTACCACTTATATCAGCTGCTAATTGAACTGAACTTGTAACTACACTCGTACCTACATATAGTGAACTACTTATACCACTCCCTTCACCTGTAAAATAATCTGCTATAACTCTACCGAAACTTCCGGTATTTGAATAATTGACCTGATAATGTTCGGTTGTATTAAGTACAGCGCTAGGCGAACAACCACCAAAATGAAGACCATCATCGACAGTTCCAGCATATCCAGCCTGCTTTCTTGCTACTGAAGTCGCAGTTCCCGTAGACCAAACAGTTCCATCATAATGTTCTGTTGCTGTATAATTAGAACTACCACCGACTATCGCAGCTCCACCCTGTCCACCGAATGCTGACATATAGTTATTTGAAACATTTCTTGTACCGCCAGCAGACCAAGTTGTACCATTGAATTCTTCTGAGCATGTACCACCATTCATAATTAAAGCATCAAATTGATGACCAATCAGCGGTGGGTTTTGGTGGCTAGCGATTAGACCGGAGGCGACAGACCAACTCGTACCATTAAAAAGTTCTGTTGATTGTCCACCATCTAAACTACTATAATTACCAGCTTTGACAGCAGCATTTACAGTTCCTGTTACAGACCTTTGATGACCATATACGCCACTATTTGCTAATTGAGTCCATGAAACACCATTATATGCTTCAGTTTTATACCCAGCTGATCCCCACATCCTACCTGTTGTAAGAGCAGCATTTTGAGTTCCAGTTCCTATACCATGTCCATCACCCGCGGTAATCAAAGCTCCACCTGCAGACCAAGTTGAACCATTGTATTCTTCTGTACACTTATCCCCATGCTGTAAACCTGTGGGGTAAAAATTGCCACCAGCAGCTAAAGCAGCATTTCCAGTACCAGCACCACCTAATGCTTTTCTAGCCGTTATCATATTACCACCAGCAGTAAAAGTATTAGTAACGCCTGCCATAGCTCCTCTTATATGACCACTTTCATATTCTAATTGTGGTGAAAAATCTGAGCCGAAGATACGAGTATTGGTTGAACCGCTGTCAACTAAACTTGGATGTCCAACACTACTACTAAAATGAATGGTTGAACCACTTACACCAGGCATGGGCGTTGAACCACTTATACCTGTCAACGAATCTTCAAAAGTACCTCCAAAATTAAATCCTTCATCCCAACTACCTGATATATCAGCTGCTAATTGAGCTGAACTTGTAACTAATCCTGAAATTCTAGGTAATGAACCACTTATATCTGTAGCAGTTCCATATACATAACCTGCTTTTATATGACCGAAACTTCCGGTTGATGTGTATGTTATATTATATTCTTCTATTTCAGCTCCTGCGCCATATTGAAAAGGAGAAGATGGAGTTCCGCCTCCGGCAAAACCACCACCGCCCGCGCCATGTCCACCCGAACCTCCGCCGGACGCCATACGACCACGTATAGTAGCACCACCAGCAGACCAACTCGTACCATCAAACACACATGTGTTTGTATTACCATAATTCCCATTGAAAGCAACTGTATTTTCTACTTTACTACCAATTGCATCTCCGCTGAAACCAAATCCATGAGTAGCTACTTGTGACCAAGTAGTACCATTATATTCTTCTTGGTTAGCATTTTTGATCCATATAGCAGAATATTCACTACCTGCGCCACTGTGGCCATTCCCGGAAGCATCATTTATTGTTCCACCGGATGACCAAGATGTACCATTGTAATGTTCAGTTGCATTACAGGTAGGAGCACCGACTGCCATAGCTATACCACTATAAGAACTTACGCCTGCGCCATGGGATTTGCTGCTACCCAAACCGGTTTGGGTCATACTCCCACCTTCAGACCAAGTTGTACCATTATATTCTATAACATCCGATGTAGTCGTAAAATCAATGAATGAATCTTGTACTCCAAAACCCCAACCACCAGCATAATTACTGTTACCCCTATCAGAAGGAGCTGCTGCGCCGACAGACCAAGCTGTACCATTATATAGATGAGTACAGGTTTTATTAGGAGCACGACCACCCACGATAATTCCAGCATTTTGAGTTCCGCCACCGTCGCCACCACCCATAGGAGTTGTTAAAGCACCGCCCTGACTCCAAGTACCAGTTCCAACCGAACCTTCTATATTTCCTATATATACTGCTTCTAAAGCTGAATAAGCTGAACCACTTGCAGCCATTCCTCTTGTACTACCAGATATACTAGCAGAATGAGAAGAATTAGAACCACTTACACCTACATAAAGTTGATCAGCAGTTGCTCCAAAAGTAAATCCACTTATAAAACTACCACTTATATCAGCGGCTATTTGTGCTGAACCTGAAAGTATTCCAGCAGTACGAGGTAAAGTACTTGCTACTTCACTTCCATCTCCACTAAAAGTTGTTCCAACAAATCTTCCAAAAGAAGCCGTAGAAGTAGAACTACCACTAATTGTGGCACTACTTGTTAAGTTACCTGTAATATTTACAGAAGTAGTAGATGTTCCT
>Ga0209709_10004116_pt1 | contig 11838 bp, 13 predicted proteins | sample ArcticOcean_MG_C_2_FD_187435 | JGI IMG/M metagenome (GOLD analysis project Ga0209709, IMG submission 187435) | Marine microbial communities from western Arctic Ocean - ArcticOcean_MG_CB4_136 (SPAdes) (version 2) | ecosystem: Environmental > Aquatic > Marine > Oceanic | place: Arctic Ocean... | reverse complement strand
TTTTCAGAAATTACAATAGTAAGTTCACCTTTTGGTACTTTTGCAAAAGGCTTTAAATCTTCAATATTACCTCTAATAAATTCTTCGTATAGCTTTGACATTTCTCTACAAAAAACAATTTTTCTTCCACTAAGATAAATTTTTAATTCTGGTATTATCTTGTTAATTTTTTTGGGTGATACAAAAAAAACTAATGTATTATCTAGTTTTGATAATTTTTTTAAATCATTAATTAAAGCTTGTTTTTTTTCAGGGAAAAACCCGTAGAAAAAAAATTTTTCTGAAAATCCACTAATTGAAACTGCTGTAGCTACAGCAGAAGGACCTGGAATTGGAAAAATTTTAATTTCATTTTTAACACACTCATTAACAAGAATTGTGCCAGGATCAGAAATACTTGGTGTGCCAGCATCTGAAATTAGTGAAATAGTTTTTCCTGATTTTAAAGAGTCAATCATCTTACTTGTATTTTTTTTTTCATTAAATTTATGATTTGAAACTAATCTGGATTTGATTTCATACCTATCTAGTAAAATTTTTGACACTCTGGTATCCTCACAAAGAATAAGGTCAGATCTTTTTAATGTTTCAATTGCTCTTAAAGTTATATCTTTTAAATTACCTATGGGTGTTGAAACTAAATAGAGACCATTTTCATAATCTTTTATTTGAGATTGTGATTTTGTGATCATAATTTAGCTTAAAAGATATTATACTATCATCAAAATGAATAAAATTATTAAAATTATTTTTTTCCTTTTACTGAATTTATCTTTGTTGTTTTTAAATACAGCTAGATCTGAAGAGAAAATTAAAATTGGACTTTTGGTACCAATGACTGGTTCTAATAAAGATATTGGTCAATCAATTATTAAAGCTGTTCGATTGGCTGTAAAAGATATTAATAGTAATTTAATTGAGATTATACCAAAGGACACAGCCACAAACCCAAATAAAACTCTTCAATCTGCATTTGAATTGAAAGAAATAGGAGTAAGTATAGTTATAGGCCCTATATTTTATGACAGTATTGCATATTTAGATGAAATAAAAGATCTCACTTTTTTATCTTTAACTAATAAAACACTAGATCTTCCAAAAAATGTAATCGCTGCAGGAATTAATTCTACTTCTCAATTAAATACAATAAAAAAATTTATAGAAAGAAAAAATATTAAAAGAACTATATTTTTAACACCAATGAAAAATTATGAACCTGAAATAAAAAAAGGAATTAAAAGTTCAGGAATTAAAATTTTTAAAAATTATTTATATAATTCAGAGCCAACAAAATTAACAAGTCAAATTGAAGGGATTACTAATTATAAAATTAGAAAACAAAATTTAGAGGATGAAATTTATAGAATTAAAAAATCTAACGAATCTGATAAAAAGAAAAAGATTAAACGATTAGAAAAAAAGTATACATTAGGTGGGTTAAATTTTGATGCAGTGATAATTGCTGATTTTGATGAAAGTTTAAAAAGTGTAAGTACGTCCCTTTTATATACTGATGTGTCTCCAAAAAAGAAATTTTTTATAACTTTAAACCAGTGGTTTGATAAAAGTTTAACGAATGAAGTTAGTATCCAGCCAATTTATTATCCATCAATAAATAAAGGTAATTTTGATAATTATAAAAAAAAATTTTTTAATGAATTTAATGAAAATCCTACACACCTATCTTTGTTAAGCTATGACCTTATTGGTCTTATCTACTACCTATCTTCAAAAACAAACCTTTCTGATTTAAACAAAATTTTTAAAAAGAAAAACTCTTTTAGGGGTAAAATTGGTATTTTTGATATTAAAAATAATAAAATTAATCACAGATTAAATTTTTATAAAATTGAAGATAAAAAACTTACAGAAATTTTTTAATTTTCTTAAAAGCAATAAAACGATGGTCTATTTTATATTTTTCTAAAGATCTCATTTCACCAAAAGTTTTATTTTTATTTTTTGGAATAAATATTGGATCATAGCCAAATCCATTTTTTCCCCTAGGTTCATTTGAAATGTGGCCCTCAATTTTTCCTCTTACAGTAGCAATTTTTTTATCTAAATTATAGATTGATAATGCACAGACAAATCTAGCTTTAATTTTTTTTTGCTCCCAGTTTCTATCTTTTTTAAATAATTCTCGATACACCTTTTTTATAGCTTTATCAAAATCACCTTTTTTTCCACCCCATCTAGCTGAATAAATGCCTGGATTTTTATTTATAAGATCTATTTCAATACCAGAATCATCAGCAAGACAAATAAGTTTTGTTTTCTTGGAAAAATATCTTGATTTAATACTGGCATTTTCCTCAAAAGTTGCCCCATCTTCTTTGGGGCTTTTGAGTTTGAAGTCAGTTGTTGAATGAGTTTTGATATATTTTGGTAATAAATCTAATATTTCTCTGTATTTGCCCCTGTTATTTGTGCCAATAAGCAATTTAGAAATTTTTTTCATTAATACCTAGCAATTTTAAAATTTCTTACCATATAAGGTTTCATGGAAAAAGAAGAAAACATTAATCAAGAATTCAAGACAGAAGATACTTCTGAAGACACAAATACATTAGAAGAACAAAAAAAAGACGTCCTGTCCGAACCAAAGGTTGAAGAAGAAGAAAAAGAGATTTCTCTTGAAGATAAAATAAATGAATTAGAAGATAAACTTGCTAGAGCATTTGCGGAGATGGAAAATCAGAGACGAAGATTTGAAAAAGAAAAGGATGAAGCATTTGATTACGGTGGTTTTACATTTGCAAAAGAAGCATTAAATTTAATTGATAATCTGGCACGATCAAAATTAACTCTAGAAAGTGACGATAGTCTTAAAAAAACTGAAGCTCTGAAAAAGACGCTAGAACACCTTGATATAATTGATAAAGATTTAATTTCCATCTTTACTAAAAATAATATTAGACCAATTGATTGTCTTAACAAAAAATTAGATCCAAATTTACATCAAGCTATGATGGAGATAGAGGACGATCAAAAGGAACCAGGCACAATAATTCAAGAAGTTCAAAAAGGTTTTATGATCAAAGATAGGTTGCTTAGACCCTCATTAGTTGGTGTTTCAAAAAAAATAGAAAAAAAAGATCAAAAAGATGAGGAAAATAAAGAAAATTTAAACAAATAATAATATTTGTTCAACTTGTAGAATGAAAATTAACACTTATATGAAGGGTAGCATTTAAATTATGAGCAAAATTATAGGAATAGATTTAGGAACAACAAATTCATGTGTATCCATCATGGAGGGTAGCCAACCAAAAGTTTTGGAAAATGCCGAAGGTGCAAGAACAACCCCTTCAGTTGTGGCTTTTACGGATGATGGTGAAAAATTAGTTGGTCAACCAGCTAAAAGACAGGCCGTAACAAATCCTGAAAATACAATCTTTGCTGTAAAAAGATTAATTGGAAGAAATTTTGAAGATCCAACTGTAAAAAAAGATATTGCAGCAGCTCCTTTTAAAATAGTTAATTCTGAAAAAGGTGATGCTTGGATTGAAGCAAAAGGTGAAAAATACTCACCCTCTCAAATATCAGCTTTTATCTTGATAAAAATGAAGGAAACAGCTGAAAAATATTTAGGACAAGAAGTAACAAAAGCAGTAATAACTGTTCCAGCTTACTTTAACGATGCACAAAGACAAGCAACAAAAGATGCTGGTAAAATTGCTGGACTTGAGGTTTTAAGAATTATAAACGAGCCTACTGCTGCTTCGCTGGCCTATGGTTTAGATAAAAAAAAAGAAAATAAAAAAATTGCAGTATACGATTTAGGTGGTGGAACTTTTGATGTATCCATTCTTGAGTTGGGCGATGGTGTTTTTGAAGTTAAGTCTACAAATGGTGATACATTTTTAGGTGGGGAAGATTTTGACAACACAATTGTTGATTACCTGTTAGGTGAATTTAAAAAAGATAGCGGAATTGATTTAAGATCTGACAAACTGGCTCTTCAAAGATTAAAAGAGGCTGCCGAAAAAGCAAAAATTGAACTTTCTTCAACTGAACAAACAGATATTAATTTACCATTTATAACAGCAGATAAAACTGGTCCAAAACATATTAATTTGAAAATGACTAGAGCAAAACTAGAGGCTCTTGTAGAGGATTTAATAGCTAGAACACTGCCACCTTGCAAAACAGCCTTAAAAGACTCTGGCTTTGCAGCAAATGAAATTGATGAAATTGTAATGGTTGGTGGAATGACCAGAATGCCAAAAGTACTTTCGGAGGTTAAAAACTTTTTTGGAAAAGATCCAAATAAAAGTGTTAATCCAGATGAAGTAGTGGCAATGGGTGCTGCCATTCAAGCCGGTGTGCTTCAAGGTGACGTGAAAGATGTGTTACTATTAGATGTAACCCCACTTTCACTAGGAATTGAAACATTGGGTGGTGTATCAACCAAACTAATTGAGAAAAATACTACAATACCAACAAAAAAGAGCCAAGTATTTTCAACAGCTGAAGATAGTCAGCCCGCAGTATCTATTAGAGTGCTTCAGGGTGAAAGAGAAATGGCAACCGATAACAAAATGTTAGGAAATTTTGAATTGGTTGGTATTGCTCCAGCTCCAAGAGGAGTTCCTCAAATAGAAGTGACCTTTGATATCGATGCAAATGGAATAGTTAGTGTTTCAGCTAAAGATAAAGGAACTGGTAAAGAACAGAAGATTCAAATCCAAGCCTCTGGTGGTTTAAGTGATGAAGAAATTGAAAAGATGGTTAAAGACGCTGAGGCTAATAAAGATGAAGATAAAAAGAAAAGAGAGTCTGTAGATCTAAGAAACCAAGCAGATACTTTAATTCATTCAACAGAAAAAAATCTAAAAGAACATGGTGCTAAAATTTCAGATGCTGAGAAAAAAGCAATTGAGGATGCTTCATCTAACTTAAAAGAAGCTTTAAAAGGAACCGATAACGAAGATTTAAAAAAGAAAAATGAAACTTTAGTTCAAGCTTCAATGAAATTAGGAGAAGCTATTTACAAGTCTCAAGAAAAAAAACCAGCTTCATCAAATGAAGGTGATAAAAATGATGAAGGAAAAAAAGATGATAATATAGTTGATGCAGATTTTGAAGAGGTAAAAGATGAGAATAAAGAAGAAGTAAAAGAAGAAGTAAAAGAAGAAGTAAAAGAAGAAGTAAAAGAAGAAGTAAAAGAAGATAAAGAAAAAAGCGCTTAAATCTCTAAACAACTATCATTTTAGGATAACTTATGGCTAAAAGAGATTTTTACGATGTCTTGGGTGTTAATAAAAATGCAAGTCCCGAAGAACTAAAATCAGCCTACAGAAAATTAGCAGTAAAACATCATCCAGATAAAAATCCTGGGGACAAAAATTCTGAAGATAAATTTAAAGAGGCAAGTGAGGCTTATGGAATACTTTCAGATAACGAAAAAAAACAAAACTATGATAACTTTGGTCATGCTGCATTCGAAAATGGTGGTGGCAGACAAGGTGGTGGTTTTGGTGGGGCTGATTTTTCAGATATTTTTGAAGATTTTTTTGGAGATTTTGGAGGCGGTGGAAAATCAAGAAGTAGAAGAAGTTCAGATAATAGGGGGTCAGATTTAAGATATGACCTATCTATTACTCTTGAAGAGGCTTACCTAGGTAAGAAACAGGATATAAAATTTTCTACAACTGAAAAATGCAATACTTGCAAAGGAAATGGTTCTAAACCAGGATATTCTCCTGATAAATGCACATATTGTGGAGGAAATGGAAAAGTAAGATCTAATCAAGGTTTCTTTACTGTTCAACAAACATGCCCTCAGTGTAATGGTAATGGAGAAGAAATTACCAACCCTTGTAATAATTGTAACGGCCAAGGTAAAAAACAAGCCTCAAAAAAAATATCTGTAACAATACCAAAAGGTGTTGATGATGGAACACGAATAAGATTGGCTGGCAAAGGTGAGGCCGGAAGCAGAGGTGGAGCTACAGGTGACTTATATTTGTTTATCAATGTTCACTCTCATGATTTATTCAAAAGATCAGATGAGAATTTGTACTTTGAATTTCCTATATCAATAGCTGATGCAGCATTAGGTGTAACGATTGAAATACCAATAATTGATGGTGGTAAGGCAAAGATTAAAATACCTGATGGAACTCAAAATGGAAAACAATTTAGACTAAAAGGTAAAGGGATGCCTTTTATGCGAAGGGGTGATTTTGGAGATTTATATGTTCAGGTTAATACCGAGGTTCCAATATCCTTAAATAAACAACAAAAAGAATTGCTTGAAAAATTTAGAGAAATTGAAAATGAAAAATCTAATCCAAGTATAAAAAAGTTCTTCCAAAAAGCAAAAAGTTTCTGGAAAAACTAAAAGACTATTTCATTAAAAAAGGTTAATATTTTCCACGATGAAAAAAATTAATTTAGCAATTACTGGATGTTTAGGAAGAATGGGCCAGCAACTTATTAAATCATCTAAGAAGAATAACAATTTCAAGCTTACAGCTCTAACTGAAAATAAATCTATAAATAAAAGATTTAATGGAATTAGACCTGAATTGAACACAGAAAACGCATTTAAAAAAACTGATGTAATAATAGATTTTACAATACCCAATAGTACAATCGAAATACTCAGAATTGCATCAAAACTCAAAAAAAGAGTTGTAATTGGAACAACGGGGTTTAATCGAAAAGAACAAATTTTAATTAAAAAGTATTCAAAAAAGATTCCAATATTACAGGCAGGTAACATGAGTCTTGGTGTTAATCTATTAATGTACTTGACTGAAATTGCCTCAAAATCATTAAATGATAGCTACCTAACCAAAATTTTTGAAGTACATCACAAGCACAAAAAAGACCACCCATCAGGCACTGCTTTAATGCTTGGGAAAGGTATTGCAGATGGAAAAAATAAAAGTGTCTACAAACTGTTAGGAAAAAAATTTTTGAATAAAAAATCCTTTCCCTATGGAAAAAAAATTAACTTTAACTCAATTAGAAAAGGTAAAACTATTGGAGAGCACGAAATAAAGTTCTCGAATGGCAAAGAAATAATTACCATGAATCATGAAGCTTTTGATAGAACGTTATATTCAGATGGTGCCTTAACGGCTGCTAAGTGGCTAATGAATAAAAAACCCGGTCTTTATTCAATGAGAAATTTATTAAATTTTTAATAATGAATGAAAAAAAAAAAGCAAAAAATATTTTTAAGATTTTAAATAAAATTTATCCAAAAACACCTATTCCTTTAAAACACAAAAATATATTTACTCTTCTGGTTTCTGTTCTCTTATCAGCTCAGTGTACAGATTTAAATGTTAATAATGTAACAAAAAATATCTATCCAAAATATAATCAACCAGAACACTTTGTAAAATTAGGAACTAAAAAAATAGAAAAACTAATAAAAAAAATTGGTATCTTTAGGGTTAAGGCAAAAAGTATTTATTTGACATCTAAACAACTTTTAGAAAGACATCGTGGTAAAGTACCAAAAACATTTGAAGAACTTGAAAAATTACCGGGTGTTGGACATAAAACAGCAAGTGTTGTTATGTCTCAAGGTTTTGGATACCCAGCTTTTGCAGTAGATACTCACATTCATAGACTAGCCCAAAGATGGGGATTAACTGTTGGTAAAAATGTTGTCCAAACAGAAAAAGATTTAAAAAGAATATTTCCAGAAAAGAATTGGAGCAAACTTCATCTCCAAATAATTTATTACGGAAGAGAATATTGTAAAGCCAGAGAGTGTTATGGTTTAACTTGTAAAATATGCACCACTTGTTATCCTAATAGAAAAAAACCTTTGATAACAAACAAAGCATAATATGAAAATTTTAGGAATTGGTAATGCAATTGTAGATGTTTTATGTAAAGTAAATGATGATTTTTTGTATAAAAATTCTTTAACAAAAAGCACCATGAAGCTGATAGACGCTGAAGAATTTAAATCTTTATTGTCTTTACTTACTATTGAGGAAACTATTTCTGGAGGCTCTGTGGCAAACTCTATTGTTGGATTATCTCAATTAGGTAACGATGTTGGTTTTATAGGTAAAATAAACAATGATGATTTAGGACAAAAATATGAAGACGGACTTAAAAGAGAGAAAGTTAACTACTTATATAAAAAAAAAAATGAACTGATTGCTACAGGAAGTTGTTTAATTTTGATAACCCCAGATTCAGAACGAACGATGTGTACTTTTTTAGGTACTGCTGGAAAAATTAATGACAACGATATTGATATTGATATTCTTAAAAAGAGCGAAATAACATTTTTAGAAGGTTATTTGTGGGATGAAGGTGCCCCAAAAAAAGCATTTGATAAAGCAATAAATAATTCGAATAAAGTAGCAATGTCTTTATCTGACCTATTTTGTGTAGAAAGACATAAAAACCAATTTTTAGGATTAGTAAAAAATGAGTTAGATATAATATTTGCTAATGAACAAGAAATTTTATCTTTAACAGATAGCAAATCATTTAGTGATACAATTTCATTTTTAAAAGAATTAAATAAAAATATTGTAATTACAAGAGGTGAAAAGGGCTCAATAGTTATAAACAATAATGAAGTGGTTGAGCATCCTGCAAAAAAAAATTTAAAAATAAAAGATTTAACAGGAGCTGGGGATTTATTTGCAGCAGGATATTTACATGGATATATTAATAAACTTTCAGTTAAAGAGTGTTTGATAAAAGGAACAGAGTTATCATCTAAAATAATTCAAAAAATAGGTGCTAGAATTTAATTTTTTTTGTTCTTTTAAAACTACCCTTCCCTTTTTTTGATTTAATTATTTTAGGCTTATATTTTTTTGTAAAAAGATCTTTTGCAATTATATTTTTTTTTTTAACTAATTTGATAACCATTTTTTTTACTAACAATGAAGTTAGCGTCATTAAAAGTTTCTAATATTTTTTTTCGCAATCTATAGATATGGGTTTCTACAGTATGTGTTTCAAGCTTTGAGCTGTAACTCCAAACATCAGATTGTAATTGCTCAACCCCAGCAGCATTATTAGATTTGTACAAATACATTATTATATCTACCTCTTTTTCTGTTAATTTTAATATAATATCTTTATCAATCAACTCTCTTGAATTTAAATCTATTTTATATTTACCAATACTTAGTTCTGATTTTTCATGAAATTGAAACTTAAGAAATTGAATATTAATTTTTTCTAGAAGCTTGGGAAGCTTAATTGGAATCTTATTTAGAATTAATTGATTATCAATACCATTTGTTTTTTTTTGAACAATAGTTAAATAATTTTCACCACTATCTAATTTGTCATTTAAAATTTTTTCACTATTCACTTCAAAGATATTAAGGTTTAGATGTTCCTCTAGTTCTTTGACAATTTCATATAAAGTTTTTAATTTGAAGATTATTAAATTTTGTTTATTCATATATAATAAGGATATGATAATTTGTTTAAAAAATAAACATACACTTCAAGTGGATGATTTTCATTTTCAGTGTACTATAGGAAAAAATGGCTTAAGTAAAAAAAAAGTTGAAGGAGATAAAAAAACTCCAGTCGGAACTTTTAAAATCGAACACCTATATTTTAGAAAAGATAAGATCAACTTACCAAAAACAAATTTAAAGTGCGTTCCAATTCATCGAAATATGGGTTGGAGTAATGATATAAACGATCCACAAAATTATAATAAATTAATTAATATCAATAAAGATTACGGCCATGAAAAACTTTACAGGAAAGATTATAAGTATGACTTATTGATACCCATAAAATATAATTTTAGTAAAAGAATTCCTGGTAAGGGAAGTTGTATATTTATTCACCTAACAAAAGATTTTCATTCTACTGCAGGCTGTATTGCTCTAAAAAGAAAAGATTTTTTAATAATGTTAAAATTAATAAATAAAAATACTAAAATAAAAATATATTAAGATCTTTCACCAAAAATGCTCGAGCCAATTCTTAAATAGGTAGCCGAATATTCTAAAGCTTTAAGATAATCTGATGACATCCCCATGCTGAGTTCTGGGAAAAAAAAAGAATTATTTAATAAATTCATTTCACTAAAATAAGGGGTAGAATCAATATTAGCTGGAGGTATACACATTAAACCAACTACATCTAAATTAATTTCCTCACAATAGGAAATTAAACTATTTAGTTCATTTTTATTTATACCAAATTTTTGATTTTCATCACCTATATTAACTTGAATAAAAATTTTGATACTCTTATTAATTTTCTGTTGCTCATCTGCTATTTTTTTTGCTAATTTTTTGCTATCTACAGAATGAATATAATCAAACAACTTTACAGCAAATTTTACTTTGTTCGTTTGTAAATTACCTATCATATGAAGTTTTACCTTTGAAAAAATTTTTTTTATATCAGTCCACTTATCAACACTTTCTTGTATTTTATTTTCGCCAAAATGAATGTGGCCATGATGAATCAGGGGAAGAATATCTGCTATTGGAAAAGTTTTACTTACCGCAATTATTTTAGGTAGTTTGTCTTGATATTCTTTTTTCTTTAATAAATTTTGAATTCCTATTAAATTATTAATTGTATTATGCATAATATTAAACTTCCTAATTTTTATCACTTTATCAATAATTTAAATATAAAAAATATTATGCGCCTAAATAAAGAAGTTGCGCTTATTTACAGGAATTATCAATCAGACTATGTAATTGAGGATTTAATTAACTTTAAAAACTTTTGTAAAAAATCAAAAAGAATTTTTCTTATTGCAAATCAGATTGAATTAGCTATCAAATTAAAACTTAATGGAGTTTACATTCCTTCTTTTAATAAAAAAATAATATTAAAAAGATATAATGTTTATAAAAATTTTATAATAATTGGTTCTGCACACAACCTAAAAGAGATACGTATTAAAGAAAAACAAAACGTTATGCAAATATTTTTATCCCCCTTATTTAAAGATACTAAATTTAATAAAAAGTTAGGTGTTATTAAATTTAATAATTTAAGAAAAAACACAAAAAAACAAGTTATTGCTCTAGGTGGTATTAAAAAGTCAAATTTAAGTCTCTTAAAACAATTAGAAATAAATGGTTTTGCGGCAATTGAATTTTTTAAAGAAAATAATAACAATTTTAAATATAATAAATGAATTTAGATTTAAAAAAAGAGATACAAGTTTTAATTAATAAATTTAAAGCAGCTGAGTATATTGATGTTGTTAACAAATGCTTAGTTCTATTAAAAAATAATAATAATGATTTTTTGTGGAATTTATTGGGACTATGCTATCAAAACTTATTTCAATATAAGAAGTCTATAGATTGCTTTGAAAATACTATTAAAATTAATCCAAAAAACATAGCTGCTTTAAACAACTTAGGTATCTCATACAAAAATTTGAGAGATTATAAAAAAGCAGAATATTATTTAACAAAGGTTTTAGAAAAAAATCCAAACTATTTAAATGCAATAGTAAATCTAGCAAATATTAAAAATGACACTTTTTATTTTAAAGAAGCTATTGATTATTATGATCAAGCGCTGAAAATAGACACAAATAATTCATTAATATATTTAAATATAGCTAATGCCTATCAGTCGATTAACCAGGTTGAAAAGGCTAAGGACTATCTTAATAAAGCATTAAAGATTGATAGCTTGTTTACTTTAGCTGATCACAAATTAAGCTTACTGGAAAACTACAACAGTGAAAGTTTACATTTAAAATCTATGATTGAAAAAATTCAAAAAGAAAAACTAGCAGATAATAAAAAAGTTAATTTATATTTTGGGATCGCTAAAGGATATGAAGATTGTAAAAATTATGACAAATCAATAGATTACTTAAAATTAGGAAACAAC
>Ga0209709_10004112_pt1 | contig 11841 bp, 10 predicted proteins | sample ArcticOcean_MG_C_2_FD_187435 | JGI IMG/M metagenome (GOLD analysis project Ga0209709, IMG submission 187435) | Marine microbial communities from western Arctic Ocean - ArcticOcean_MG_CB4_136 (SPAdes) (version 2) | ecosystem: Environmental > Aquatic > Marine > Oceanic | place: Arctic Ocean... | reverse complement strand
CTCCAAAACATTCAACCATGAAGGCCGCCCTGCAAAAACTCCGCGCCGGAGCCAAAATGGACGACGACGAGCGCACCAAATTGTTGAACGATTTGATAAAGGCACGCGACGACCTCAAGAAGGGCAAGCACACGCGCAGCGACTACGTGCTCGCGTCCTGCGAGGCTGCCAACCTCAAGCAGCTCCCCGAATCGGACGGCGTTCTGAACACGATTCTGTCCAAGGATTCGCACAAGGACGCCATCAAGACGATGTTCTACAATCCGGCCGCGAACGGTGGTCGGGGTGGTCTGACGACCTGTGTCTCGCCCGACGTGTACAGGGCGGCGATGGACTTTCTCGAGAAGGGAGGTCTCGAGGCCTTCAAAGACCAGCGCACCAACTTCTACGCCACGCTGCTCGACTTCAACAAGGAGTGGAACTCGCAGCTCGAGATGCTCCAGCCGTTCATGGTGGGCGAATCGTACGAGGAGCACGAGCCCATGAAGGACAAGGACGGCAACGTCGTCATGGTGCAGGGCAAAGACGGTGGCATGCACGCGCTCAACACGTGCGAGGCCGCCATGCACGAGGAGGAGTGCCACGCCAAGAGCTCGTCGATCCGCGGTCCCGCGGGCGGGGCGTGCCTCTGGATGCCCAACTTTTCGCACGTCCAACGGGAAATGGATGCTTGGGCCATCAAGAAGGGCGGCGTGGCTCTGCCCTCGTCCGAGGGCTGCGTGCGCGCCGCCGATTTTCCTCTGCCGCTGCGCGAGGCCACCTCGGTGGACGTCGAGGCCCAGCGCAGGGGGTTGCAGCTCAAGGACCACGGTAAGCGCGGCATGAAAAACGGAAACTACGTCGGCCTCAACGACAAATCGATCGATGACACCAACGTTTCGAGCACAAAAGATGGTTGGTTCAGCGGCGGTTTCGACATCAACTCCTCGCTCGGAACGCGCCGCATGGTGCCCTACACGATGAAGTGGGACGGTAAAAAATTCGTGGAAGTCGAGAATCAGTACAAACCCATGAACCCCGAGCAGTGGAACGACAGCGCCAAGGCCATTCAGGGTTTGCTCAAAATGGGCCAGCGCAACCAATCGCTTCCGAAGCGCGTGAAGGCCAAAATTCAGCGGATTGCCGAACGCAACAAAGACATTTGGGAACAGATCGAGGGAAAACTCAAGCGCGAACACCCTGACATGTCCCACACAACGCTCCGCGAAAAGGTGGAGAGCGAGTGTGCCAAACACCCTCGGTGGGTGCCCGCCAAGGAGCAGCTAAACTACACGTTGTACCAAATGGCCAAGTTTAAGGAACTCACGATCGGCGAAGTACGCGACATCATTCGGTTTTCTCGAATCGACCCGTCCGGCGGAACGGCGTCCGACATCGTGCTGTGCACCACAGATGGCGAAAATCAAGCAGCTGCGTGGGAAAACATGGCCAAAAACATGAACCTCAACCCAACGCAGGCAAACGAACTCCAAGCCAAACTCGCAGGGTGGCGGGAAGATTGGTCGGACAACGACAGCAAAGAACTGTTCGAGAACGCCCAGCAGCTGGGGGACAGCCCGTCGTCGCTCGCCCAGTTCCTGAGCCTCGACAAGTCGCTCGCGGGTGGTGCCATGATTCCGCTCGAGTTACCTCCCAAAAACTCCGCAGCCTCCAAAAACATGTTCGTCACGTTCAACCACGGACCGCTCGACGTGTTTGCGAACAACAACGCGCTCAGCGGCGGCGCCAAGGCCGAATCTCGGGTGGAGCTGCCGCTGAACAGCGGGCGCTCCGAGAGTTCGGACGAAAACCCACAGAAAGAGTTCAAAGGGTACAGGACCATCAGCCCCAGTGACTGCAAAGGGTCGTTGATCAAAATGCCGTCGTGGGCAGTCATTCTGCTGAAAGCCAACGCCAAGCACTACGCCCCCATCGTGCACAGCCTGCTCGTGAAGAAGCAAGACGATGCCGAAAAGGACTCGGACTACGCCTCGGATACCTCCAAAGACTGGTACAATTTCAGCGAAGAGGAGTACACGTTCGTGTACCTGCTGCAGGCCATGGGCCGTGCCGCTGCAAAAACGGAGGAAAGTACTCCTCACACGTGGCAAGACAAGTACACGAACAAAGTCATGTTTGTTGAACCCGAACGCGCCGAAGGCGCTGGCGACTTGAGTGTGTGGCAGAAAGCCCGCAAAGCCGCCAAGTTAAGTCGCAAAGGATTTTACGCGCAGCATCTCATGACCCCGGATTTCGCCAAACAGGATGGAGGTCCAAATTACAATAAACTAGCACTCATTCGCAGTGCGTTCGGATTTAAAGCCAATTTCAAACAGGCACAGGCCGAAGTCCAAGGCATCGACCATTCCCGAGCATATCTCAACAACGACAATGACCCGTCTTACGGGTGGGAAAAAGGTGATCAATACACGGTCACGAGAGTGGGTACGCAGCAGACGTGGTTCAAAGACGGCTGGGCCACGGATCTCGCCGGAAAAAATCTCACCGAATTGAAGCAGGGGGATTCGTTCAAATGGGTCGGCGGAATATTCAGTCGATATTGGACCGTCGGATATCCGGACAGCGAATGGGAATTCGTGCCACACGGCGCGGAAGCGGAAGGAATAGAGGCAGAACAACGGAAGAAATTCGCCGATAGCCAGATGTACACTTTTCACGACATCGCCGACATGCTGTTCGTGCAACCGACGGTCATGGAGCGCAATGTACTGCAGGCGGACGGGTACACAGTCACGAAGCGTGTTTACGGTAAGGACGGCGCCTACAACGGCGCCCAAGACGGGTTGACCGGGAAGGAGTTCCATTTCCCCGTGGCGCTCGCCGGCGAGCAGACCATCAAAATGCTGGCCACGACGCCGTGCGCGGGAAAGAACGAAAAGAACTTGGTTCTCCTGTCGTACTTTTGCGGAGACGTGACCGTCGCACAAGGACGCGAATTCCTCGAGTGGATGAAAACCAAAAAACTCCTCGGAAGCCAAAAGGCACACAAAGACCGCATCATGGCGTGCACCACCGACAGTGGCAGATCAAACGCAAACGACTACTACAACTTTGCCGCCGCCGACAACAGCACGGCGACCAAAATGCCGACGATGAAGGTGGACATGCTGGTACGGACGAATTTCGGTCCCTCGAATAAGGTCGACGATCATTGCGCGCTTGAGGTTGCCGTGAAACACAACGCCATTTCCAAACCTAGTGGCTATGTTCACAACAATTTGCTTGCAGAATCCCAACCGAAAAACGCGCAGCACGTCTACCACGCCCTGTACCGCTGGTTCGCGGACGGAGGCGAAAAAGAGGGCACCGGAAATTATCTGCAGGATCTGAAGAAAATCGCCCAGCGTCTGATCCGCACGCACGCAAAGACCGATGATACCATGCTGAAAGAAGCCATCAAGCTGATACCTCCGGCCTCAACGGCGCGGCGTTACCAGTGCGGCCCGCTGGGCGGCATCTACACCGATACCGCCGGCAAACGCGGCGTTGTCGTCGACTTTGCGTCGCCGAAGATTCACGGAGAAACATTGGAAGAAGAAGAATTGGACCAGAAGAAAATTCGGGTAAAGTTCTTTGGCGAGAAAACATCGATGACCGGTTGGATCAACTTGGCGGACGCGAACGTACAAAGCAAAGCGCAATACGATAAAGTGCGCACCTCCCCCGGGTTGGCGGCGGATCCGTCTAATGTACCCGTCGTGCCGCTGCCCACCCCCGGGCCAACCGCCCCCAAGGCCGCCAAGCCCGCATCCCCTCCCAAGTCTACGGGACCCGTCGCGCCGCCTGCCGCTGCCGATGCCGAGGACGCTGCCGAGGACGCTGCTAGAACAAAGCGCAAAGAAGCACGTGCCCGGCGTCGAAAAGCCCAACGGGAAAAATTAAAATTAGGCGGTGGAGGCAAACTGTCGGGTGGTGGTTGCAAGGCCGATTACAAAGAGCTTGAGCAAGAACTCGACGAAGAAATGGATTCGAAAGATCTATTTATAGCCGCCAAAACCAAGGCTGAAGCCGCCAAAGCCGCGGCCGACGCCACGGTCGTTGAATTCACCGAGGCCACGACCGAGCTCATGGAGGTCATCGGTGAAAATAAGTAAAATTCCAACCAAAAAAAAAAAATAATTGCACTCGCCCCGCCGGTTCGGCGACGCAGATGTTTTTTTTTTTCTTGCGCCCCACAACAAAAGACTCGCACACTGAACAACGATGATGCAAGGCGGAGCCCCCCAGAAATTCAACGCAAACGACCCTCTGTCCCGTCAAATCGGATCGGCCCTTCGGCACGAGCAGGTGGTCAACCGCCGAGACAACCGCCACAAGATGCAACTCCAGCGCGAGTTTGAGCGCCGCATTCAGAACGAGAAGATCAAGAGCAGCGAGTTCGAGGATTTCGACATCAAAGTCAGAGAGGACATGATCCGCAAGCCGTTCGGCAACCAAGCCCGCAACTTTGCTTTCTTCAACGCCGAGGCCGACCGCGAAGGCATCCAACAAGGGCTCGACCCGGCGTGGTACGCCGTCGAGGACGCCACCTTCCACAACATGCAGCTCGAGGACAAGACCATGAGCAGCCGCAACAAGATCAACGGCAAGTTCGTCCGCGTCATGGGGCCCAACGGGGAGCGTGTCTTCGTCGTCCGCGGGCACGACCTCGAAAAGTTCCGGAACACGGAGAAGGACCCCGAGTCGGCCGCGCACACGCTCGAGAGCATCGTGAACGATCTCCGCCGCAAGCTCCGCATGATGAGCCGTCAGGTCGTAAGCAAGCAGAGCGCCGTGAACAACTACCTCCGCGCCAACCCGGAGGCCGAGGTACGCATTCGCGACATGATGCGCAAGCGCACGTCCTTCCTGAAGGAGAAGCTCGACTACATGCCCATGAAGGGCAAGGGGTGCGACATGCTCCAAGAACCAGAGTACCAAGAGCACTGGAAACGCACCGGGCACGGCACGCCCAAGAACCCCAAGCCCGTGTCGGACCTCCCGCAGAAGCGCGAGCGCCGTGAGAACAAGCACCACAAGGCGCTCATGGCGCTCGACGATAAAATGCAGGGCATCTGCATCTCCCCCGAAGTCAAAGGACCTCGGGGCGGATCTTACGCCGAGGAGATGTACCCGCGCACGTACCACCACATGACCGCGGTCAACAACCTCGAGGAGGCCGTCAAAGATTCCGAGACCGGCCGCGAGCTCCCCGAAGAGCGCGTCTGGGGCGACATGTCCTTTTGCGTCCAGCACGGCGGTGAGTCTGAAAAACGCTGCAACAGCTACACCGGCGAAAAGTACCCGCTCACCGACAAAAAGAAAACCGTGAACGCGCTGTGCCGCTTCAACGACGAGGAGGAAAAATGCGAGCCTCGTTGGCTGCAGGACGCCACGGACGACCTGAAGAACCTGTACCACTCGGACAACGGGTTTTTCCTGCAAGAGATGGAGTACATCCAACAACACCTCCGCAACCAAAAAACCGGCTACCCGAACATGACCAAGACGCAGAAGAAGAAGGCCAAGGCCCTCAATAAATCGCACCGCGTCGTCTCCACCGACAGCGCGCCGACCCGCTTCGTCGAGGTCCGCGGCCGCTCTCGCAATTAAACAACGCGTATATTTATGTATTTTACCTGTATTTTTTTTTTTACACACTATCGCTACTTCTAATCATCTTGCGTCAGCGCGACCACCACACCGACGGGCGGCAACCCCGCTTGCTTGAGAACGGGGTGCTCCGTGTCTTCGAACTCGGCGTAAACGACCCCCGCGACCGTTTGGTAGCCGCCGCCCGGCAGACAGATGCACCCCTTGCTGTTCGTCTTGCGCTCGCGAAACGTGGTGGACACGATACGAAACACGTCTCCCTCTTTCCGCAACATGTTTCCCGAATCTACCACTATTTGCACCCCGCACACCTTTACCAGTACTTCTACCGGAAAAGCGTCCTCGTATTCGTTACTCAGGTGCCACGCACAAGTCCGAATCTGCGGAGCTTTGTAGTGCTTGGCCCACCTCCGACTTGGCGGTGTAGACGACACCGGGCAAATGTCCATCACCACCATGACCCTTCGCTTCTTCTTACCACCGGAGCTTCTCCCACTGCTCCGACTCCTCCGAACTTTCCGACCCTTCCGACCCTTCCGCTTTTTGCTGTCTGCCATCCCCACCCTGAACGGTTTGGGTTGTTTTATTTTTATTATATTTTTATATTATATTTTTAGATTTTTATATTTTTTATTATATTTTTATTATTTTTGACGCGTGAAAATAAATTTCTAACGATTTACTTTTTTTTTTTCGTGTTTGATCTTTTACCACAAAGATCACAAAGGAGGCGATTGCGCAACCGACGAAAACTAGAAAACCTATCTGCCATCTCCTATCTAGTCTTCGTCTATCTTGGGCGCAAGAACGAGACGCATGTACGAGTTGTCGGACCCGAGCGTCGTGTGCAGAATGAGCGGACCGGGGCCCTGCTCCGTCATGTTGAGAGACAAGAAGACGTCCCCGCGGTCGAACGATTTCAAGAAGTTCGTGATGTACTCACTGGAAAAGTTTGCTTGGTAGTCGACCTTGGCTTTCTTGCTCATGCCGAGAACGTCGAGCGACGTGATGGCCGAGGTGCAGGCGATTTCCATACTGTCGCCCGCCTCGACGGCCTTGTTCTCACTGTGGTAGGTCAACTTTGCCTTGGGGATCCCGTCACTGAAGCAGCTCAGCTCGAAGAACGCGTGGACGACGTCCTGCACTTTGAAGGAGGACACGGAGATTTTGATGTGCTCGCAGTGAAAGTCGACGCAGGCTCGGCGCGCAAAGTCCTTGAGCACGGCGCAAGACATGGAGATGGTGAATTGTGTCGATATATCGAACAGTCGCTCGTCGTGGTCGTCCATGACAATGGTGCGCAGGCTGAACTCGCGCAACGGAATGTGGTTCACGCACTCTAGCGTGAGGTGGTCGTCGCCCGTGTATTGCGCGATGTCAATGGCGGTTTCGCCCTGCGCCGCCTTCATGATGGGTTTCATTTCTTTGATGTTTACGCCACACGAAATACGCTCGGTGCCTCCCTTCATTTCGACGTTGCACGCCAATTTGGCCTTGATCATGCACGTAAGGTCTGGAGAGGTCTCGTCCACGCGAATGCCGCTGAAGGACGCCGTCTTGCAGAACTGCATGTTGACTTCGGTAAGAATCGCTTCCAATGTGTAGACCATGGTTGCCAAATTCCCGGACGGGGCAATGGTGCAGCGCACGTCGGTTGGTGGGAGGTTACTGTAGCGCTTCTGGGACTGGCGGGCGGCGACCGACGCGGCGACTTGGGCCGCGTCGATGACCGTCTCTTCGTGTTTTCGCTTGTGCGCCACGGTGCGTCGGTCGCCGCCGCCACCGCCACCGCCGCCGCCGCCGCCGCCGCCGCCGCTGCTGCTGCTGCTGCTGCTCGAAAAAGAAGACATGTTTGTAAAAGAATGTGTCAACAAAAATAAAAAATCAATGGGTTCGAATTTGAATTGTTCCGCGTTCAAACACACGTGGTAAAAATATTACGACGAAATAAAAAAGCCACAGTTTTTCCGGCAGCAATGTTCAACAGTTTAAAACAAAGCGCGACACGGGCTGGTGTGTTGTCCACCGTACTATTTCTTTTCGTCGGCCTGCAGGCGGCTTTTCTTGGCGCCGCTACAAACATTGCGTTCGACGCGTGTACCAATCCGGCGGTTCGGTTTGCGTGGACCGTGGTCATTCAACTTGCAAAACACAAGTTGAAGGAGAAACCTGCGAAACCTGCCACCCCTAAGACGTCGCCCCCCGCCAAGAAGACGATGCGCCGCCCCGTGAAGACGAATTTACGCACGAACGTACACACCTCGACTGTCCAAACCGAGGATGCTTCGGCGTGCGACGAGTCCGTGGACGAACTTTGAACTTTGAATCGGTTCGGCAGACGTTCCTTTTTTTTAGGAGGCCAAAGTTAAAAGCAAGCATGATGGACCTCGCACGCGGAGAGTTCAGTGCGGTTGGCATGACCACCGCACCCGTGGTCGACCAACATGTCACCAACCCACTTCAGGATTTTGCCCCCCCAAAGGTACAGCGCACTGCTTTGGCAAGTCGAAAAAAATCAAACGCAGCGACCCCTGTACTGCTGCACAGAGACGACGAAGATACGGACGCACAGGGTGCAGTTGCGGAGACGTTTGGTGCGTGCAAGCGGGCGTGTCAGGGAATGGCGTACGACGTGAAACACTGGGAAGAACTTCCCGCCGAAGGGTCCATTGGGCGAATGCAAATGGTCGCAACGAGAGGAGGCAGGCTGCCCTACTTGGTGCTGACGGTCTCCGTCGCGTTTTTGGTCTTCTTCTCGGTGATGCATACCGTCAAATGGTTGGCCGGTATGCCGCGCCACAAGAAGTTGATGATTTTGGACTCGCGACCCGTCGTCCCTCAACCTTCGGTGATTTTGCCACCGGCCCCCGTCGTCGGGCCACCAAACATGGTACCCCAATCGTTCGCGTAAATCGTTCGCGTAAATCGTTCGCGTAAATCGTTCGCGCAAATCGTTCGCTGCAAATCGTTCGTTGCAAACCGTTCGTTGCAAATCGTTCGCGCAAATCGTTCGCGCAAATCGTTCGCGTAAATCACAGGCCGTCTTGGAGGCGCGTTTGCACTTGCATCGAAATGTTGTGCACCGTATTTGAAATCCACCCGTCGATCTCGTTTTTTCTTTCGTTGATTTCGGCCGAAGCGGCCGGGTCCTTTACTGCGATGCACAACCCTCTCAACGCATCGCGAATCGTTTCTGCGTGGTGGTGTGCCGTTATCGCCCACGAGGCTTTAAATTCGTCTTTCGGTGCGCTGTGCACGACTTTGTGCAGAGCACAAAGCCTGTCCAACCCAGACAGCATACTGTCGAACGTGTCCGGGAGATCGTGGCGAAACTCTTTCATGTCTTCGACCAGATAGATGACGTCTGATTCGGCGTGGAGATCCGGAAATTGTTCTCTCTCGACTGTTGGCGCATCGTCTTCTGCTTCTTTCGCGTGTGTGTCGTCTTTCGACGTAAACTGATACATCACACCAACGCCCGCGCCGATGCCGGCGCCCACCGCCGCACCGGCAAGGCTTCTGCGCACAGTCTGCTGTACAAACTTGGTGGCCATGTTTTTTTTTTTGTGTTTTGAGACGAAAAAAAAAAAGGGTATGCTTTCGGCGCACCGAACGCGTATTTCGTCGGTGCACCAACGGGGACATAAATATTCACTACTATACAAAAAAAAAGAGAGGGAAGACAGGCGTCGGTTGAGGGAAACAAGGAAAAACGAAATGTTGCACCAAAGCGGCAGACTGAATCAGTTCACCGTGTTGTGGTCGAGTAGCGAAGAACAAAGTTCGTCGGACGAAGACGAAAGTTCGTCGGACGAAGACGACGTTGAAAACGACCGGGGCCGTTCGGATCAAAAAAAATCCGACCGCGACGGTGAAGAACTCGTGTGCGCGGCGCGGCTTCAGATAGATTCACAAATGGGCGAGAGCAACGCCGAAAGCACGACGACAACGACGTTGCCACCGGTCGGCTCGGCGCTTCCAAATAATCTGATTCTCGTGGAGGAAGGGAAAGAACCACCGCAGTTTTCCGCCAGCAAAGCGTACTTGTTCAACACTCAATTCTCCCAAGTGCGCTTTTTCGGTCGCTGTTTTCTGTGCGGGTGTCCGGGCCATAGTCAGCGGTATTGTGCCCTCAAGTACTGCGCCCATTGCGACAGTTACGGCCACAGCATCGTGTGTTGCGGTCGGCAGAACTTTCAAATTCAGCTACAGCGCAAGAAAAGCTTCCAGCGCTTTGTCAGCCGAGTGCACCCGGAACACAGACAAAGCAAGAATACCAAACGCACCACCAAGCCCAAGCAACACAAGCAGCAATACAAACAGCAACGCAAGCAGCAACACACGAAGAAAAACAAGTAAGCATGGCGACGTCGGTGCCCGTGCGAGCGGCAAGCGACGCTGCTACCAAGTATTTCATGACCACGCGGGCTAAAACTGTGCGTGTCGTGCTTTCACACTGCAACGACGACCCCGCGGCCGCGCGCGATTTGGAGGCTGAGATTTACAGACGAGCGCACACGTCCGTCGAAGTGTACCTCGACGTCGCCGTAGGATTACTTCGCAGAATAATGAAAAACAAACCCAAATGGGAACATCGTGTGCCATATGCACACGTGCCTGACACGTCGCGGGGGGGGTCCGCGTCGGAGCTTCGTAATTTTTTTCACATCAATTGGAACGACATTCTCAATGAGGAGGCGCGATTTTCTCTGGCGCAGTGTGCCCGGTGTCGTTCCAGAGAAATTTACGCGGTGACGGCCCAGCTTCGATCCGCCGACGAGGGAATGTCCGTAATCTGTACGTGTCAGCGGTGTGGGGAACAGTGGACGCAGCGCTAGCCAACAATCTTTCCACTGGGTTCACAATGGTCCATTTGAAAATGCACGCGCGCACGATCAGCCCCAACATCGTGAAAAGGAGGTAAGCGTACGCCAGTGTCTGAACTACAATTTGGTAGCTTTGAAATTTTTTCTCCACGATGCCCGTGCATTCCGATTCGTGCACGATCCAGAAGGTCGCGGGGCTGTTCGTTATTTCCGCACACATGTCCGCTTGGTCTCTCCCCTGCCACCCACCGAGCCACGAGGGTCCTTTGTGAAACAGAGCCCACAGCGGTGCAGATAGAAATAAATCAGCAATGCCCGACATAAGGCGTTGCATTTTTTTTTTTTTGTGTAATGTACGTGAATTTTTGACGTTTCCGTGCGCTTCGCCCACCCCCCCCGAACGCAACACACATTATCTTTTGCCGATCTTGCCGATCTTGCCGATCTTTTCCGCGTTCGTCCGCGTTCGTCCGCGTTCGTCCGCGTTCGTCATAAAATCATGTTGGGCAAGTAAAAACCAGCAACACCAATGTCTGAGACCACCGACATCAAAACGCAAACCCTCGAGGCCTTCATCAGCATGTTGGATCAGTTTTTATCCGCGTGTGCAGAGGTATGGCCAGAGGACGCCAAGCTGAGTACGTTTCGCGTGGCGTTCGGATTGATCAAAAACCCACTTGCGCGAAGCGCTCAGGAGGAGCTCATCAACGACTACTACAACAGTCTGAAGCCATATTTCAAGCGATGCAGTGATCGCGACGTGACTCTGTTTACGGAGGACAACGACATTTCCTTTCTGAACGAAGTCGACATGCGATCGAAGTGGCTCGACAACTCGGTGGACAACGAGACGCGTGAAGTCATCTGGGAGTACGTGTTGGAGCTCAACAAGCTCTCCCAAATGTGTGTCGGTTTGTTTTCGCGCATCCCAAGTACCACGCTGAACCGCATTCAGGAGACGGCCGTGGCGCTCGCCGGAAAAATATCCAGCGGCGAGCTTTCAGTGGGTGATCTCGATCTCTCGTCTATTGGTCAAAGCGTTGTGGACGGACTTTCAGAAGAGGAAATTGCATCCTTCACCGAAAATCTGCTCAGCGACCCCAGCGCGCTCGCGAGCCTCGCGTCTGGCATGGCCGACACGAGCGGACTCGGCATTGACCCCACGGTCATTGCACAGGCAATGGCCATGGGGGGCGGCCCGGGGGACGCGATCACAATGGCCATGCAAATGATCCAAAACCAGCAGGGGTCGGGTGGTGCTCAAAGTGCTGCTCAGAGTGCTGCCGTGGGCGGGCACTAATCGGTGGCACTTCCGAGTTGCCAAGGCGGTGTGGTATAAATTTAAAACAATTAGGGTGTGTTGGGCCACTTGGCATTTTTTTTTTTTTTTTTTTTTTTGTTTTTGCAAAAAAAAAAATCCCCC
>Ga0209709_10004109_pt1 | contig 11845 bp, 11 predicted proteins | sample ArcticOcean_MG_C_2_FD_187435 | JGI IMG/M metagenome (GOLD analysis project Ga0209709, IMG submission 187435) | Marine microbial communities from western Arctic Ocean - ArcticOcean_MG_CB4_136 (SPAdes) (version 2) | ecosystem: Environmental > Aquatic > Marine > Oceanic | place: Arctic Ocean... | reverse complement strand
AATACTACGCTAGAAAGGTGGCCTGATCTCAATGAGTACTATCAGGACTAGTATAAAAACTAGGCTAAGGATGGAGCGAGAAGCGATCAACGGAGTTAACATTCCGAAGAGCCAGAGGTGGTTACTAACCTACTTAAAATCCCCCCCAATTTGATCAGCAGTAAACTGAATCGGAACATCATCAAAGGCTTTCTTATCAATAGTTACATCGGCAACGATCTGTTGCTTTACCGTCATTGAAATAAGCTGATTGAGCTTCACATCTTCTATAGAAATTGTAGATGCCAACATAAGGAAAGAGAAAAACCGATCAACTCTCATATCAGCCAGAGAAAATGTTGATAACAACATAGGAAAAATAATAAACACTATAGTCCTGTGTCGAATCATTTTAAGTTTTTTCAACACAAAATAGGTACGTTTAGTCATAAATAGTCCTTTGATGCATCCTTCGTGATGCACGCAGTTAGATTCTTTAATGCTATCCCTTGATACTATTCACTCCATAGACTGGGTTTTATGCTTATAGCGAGATCTCATCATAACTAGCCAGTATAAAGACAAGACAGAGTTTATCTGATGCAAACACTGGAAGCTGTATCAAAATTCTCTATGCATAATTAATAAAATTAACACTTGTTAAACGTTAAAAACCTCATGCTTTAAGTGCTGTTAAGTCTAAAGCTTGTAATAAAGTGCATTCAAAATTGATAAAAACACCCAATCAGCAGAACCTGCCAACTGAGTAGAGATCTAACAACGGTTTCACTTTCTTCAGGCGTTAAGATTCATATTGATATTTTCTATCTGATAATATTGTGCTCTGGACCAAATGGGAAATGAGTAATATTTTCAGCCCCATCATCACCAACAATTAATATGTCATGTTCGCGATAACCACCAGCACCATTTACACCCTCTGGCAGAGTGATCATAGGTTCAATGGACACAACCATACCTGGCTCTATCACTGTGTCGATATCCTCTCGTAATTCAAGTCCAGCTTCGCGGCCATAATAATGAGAAAGAGATCCAAATGAATGCCCATATCCAAAAGTACGGTACTGAAGTAAATTGTGGGTTAGAAATATTTCATTAAGTTCTGCAGCAATGTCACTGCAAACTGCTCCAGGTTTAATAAGAGTCAAACCCTTTTTATGAACTTCACAATTTATCTCCCAAAGCTCAATCTCACGTTTAGTGGCTGAGTGGTAAAACATTGTGCGCTCTAGTGCCTGATAGTATCCTGAGATCATGGAAAAACAGTTCAGACTTAATATATCCCCTTTTTCTATTCGTCTAGTAGTGACAGGGTTATGAGCACCATCGGTATTGATACCAGACTGAAACCAAGTCCAAGAATCCATTAACTCTGTATGGGGATAGGTATTAGCAATGGCTCGAACCATTGCTTGTGTAGAGTGAAGTGCAACTTCATATTCTGGTGCACCTTCGCAAATGGCTTCAGCGCAAGCAGCACCGCCGATATCAGATACTCGAGCGCCTTGTCTAATTAATGCATGCTCTTCAGCAGATTTGATCATACGCATTTTCATAGTAGCCACACCAATGTCAACGAACTCAGCATCGGGCATAAACTCAGCTAACTTCTCTCTTCGTTCCAAAGTGATATGGTCATATTCAATACCGACTCTAGCTTTTCCGGGCACTAATTTTTTCAAAGCTCGAAAATAATTATCTTTTTCCCAGTCTGTATAAACAATGTTGTCATCGTAACTTTGACGCCAAGGCTGACCGCCATCAATATTTGCTGTAACGGTTGTATGTGCATCATGCGTAACGACTAACGCATAGGGCCGGCCAAATGAGCAATAAACAAAGTCAGCGAAATAATTAATATTATGAATAGATGAAAAAACAGCTGCATCAAGGTTCTCTGATGATAAATGCGCTCGCAATTTCCCATTACGATTTGCCATTTCAGCAGCAGAAAAAGTGGGTTTATCCTTAATGCCATTTTCAAAGTTGATAGCTTGTGGTCTTTCTATACGTTGCATATAGTATCTCCTGAATTGATACGTTAATTGAACTCTAGTTAGGTTAATTGAAAGATAATTATCCTGCGTTTACCTCGGGTATACAGAAAACATTTATGGGATCCCAGTGGGCATAAATTTTGCAGCCATAGGTTAACTCTAATGGCTCTATTTCTCGTTGTTGCTTTTGTACTATTAGCTCATTTTTGTTGTCATCTTCAAAATACAGAGTGACCACCGAACCAGTAAATTCTTCAGCAATAAATTGTATTTGGATCTCGTTTTTAGAGGATGTTTTTTCCTGTGATAATTCGACCATGTCTGCACTAATAACCAGTTCAACTGCCCCACCTGCAACATGGCTGTTATTTCCATCATGCAGATTAGACTCTATTATCCCAAAAGCTGTGTTACAGATCATGCTGTGTTCGTTTAGCTCTTTAATATAACCACTGATAATATTATTGGTGCCAACAAACTCGGCGACAAAACGGCTAGCTGGATTCCTATAAATTTCTTTGGGTGATCCAATTTGTTCTATAACGCCTTCACTCATGATGACAACTCTATCGGCCATTGCAAAAGCTTCAGACTGGCTATGGGTAACATAGACAAAAGTAATGCCCAGTTCCTTTTGTAGTCGAGTTAATACACTCTGCATGCGCACAACCAAATTCTGATCCAGTGCACTTAAAGGTTCATCCAAAAGCAGCACTGGTGGCTCAGTCACCAAGGCACGTGCTAGAGCAACTCTTTGTCGCTGCCCACCAGACAATTGGTCTATTGAACGATTTGCAAACTGTTCGATCTCCATCCGTTTAAGCCACTTTAATGATCTCTTCGTGCACTCAGATTTTTCTACGCCACGCATCTTAAGCCCAAACTCTACGTTTTCAATGACATTTAAAAAGGGGAAAAGGGCTAGGGTTTGCCAGACTAAAGGCGTTTCTCTTTCATGCGCTTTTAATTCATTCATACGCACACCATTTAGCCTTATCTCTCCACTTGAAGGTGTTTCGAGCCCAGCCAGCATCCGCAGTGTCGTTGTTTTCCCACACCCACTGGAACCCATAATTGCAAGGAACTCACCAGCTTTAATTTCAAAATTAATAGGTTGCACAGCGACTGCGCTACCAAACTGTTTCGTTACGTTCTCAAAAACTATCTGTCCTTCACTCATGATGTATCTCTATTTTATTGTTGTGGGTTTTTTAGTGAAAAGAAATAGCTGAGCAATCACCACTAAAGTCATTGTCGTGGCAAATACAAAAGATCCAATGGCGTTGATTTGGGGGTCAACATTACCTTGTAATATTTCCAGAATCACAACAGGAATAGACTTATTTAGACCCGATACGAACCAGGCAATTGCAAACTCATCAAATGACACAGCCATTGTTAGGCAGAGTGCAGAAATAATTGATGGTAGGGCAAATGGAATAATAACGTACCTCATAGTAGCCCATTCAGAAGCGCCTAAATTCCATGCCGCTGATTCCAGATCTTTGTCCATCTGCTGCAGACGAAGACGAATAATAGCCATAGCAAAAGGGGCCCCCAATACAGTGTGCGCAATAATCAGAGCCCATATTTGTCCTGAAATACCAAGCTTTGAAAACCAAGCAAGCATGGCTAAAGCGAGTATTATTAAAGGAATAGTTGGAGGCAATAATGCCAATGCTAAATATGCATTTTTAAACCTAAAATTATAACGAAAGTCTGTGTACGCGGTACAAAAACCAATAATAGTTGCTAACAAGGAGGCTGATAAGGCTACGATGATGCTAGTTCTGATGGCATCCCAGGTTTCTGGATCATTATAGACTTTGTCATACCAATTCCAGGTAAAGTGCCCTAATGGTAGTGATGGGAAGCGATCAGAATTGAATGAAAACACCACACTGGTGACAATTGGCATGAATATAAATACAAAAACTAGCAGTAAATAAATCCTTAACAGCCATACAATTGATTTGTCATTTAACATTGTCACTATCTCTTTTTGTAGGCAATCTTAATAGCACTAAGTGCAACCAGCATTAGTGTCACCATCATTACGGTTGCAATTACTGCAGCCCGAGGCCACTGTTGTCCTGATTTAGTGGTATCAATAATTAATATAGGAAGTGTTGGTGGGTTGGATCCTCCTAGATAGTAGGGACTGACAAAGTCGCCAAAACTTAGAATGAAGCAAAATAGAGCACCAATTATGAGGCCTATACGAGCCGCTGGAATAATGACTGAAACAATGGCGCGCACTCGTCCAGCACCTAAATTATGCGCTGCCTCAATAAGGTTTTTATCGATGCTCGCCATTGATAGGGTTTGTAAAATAATCACAAGAGGCAGCGTCAGGGTGAGATACCCAATATTGGTAGCAAACATTGTGTTCAACATTTTAATGGGCCCAATACCCAAATGACCAATAATGTTATTGACTACACCTGACTCTGCCATCAACACATACCAAGAAAACGTACGCACTAAGTAACTTGTGAAAAATGGGATAATTAAAAAGAAAATGGCCCACCGGCGTGCTGTTTCAGACAATTTGAATGCTAGGCAATATGATGCTGGAAAGGCGATGCAGGATGCAGTGAAAGTGGCTAGGGCAGCTAATCCCAATGAGAGTCCATAGCTATTCCAAAAATAGCCCTTGGAGAAAATTTTCATCCAGTTAACGAGTTCAAATGCCTCTACCATTCGATAATTTTTAACTAGAAAAAAAGACATGGCAATCATAAAAATAAGTGGTGCAAGAAAAAACAATACCTGCCAAATGATAACAGGTAGGCGCCAAGTTAATGCGTACACATCTAAACTTCTAATCCAATTTGAAAATATCATCCTTGTCCAGCCTGTAACATTCTTTATACCTCTACTTAATAAATGAAAATGGACCAACACTTAGGATGTTGATCCAAAATCTAGGAAGCTAGTCATCATTTAAATAATTGAACAGTTGGAGAATGTAATCATTATTAATGATGACTAGCTGTCAATTAAGAGCTTTTGTATTCAGACCAAACGTCATTCCAGTCTTCGAGACTTTGCTGAACTGGGATATCCCTGTAGTGAATACGACCGTCATTAATTAATTTTATTGGATTGTTACTAGCACCATCAATTTGTCCTGTGCGTTGTGCTTCAAAAAAGTTTTCTTTTCTCAACGCTGCTTGTCCCGCATTAGTCACACAAAAGGCAGGGTAAGCAGCCATCGATGCAGACTTGACTTGTCCTTTAGGTGAAAGTAAATAACGGATAAACTCATTTGCTATTGCAGCTTTTTTAGAGCCTTTGCCGATACAATATGACTCGGTCCATTGCAGTCCGCCTTCTTCTGGCACTACCGAAGTAACTGGCGCGCCATCCCTTTCAAGCGCCCCTGTGATCCAATCACCGATACCGCACATTGCCAACATCTCACCATTCTTTAGAGAGTTAAATGACCCGCCATAATCAAAAAAACCACCCGACTGTGAACGCAGACTCATCATTGTTTGCTGCACTTTTCCCCACTGAGTAGAGTCCAAGTTGAATGGACTAGGAATGTTTCCATTATATAGGCTAGCTGTTCCAAGATTGGGTAGATGCCAATCAAAGTGACCGACCTTACCTTTAAGGTTTTTATTCCAGAAGCAGTTGTAACTCATTGCTTCTTTTTCTGAAACCGCGTTACGATTATAAGAAACTCCAAGGAATCCAAATCGGATCATTGCTGAGTAAAGGTTTCCATCACGCCAGTGACCTGGGAAATTTTTGAAATCATCATGAATAAAATCATCAAATGGATAATCACTAGGATTAAGCTGTTGGATATGTCCCGCTTGGTCTAGTTGTTGGACAAACTCTCCATCTGACAAGATTAAATCGTAGGTTCCTGGTGGTGATTGGGCGATTAAGGCAAGCATATTATCGCCACCGGCGTAATACTTCGGCTTAAATTTAACATTATGCATAGCTTCAAATTCAGCCACCACATCCGCTTCACCATGACCATACCAAGCTAGCATGTTAATTTCAGTGGGTGCAGCCAAGGCTTTTCCTGAGGTGAAAATAGTGGGAAATGCCAATGCAGTGGCAATTCCACTAGATTGTTTTATAAAGCTTCTTCTAGACTTTTTATCAGTTTTAATTTTGTCACTCATATTCTTTTTCCTTTAGTTATAATTTTGAGGGCATCGAGATAAGGTTTATCAAGCTGTTTTTTTGGTAATAGATTTAACATAATCGACGTTAAATACGTCCTCTACTGAAAGTGAAATACCTTCAACGCAAACGTTCATTAATATTTCCCCCTTCACTTCACTTGCATTTTTTGCTGAAGATAAAGTTCCTGAAGGTGGGGTTAAATCAGAGTTGACTGGAAACATGTCATAGGGTGGAAAGGTAGCTGGGGGATGGTCTACTATTTTGTCAATATCAACCAAATGTGGATAAAGGTGCAACATTAAGGACGTCTCTAAAACACCCCCATGTTCCAAGTCCCAACCAGTAAAACCATCAGGGTAGAGAAGTTTTATTGTTGGAGCTTCAACAAAATCCCAGTAAGATATAATCATCACATTCATGTTGGTAATGCCATCCCAACCTAATTCTCGAATCGCTAGATCAATCCCTTCAATAATAAACATTGAATTTTCATAATGACCATTCATCATGACGATCTTTCGATTGCCGTGCCGTGCTAACTCTTTAATAACATCTCTAATTGTGTGCGTTAGAGTTTGACCGTCTAAACTGGTCGTACCCGGCATATGATTACCACCACCTGACTGCTGCTGTGATTTGTATCCATAAGCAATGGGTGGAGCAACCATTGCATTGCTGAGTCTATGGGCCACTGCCTCAGATATAGCTGTGGGAATCAATACGTCAGGATTCATTGACATGTGTGGGCCATGTTGTTCAAGCGCGCCGATAGGTAAAAAGATTATAGAGTTACCTTCAGACACAGATTTTTGATAGGTTACCCAATCAAGATCCGCCATAGAAACCATGTTGCCATCCCACTTTTATTGATACGATAAATCATCTTAACTAAAGGGAATATTAAAAATAAAATGGTATTTTTAGTTTTTAAGACACAGTTTTTCTGTGGTCTAAATATTTTAAGATGGATTTCTGTGGTCTATTGCTACAATATAGACGTTTATAACTAGGAGAAAGTCATGTGAATAGCTCACTCACTCTTCGTCATTTACGCTATTTTATTGCCACTGCAGAGACGGGAAAAATTCAGTTAGCCGCAGAAAAAGTCCATATGAGTCCCTCAGCAGTAGCTGATGCGATAAAAAATCTTGAAAGCATATTAGGGATCGATCTTTTTGATCGTCATCGATACGGGGTGATTTTGACTTATGATGGGCATCGGTTTTTGAATAGTGCGCAGAGAATCTTAAATATGGTGGATGATTCGATATTCGCGTTTCATAATCAAAAGAAAAATACTGAAGGTCGATTTATCTTAGGCGCCTCTGTATCTGTAGTGGGTTATTTTTTGCCAATCCCTTTAGGGCAGTTTGAAAAGATTTATCCAAAGGTTAAAGTTAATATTGTAGAAAATTCACGAGATGCTTTGGAGGAAAAACTACGGGCAAGAGAAATAGACATTGCGTTTATGATCACCTCTAATATTAAGACTGCCGAAGGTCTTGAGGTGGAAACTCTTTTTCGTTCAACCCGCACTCTTTGGTGCGCTGAAAGCCATCGATTTGCAAAAATGGATAAGGTGCCTCTTGCTGAGATAGCAAAAGAATCCTATATAATGCTTGCAAGTGATGAAGCTGAATCAAATACTAACCAATTTTGGAAAATGTTCGCTCTTAAGCCTAATGTTAGAATAAAAACGCAATCAGTAGAAGCCGTCAGAAGTTTTATAGCAAGAGAAAGTGGAGTAGCTATTTTATCCAATATTCTCTACCGCCCCTGGTCACTTGATGGTACAAGAATTTTGTCAAAACAGATTGAGGAGCCTATACCAACAATGAATTTGGGTGTTGTCTGGAATAGTAATAAGCGTTTGCCCTTAATCCAACAACAGTTCATAGACTTTCTCAAGCAGGATTCCTGGCGTTTTTAACCCTGCGTTTTACAATTTTACTAATATAAATCAACGATTTGTGTTTTGTCCGCGCAACACTGGCAGTGTTGAGGTCAGCGGTTCGATCCCGCTAGGCCCACCAATTATTTAGCCTTAAGTTTTATAAACTAGGGCTTTTTTGTGCCTGACAGTTAAGTGTGTTTTTCATATTTTGCAACGAGATCATCACTTGTAGTGTAATTGGTCAATTGGCTAAAGATATTCGATTTGGGTACTATGAATCTTGAAGTTAGGAAGTAGATGCCTAATCCAAACGGCCTTAATTCATAAGAATAAAGCTTAGCGCTAATTGGTGTAGTGGGTTTCAACATAGATATTTGATCGCGTAAAGTGAATAAAGATGTGGAACAGTCTTTGATCGATAAACCTAGTCTAACAAACTAGGAGGAAGCACAAATGACGAAAATAATAGCTGACTATCTCGTTAAGAATACCTTTGTAATTTCCATGAACGAAGAACGAACGTGTTTTGAGCGTGGTGCAATCGCCATCCATGGAAAACGAATTGTGCTGGTGGGAGATGAAGTGGATGTGCTGCCCAAGGTGAGAGCAGCTAAGGTTATTGATGCAGGTGGTGCAGTCACTCACCCGGGGTTTGTTGATGCGCATGTCCATTTTATGAATACTGCGCGAGGAGCCTTCTCTGATGTCCTCGATACGAGCACGATGATGAACACACTACGTCGTTGGTGGGATGCAGTTGAGGAAGAAGATGAGCGAGCTGCCACCTTTCTCAATTGCCTTGAAATGTTATCAAATGGTACTACCTGCTTTCTCGAGGCCGGTACACTGCAATTTCCTGATGCTTCGGCTGAGGCTGCAGAGGCTGTTGGAATACGAGGATTTATTGGTGATCCATTCCTATGGGATTTACCTGCATCCCAAGGCACACAAGACATGACAAGAGCGCCACGAGATCTTGATCGAAGCCTTAATCTTCTGGGTGGGCAGCTCAAACGTAACAAAGAAGATGCATTGATTAAAGGTTGCGTGGTCTTGTTTGGGCTCGGCAGTGCCTCGAATGATCTTATGCGTGCCGCTAAGGAAAGGGCCGATCAAAGCGGTGTAATTTTTAGCCAACATCAATCTTTTGACCATCATGATACCGCGGTGGACGAAGAGCGTCTGGGGTCTCGCCCTATGCGCCATTACGCTGATTGCGACCTTATCGGCGAAAACTGCACCTTCAGCCACATGAACGATCTCGATCCTGATGAGGTTGGCATTGTTCAACAAGCAAAGATGTCGGTAGTTTGGTGTCCGGTTACCTCAATGAATCTTGGTGCTAAAGCTGCGCGAAACGCAAAGCATCTGGAGGTTTCTCGTGGAGGTGGGAATGTCGCCTTAGCCAGTGATGGGGTTTCATCGGGGTGTCGCTATGATGTCGGTTTGCAGGGACTTATGGCGCTTTTGTCAACACGTGCCAAGGCTGATAGCCGGACAACGATGACAGCGTTAGATGTACTTGAGCTCGCTACTATTGGTGGCGCAAAGGCAGTGGGGATGGAACGTGACATAGGTTCAATAGAAGTTGGCAAATATGCCGACATCGTTATCCGAAGATCTGATTTGCCTGAAGCACAACCCTTTTCTGATCCGATTCAATCTCTAGTCTATAACACTGGTTCGAAATCTATTTGGAAAGTGATCGTGAACGGGGAACTCGTTTGGGATGAAGGAAAGCCAGTGCGTGTGGAAGCTGGGTCTATTTACAGTGAGGCACAGCAATCTCATTGGCGCATGATGGATAAGTTAGGTTTGACGTCGCGCTATCATCGCCGTCCGATGCCTGACACAAAATGAATTAAGGACCACATAGAAATGTACAAACTCTATTACTCTCAAGGTCTGGCAAGTATAGTGCCCCATTTTGTCCTTCAAGAAATTGGAGCAGAATTTGATCTGGTGGAGATTGATCGTAGTAAAGGAGAACATCAAACCCCTGAGTATCTTGCCTTGAACCCTAACGGACGGATTCCAACGTTTAAGGATGGAGATAAGGTCTTGTTTGAAACTGCGGCGATATGTTTACATTTAGCAGACCATCATCCAGAAGCAAAGTTGATTCCCCTCCTAGGTACCTATGAAAGGTCTGAGGTTTATCAATGGATCACCTTTTTAACTAATTCGCTGCAGGTGGATTTCTGGCAGTTTTACCGACCAGAATTCTATGTCACTGCAGAACACTATGCTGATTACAAAACTGTGATGGCTGGGCATGTTGTGCGCCACCTAGAGGTTCTTGATGTTCATTTGAAAGACCGGGACTTTATGGTTGGCAATCAGCTTACCATTGTTGATTTCTACTTACTGATGCTTGGCCGCTGGTCACGTCACATAACCCCACCCACGCGCAGTTTTCCACATATTACACGAGTGCTTGAGTCACTGTGTAATCGAACGTCAGTTATCAGGACATTCGACCGAGAAGGCATTAGCTTGCCATATTTCTAACTAATGAGGATTAGGTAAATGACTAAACCAACAACCGCTAAGCGCAGGTTTATTATTGATGGGATGCAAGCAGATGAGTGCGACTCAGAAGTGTTTGAGGAATGGAGTAAAGGAGGTATCTCATGCGTTCATATAACCTGTATGAACTACACATTTGATAACACGCGAGAGGCTATATCAGCCTTGTCCCGATGGCGACGTGCCTTTAATGATTACAGTAATTTGATTGCACCAGCCTGGGGTGTGGGTGACGTTGAACGTATTGCTGCTGAAGGAAAAACTGCAGTAATCCTCGGTTTTCAAAATACTCTTCCACTTGAGGATGACCTATCTCTTGTGGAGATATTCTATGATCTGGGTATTCGGTGTATCCAGATGTCCTATAACCACCAGGGTCAGGCAGGATCTGGTTGCCTGGAGCCAAATGACTCAGGTTTATCGCTTTATGGGAAGCGTATTGTCGGCGAAATGAACAGACTTGGAATGATTGTAGATGTATCCCACTGCGGTATCAAAACATCGATGGACTGTGTTGAAAATTCAACCATGCCGATTGCTGTGACCCACTCAAACTCCCTGAGTTTTTCCGCAAATGCTGAGTTGCCACATCGACTAAAATCTAATGAACTGATGCGTGCCGTAGCCGAAAGAGGGGGTATGTTCGGTATGGTGCTGTTTCCAGCGATGCTGCCGGGTGGCACCAGCTGTACCCTCGAGGGCTTTGTTGACTTGGTCGAACACACTGCACAGATCGTTGGTTCTGAGGGTCTTGGCCTCGGTACCGATTTTGTTTGGCGCAGGCCTTTGTCCTACATCCGTCAGGTGCGCACAGGTCGGAGTACCTTTGACTCGGCTCCCGTTATTCCACCCGCATGGCCAGAGTGGATGAAGACGCCAGCTGATATCCCACGAATAGCAGACGAGCTTGCCCGCCGTAATTGGTCAGAGCATGATATTGATAATTTTATGGGTAAAAACTGGCTTCGATATTACCAACGTGTAATTGGCTGATGCTAGGGTGTAGTATCAATTGAACCAGCAGCTATTTACAAAATGTGTGGGTTGTCTCTAATTGCTGGAATCGGGCTTTTTGAACACTGCGTTTTCCCGTTTTCCTTATATAAATCAACGACTATAGTTTGTCCACCCCACCAAGCCCAGCAAGTCGGTTTGGGCCAAGCGGGTAGATACCAACAAAAAACGAAGTGTAACCAAAAAGGGCCGGGGCGCGTATCCGGGTTTGATAATTAATGGAACGAAACTGATGACATCTCAGAACAGTTACGACTAC
>Ga0209709_10004108_pt1 | contig 11845 bp, 21 predicted proteins | sample ArcticOcean_MG_C_2_FD_187435 | JGI IMG/M metagenome (GOLD analysis project Ga0209709, IMG submission 187435) | Marine microbial communities from western Arctic Ocean - ArcticOcean_MG_CB4_136 (SPAdes) (version 2) | ecosystem: Environmental > Aquatic > Marine > Oceanic | place: Arctic Ocean... | reverse complement strand
CACCATAAACTTTTTGGCCCATTTGTCTCTTGGGATAATTTATTAATATTTTTCTGACAGCTCTTTCAATAAATACTATAAATAAAACTGTAACAATTATTAGTGCAAATATAAATAGTATAATGCTTGCTGATAATGCTCCAGTTCTACCCAATTCGAATGTTGAAGCCAAGGCTCTTGGTATTTCGGCAACTATTCCTGAAAATATTATTAAAGATATACCGTTACCAATACCTCTTTGTGTAATTTGTTCACCAAGCCACATTAAAAAAATTGTTCCAGCAACTAATGTGATAACGGACGTCAATTTAAAATAAAAACCTGGATCAATTACAACAGTACCTGAATTTTCTAAACCAACAGCTACACCATATCCCTGAACTGTAGCTAATAAAACTGTACCGTACCTCGTGTACTGTGTAATTTTTTTTCTACCAATTTCTCCTTGATTTTTTAAATTTTTAAAAGTTTCTGAAACACCTGTCAAAAGTTGAATGATAATAGAAGAAGATATATAAGGCATTATACCAAGAGCAAAAATTGCCATTCTACTAACAGCTCCGCCTGAAAAAATGTTAAACATCCCTAGAAGACCTTTTTGATTTGATTCCATCATTGCCTGAAGTGATAGTGGGTCAATACCAGGTAACGGAATATATGTACCTAGTCTGTAAACTGACAAAACTAAAATAGTAAAGATTATTCTATTTTTTAAATCATTTCCTTTAGAAAAAAATCCTGTATTTGTATTTTCGTTAGCCATTTTATCAATTATTTAATTAATGTGACTTTTCCACCAGATTTTTCTATTTTATCTTTAGCAGATTTTGAAATAAAATTAACTTCCACATCAAGTTTTTCTTTAAGGTCTCCACTACCTAGGATTTTTAACTTATTATATTTATTTTGTATTAACTTTGATTTTTTTAAATTCTGTAAGTTAATTTTTGACAATGGCAAAGACTTGTTTTTATTAATAGATGCTATAATTTTAGATATATTAATACTTGCAATGTTATGTTTTTTTATCGATTTAAAACCGCGTTTGGGCAACCTTCTATATAAAGGCATTTGGCCACCCTCAAAGCTTTTTATTGCAACACCAGATCTAGATTTTTGACCTTTGTGACCTCTACCAGAAGTTTTTCCTCTCCCAGATCCAATACCTCGTCCAAGACGTTTTTTATATCTAGTAGAAGGTGACGTAAGAGAGTTTAATTTCATGATTATTTTTTATTGTTTCTTTTTAGTAATTTCATCAATATTTTTTCCACGATAATTAGCTATTGATTTTGGTGAATTTTGATTTTTTAAAGCCTTTATGCAGGCTCTCAATACATTTATTGGGTTTGAAGAACCCATAGATTTAGCAACTACATCTTTAATACCAGCTACTTCACATGCTGCACGCACAGGTCCACCTGCTATAATTCCAGTTCCAGAAGGAGCAGATCTTAACATGACTTTACCAGCGCCGTCTTTTGCAAAAACATCGTGATGCAATGTTCTGCCATCACGTAAAGGAATTTTAATTAAGTTGTTTTTAGCAGATTGAGTAGCTTTTTTTATTGCGTCAGGAACTTGCTTAGCTTTTGCATAACCTACACCAACAGATCCAGCATAATTGCCTACTACAACTAGTGCAGAAAAAGTAAAACGTCTTCCACCTTTAACAACTTTTGTTATTCTGTTTATCGAAACTAATTTATCTTTAAAATCACTTCTAATCATATTATCTAATATTAAGTTAAAAAATTATTCCACCTTTGCGCAGTGCATCGGCAAAAGCCTTTACTCGTCCATGATACCTATATCTACCTCTATCAAAATATACTTTTTCAATTTTTGCCTCTTTAGCTTTTTTAGCTAATTCTTGCGCAACAAGTAAAGATAAATCAGCTTTTTTTTTATTTGATTTTTCTTCTTTTAATGAGGATGCAGAAATTAATGTTTTGCTATTTTTGTCATCTATAATCTGAGCAGATATATTTTTAGATGATCTATGGATAGATAATCTATATCTTCCTGTATTAACCTTTTTAAGCTTATGTCTTATTCTTATTGCTCTTTTAATATTAATATTTATATTTGGCATTTTATTTCTTTTTACCTTCTTTTCTCAAAACATATTGGCCTCTTACTTTTATACCTTTACCTTTGTAGGGCTCCACAGGCTTAAACATCACAATTTCTGCAGCAACTTTTCCAACTATTTCTTTATTTATAGAAGTAATTTTAATTACTGTACTTTTTTCCACAGTTAAATTAACACCTTCAGGTATAGTATAAGAAACATCATGGCTAAAACCTAATTGCAAACCTAATATATTACCTTTTAAAGTTGCACGAAAACCAACTCCATTTAATTCAAGAATTTTTTCATGGCCAGAAGTAACACCGATAATAGCGCTGTTAATTATACTTCTAGTTGTTCCCCATGTTGTTTTTGTAGAAACATTTTTTTTAATAACTTTTAAAATCAAATCATTGGCATCTGATATAGATGTACTAAATATTTTATCATTAATAGATAGCTCTCTTGTTCCTTTTGGGCCTGTTAAAGTTAATTTTCCACCTTCGATCTTCACTGTGGCATCTTTGGGTATATGTATAGGTTTTTTTCCAAGTTTAGACATAATTAAAATACTCTACAGATTATTTCTCCACCAACTTTTTTAATTCTAGCATCGTTGTCTGACATAACACCAATTGACGTGGAAACTATAGCTAAACCTAATCCATTTTGAATTTTAGGAATACTAGTAGCTTTCGCATAAATTCTTCTGCCAGGTTTTGAAACTCTTTTAATTTCTTTAATTACTGGAGATCCATTATAATACTTTAAATCAACTATGAGAGAACTTTTATTGTTAGTTTCAGATTCTATTTTATAATTGGCTATATAACCTTCTTGCTTCAAAACTACTAAAATTCTTTCTCTAAGCTTAGAACATGGAATTTTTACATTGTGTAACTGTCTTAATTGTGCATTTCTAATTCTTGTAATCATATCTCCAATTGGGTCTGCAAAGCTCATTATTTATCCTCCATCATATTTTTACCAACTTGATTTAGTCATTCCAGGGATTTTACCTTGTGAAGCTAAATCTCTAAGTGCTATTCGTGAAATTCTTAATTTTCTGTATACTCCATGCGGTCTACCTGAAATTTCACATCTGTTTCTAATTCTTACTCTCGCTGAATTTCGAGGTAATTTAGCAAATTTTAATTGAGCTGCAAATCGTTCTTGCAAAGGCAATTTTTTGTTAGATATAATTTTTTTTAGTGCTTGTCTTTTTTTAAGAAATTTCTTTGTAAGCTTAATTCTCTTCAAGTTTTTTTGTATTGCGCTAGTTTTTGCCATAAATCCTTAATTTAATATTTTTTGTTTTGCTTTTTGTTTAAAAGGAAAATTCATTGCTTCAAACAAAGCAAATGCTGCCTTTTTATCATTGCTATTTGTTACTAGTGTTATATCCATTCCACGGATTCTATCAACTTTATCAAAGTTAATTTCTGGAAATATAATGTGTTCTTTTATACCAAAAGTGTAATTACCAGAGTTATCTAAGGCGTTAGAGTTTAATCCTTCAAAATCTTTAATTCTAGGTAAAGCAATATTTACCAATCTGTCAATAAACTCATACATCTTTGTATTTCTTAAAGTCACTTTAACCCCAGCTATAGTTCCTTTTCTTGTTTTAAAATTTGATATAGATTTTTTAAATTTTGTAACAACTGGTTTTTGACCACTAATTAGTGACATATCCTCAATACATTGTTGCAATATTTTCTTGTCATTGGCATCCAAACCAAGCCCCATGTTTAAAACTACCTTAACAAATTTAGGAACCATAAATTTACTTTTCATTGAAAATTTTTTTTGAAGATCTTCAATTATTTTTTTGTTATATATATCTTTTAATCTTGGCATGGTTATTTACTTTTTTTGTTTTCATTAATTTTTTCTAAAATTTTTAAGTTTGATACATGAATAAAATTTTCTTTAGATATTATTCCACCTTTTTTTTCCTTTGTTGTCTTTTCGTGTTTCTTAATAATATTAATTCCTTTAACTTTAACTTTATCTGCTTTTCTCAAAATCTCAATTACTTCACCTTTTTTACCTTTATCTTTTCCGCATATCACTAACACTTGAGAACCTTTTTTTATCATTTTTACAAAACCTCCGGAGCAAGTGAAATGATTTTTGTTTGACCTTTTGCTCTTAATTCTTTGGTAACAGGTCCAAAAATTCTTGTGCCAATTGGTTCACCTTTGTCATCAATTAAAACTGCTGCATTTGAGTCAAATTTAACTTTACTACCATCATTTCTGTGAATAGAATATTTAGTTCTAACAACTATTGCTTTATGCACAGTGCCTTTTTTTACTTTTCCATTAGGAATAGCTTCTTTAATACTAACTACAATAATATCTCCAACTGAAGCATATCTGCGTTTTGATCCACCTAAAACTTTAATGCACTCAACTACTCGTGCGCCAGTGTTGTCAGCAACGGTTAATTCTGTTTGAACTTGAATCATTTAATTTTCAATCACTTTCCACTTTTTCATTTTAGAATAAGGTTTTGACTCTATTATTTTTACATTATCCCCAATTTTAAACTTATTATTTTCATCGTGAGCATGATATTTTTTAGAACTAGTAATAACCTTACCAAAAAACGGGTGTTTGTATTTTCTTTTTACAAGAACAACCACTGTTTTGTTACTTTGATCTTTAACTACTTTTCCGTCTAATTCTTTTTTGCTCATTTAATTTTTCTGATTCATTTTTGTTAATATTTTTGCGATATCTTTTTTGGCTTTTGGGTATTTCGATGGATCTTCAAGGGGTCCATTAGTTTTTTTAAATCTCATATTAAATAAATCTTTCTTTAGTTTATCAAGTTTACTTGTTAACTCATCTGTTGTTAAATTTTTTATTTCTTTATTTTTCATTAGTTAATATCTTTTAATAAATTTTGTTTTTATAGGTAATTTAGTAGATGCTTTATATAAAGCTTCTTTAGCAATAGCTTCGGTAACACCATCAACTTCAAATATAATTCTACCTGGTTTAACTCTACATACCCAAAATTCTGGATTGCCTTTACCTTTTCCCATACGCACCTCTACAGGTTTTTTAGAAACAGGGATGTTAGGAAAAATTCTAAGCCAAACTTTGCCTGTTCTTTTCATATATCTAGTAAGTGAAACTCTAGCCGCTTCTATTTGTTTTGATTGAATTCTTTCTGGTTCCATAGCTTTTAGTCCATATGCCCCATAAGTTAAAATTCCACCTCTTGTGGCTTTTCCATGGATTCTCCCTTTATGGGCTTTTCTATATTTTGTTCTTGTTGGCTGCAGCATTTTGTTTTTCCTTTTTATCTATATTTGTTTTGTTAGATAGAATTTCACCTTTATAAATCCATATTTTCACTCCAATAATTCCATAAGTAGTTAATGCCTCTGCTTCAGCATAATCGATATCGGCTCTAAAAGTATGTAAAGGCACACTTCCTTCTCTTAACCACTCAGTACGTGCTATTTCATTACCAGCTAATCTGCCACTTAAAGATACTCTTATGCCTTTAGCACCTAATCTTACAGCTGATTGGATAGCTCTTTTCATTGTTTTTCTGTAAGCAATTCTTTTAACTAATTGTTGAGCAATATTCTCAGCTACCAAATATGAATTTAATTCAGGTTTTTTAATCTCTTTTATATTTAAACTAATATCTCCACTTGAAATTTCAGTTAAATGTTTTTTTATCTTTTCTACATCTGAGCCTTTTTTGCCAATAACAAAGCCTGGACGTGAAGTATAGATAGTAACGATACATTTTTTTGATGTTCTTTCGATTTTTACCTGTGAAACGCCTGAATTAACAACGTTAGCTTTTATATATTTTCTAATTTTAAAATCTTCAATTAATAGTTTTCCATAATCTTGTTTCTTAGCAAACCATATGGAATCCCAATTCTTATTAATACCTACTCTTAATCCTACGGGGTTAACTTTTTGTCCCATGTGCCTCCTGCTTAATTTTTGTATTTTCTGACAAAACTATTGTTAAGTTTGCGTATGGTTTTTTAATCGCAGAAGCTCTTCCTTTAGCTCTTGGTCTAAATCTTTTTAATACTATTGATTTTCCAACATAAGCTTCTTTGATATATAAATTGTCAATATCAAATTGATTGTTATTTTCTGCATTTGCTATAGCAGATTGAACTGTTTTTTTAATATCAAAAGCTATTCTTTGTTTAGCAAATGATAAATCTCTTATTGCTATGTCAGCTTTTTTTCCTCTAATACTTTTCAACAAAATGTTTATTTTTCTTGGGCTAGATCTAATATTTTTGTTTATGGCTTTAACTATATTTTTATTTTTTGTCATTACTTGATCCTGTTTTGGCTTTTGCACCACCTGCTAATGGGGTTGATTGAGCAGCTTTTTTATCTGCTGGAGTGTGTCCGTTAAAAGTTCTTGTTGGTGAAAACTCACCTAATTTATGACCAACCATTTCATCAGAAATTTTTATTGGAATAAATTTTCTACCATTATATATCAAAAAACTAAGTCCAACAAATTCAGGGATAATAGTACATTTTCTAGCCCACGTTTTAATAGGTGGTACGTTTGTTTGGCCTTTTAATTTCTCAACTTTTTTAAGTAAGCTCGGGTCAACATAAGGTCCTTTCCATATAGATCTAGACATATTCTATTTCCTTTTTTTCTTTCTTGAAATGATAAATTTATTTGTTCTTTTATTTGATCTTGTTTTTAAACCTTTAGCAGATTGCCCCCAAGGAGAAACTGGGTGTCTTCCTCCAGCAGTTTTACCTTCACCACCACCGTGTGGATGGTCTACAGGATTCATTGCAACACCTCTGGTTTGTGGTCTTATGCCTTTCCATCTATTTCTACCAGCTTTTCCAATTTTGATGTTTTGGTGGTCACTATTAGAGACGATACCAATAGTAGCCCTTGCAGTGTTTATGACTTTTCTAATCTCTCCAGACTTAAGTTTAATAATACAATAGTTTTCATCTATACCAGTTACTTCAGCAGAAGATCCAGCAGATCTAACTAACTTTCCACCACCGCCGGGAGAAAGTTCAATATTGTGAATGTTTGTTCCTGCAGGTATATCTGATAACGGCATACAGTTACCTGTTTTTATATCTTTATTCCTCCCAGAAACAACTTCATTACCGATTGATATATTTGCAGGTGCAATAATATATTTCATAGTATTGTCTTCATACTTTACCAAAGCAACATATGCTGATCTGTTTGGGTCATATTCAATTCTTTCAATCTTAGCTTTCATGTCATCTTTTTTTCTATAAAAATCAATTTCTCTATACTTATTTTTGTGTCCTACTCCTCTATGTCGAGAGGTAATTCTGCCTAAATTGTTTCTGCCGCCCGTAGAGTGTTTACCCATAGTAAGGGATTTTAGTGGTTTACCTTTCCACAAACCTTTTTTGTCTACTAAAACAGTTCCTCTAGTAGATTTAGTGTAAGATTTAAAAGTTTTTAGTGCCATAATATTAAATACCCGTAGCTAAATCGATGCTTTGACCTTTTTTTAGTGTAATAATTGCCTTTTTATAACCTGACTTAAATGTTTTTTTATTTCTTACTATTTTAGTTTTTCCTTTTAAATTTATTGTATTAATTTTAACGACATTTACTTTAAAAATTTTTTCAATACTTTTTTTAATCGAATCTTTGCTAGCGGTTTTTTGCACCTTAAAAACAATTTTATTAAATTCTGATAATGTTGTAGATTTTTCAGTAATATTTGGTGCTATGATTGTGTCTAAGTAATGAAATTTCATTTGCTCGCCTTTTCTTGAAAAGATTTAATAGATGTAGTTGTAAATATAACATTTTTATACTTTAAAATATCGTAAGCATTTGCACCTTCGTGATCTATAATTTTTAAATTTGGAATGTTTTTAGCTGATTTATTTATTTTATTTTTAGATTCTTTATCTGAAATAATGAGTGAATTTAATAAATTAAATTTTTTTAAAAAATCATTAAATTCCTTGGTTTTTTTAATTTCAATTTTAAAATCCTCAACAACAAACAGCGATTTTAATTTACATTTTTGTGAGAGCACTTGATGCAAACCTAACTTTTTGACTTTTTTATTCAATTTATTTACTTTGTAAACAGCGCCTTTAGGTCCATGCGCTACTCCGCCACCGACAAATATTGGAGCTTTTCTACTACTGTGTCTAGCTCCACCAGTTCCTTTTTGAGCATATATTTTTGAAGTGGAACCTCTAATTTCACCTCTCTGCTTTGTCTTAGCAGTTCTTGGTTTGAAATGGTTTAACTGCCAATCAATTACAGATTGAATTAATTGTTTATTTGGTTTAAGTGAAAAAATTTTCTCAGATACATCAATATCATCAATTTTATTTCCACCTATACTTATAACTTTAAGTTTCATTATTTTTTTCTACCTTCTGGTTTTTTTTTACTTTTGTCATCAGCTTTTAAAGTTTCAGCGATTAATTTTTTAACTTTATCTAATGTTGTTGCCCTATTAATGTTTTTTGCGTTTTTTTGTATAAGTACAACTGAGTTTTTTGATCCTGGTACAGAACCTTTTACAAACATAAGGTTGTTTTCTGGATCTGATTTAATAATCTCTAAATTTTGAATAGTTCTAAATTTATCTCCCATATGTCCAGCCATTTTTTTACCTTTGAAAACTTTTCCCGGGTCTTGGTTTTGACCCGTTGAACCATGAGATCTATGAGATACAGAAACACCATGAGAAGCCCTTAAACCTCCAAAATTATGTCTTTTCATTACACCGGCAAAACCTTTTCCTATAGTTTTGGATGTAATATCAACAAATTTTTGTTTTTCAAAGAGTTCTAAACCAATTTCATTACCTTCTTTATAATCAGAAATATTGTCAACTCTAAATTCTTTTAAAATTTTCTTTGGTTCAGCTCCTTTTTTTGCAAAAACACCTTTCATCTGTTTGGTAAGTTTTGATGTTTTAATTTTACCAAATCCAACTCTTACAGCGTCATACCCTCTTTTATCTTTAGTAAAAACATCTAAAATTCTACCTTTTTCAATAGAAAGTACAGTGACAGGTACTGATATTCCTGTTTCTAAAAATTCTCTTGTCATCCCAATTTTTTTTCCTATTAATCCTATGCTCATATTTTTTATAATTTAATTTCTATATCTACCCCTGATGCTAAATCTAATTTCATAAGTGCTTCAACTGTTTGTGGTGTTGGTTCTATTATATCTATCATTCTTTTGTGGGTTCTAGTTTCAAACTGTTCTCTACTTTTTTTATCTATATGAGGAGACCTCAGGACGGTAAAAATTTCTTTTTTTGTTGGCAGTGGTATAGGCCCTCTTACTTGAGCTCCTGTTCTTTTAGCAGTATTTACTATTTCAATAGTAGATAAATCTAAAATTTTATTATCGTAAGCTCTTAAATGTATTCTTATATTTTGTTTATCCATAAAATTATGCTAATTTTTTTGTTACTTCTTCTTGTACGTTTTGAGGAACTTTTTCATAATGATCAAAAAACATTGAATACTGGGCTCTTCCTTGAGACATAGATCTTAAATTATTTATATACCCAAACATATTAGCTAAGGGAACCATTGCGCTAATTACTGTAGCGTTTCCTCTTTTGTCTGTTGTTGAAACTTGACCTCTTCTACTATTTAAATCTCCAATAACATCGCCCATATAATTTTCTGGTGTTATAACCTCAACTCTCATTACAGGTTCTAAAAGTTTCAGAGACGCTTTTGTGCAAGCTTCCTTAAAACAATATCTTGATGCTATTTCAAATGCTAGTACACTTGAATCAACATCATGATGAAGGCCATCTAATATAGTGACTTTATAATCAATTAAAGGAAACCCTGCTAGTATTCCACTGTCAGCTACACTCTCAACTCCTTTTTCTACGCCAGGAATAAATTCTTTTGGTATTGCTCCACCCTTAATCTTATTTTCAATTTCTCTACCCTTTCCAGCTTCTAGTGGTTCAACACATAACTCAACCTTTGCAAATTGACCTGCACCTCCACTTTGCTTTTTATGTATATATGTAACGGTAGATGATTTTAAAATAGTTTCTCTGTAAGCTACTTGTGGCGCACCAATATTTGCCTCAACTTTAAACTCTCTTTTCATTCTATCAACAATAATATCAAGATGTAATTCACCCATTCCCTTTATTATTGTTTGTCCAGATTCCTCGTCTGTAGTAACTCTGAATGAAGGATCTTCTCTAGCTAATCTACCTAAAGCTTCTCCCATTTTTTCTTGGTCAGCTTTAGTTTTTGGCTCAACAGCAATCTCAATAACTGGATCTGGAAATTCCATTGGCTCTAATAAAATAGGATTAGATTCTTCTGATAAAGTGTGACCTGTAATTGTATATTTTAGTCCTGCTAATGCAACTATATCGCCAGAATTCGCTTCCTTAACATCTTCTCTATCATTAGCATGCATTAAAAGCATTCTTCCAACTCTTTCTTCTTTATCTTTTGATGTATTGTAAATACCTGTCGCAGCTTTTAATGTACCAGAGTAAATTCTTATAAAAGTTAAAGTTCCAACAAATGGGTCAGTTGCAACTTTAAAAGCTAAAGCAGAAAATGGTTCTTTATCATCGAATTTTCTTTCAATTTCATCTTTTGAATTAGGTTTAGTTCCCTTTATGGATCCAATGTCAATTGGACTTGGTAAAAAATCAACAACAGCGTCTAATAGTGGTTGAACACCTTTGTTTTTAAAGGCAGATCCAGTCAAAACTGGAACAAAATCAAAATTTATGCAACCTTTTCGGATACAAGATATCAAATCAGTTTCTGATATTTCTTTGCCATTTAAATAACTTTCCATTAATTTTTCATCTTGTTCTACAGCAGTTTCAACTAGTTCTTTTCTATATTTTTCAGCTTTATCTTTTAATTCAGCTGGGATTTCAGTATATTCAAATTCTGCACCAAGGTTTTCATCTTTCCACAAAACAGCTTTCATTTTAACTAGATCTACCACACCTTTTAAATCAGCTTCTATGCCGACTGGTATTTGTAAAGCTAAAGGTTTAGCACCGAGACGTTCTTTAATCATATCAACGCACATAAAAAAATCAGCACCAGTTCTATCTAGTTTATTAACAAAACAGATTCTTGGAACTTTATATTTATCAGCTTGTCTCCAAACTGTTTCAGATTGTGGTTCGACGCCTGCTACACCATCAAAAACACAAACTGCTCCATCTAGAACTTTTAGAGATCTCTCGACTTCTATCGTGAAATCTACGTGGCCAGGTGTATCTATAATATTAATTCTATGATCTTTCCAAAAACACGTTGTGGCAGCTGATGTTATTGTAATTCCTCTTTCTTGCTCTTGCTCCATCCAGTCCATGGTTGCGGCTCCATCATGGACTTCACCAATTTTGTGACCTTTGCCAGTGTAATAAAGTATTCTTTCAGTCGTTGTAGTTTTTCCAGCATCTATATGTGCCATGATGCCAATGTTTCTATATTTATTTAACGCATGAGTTCGTGACATAATTACCACCTGTAATGAGCAAACGCTTTGTTTGACTCAGCCATTTTATGAGTGTCTTCTCTTTTCTTAATCGCAGCCCCTTTTTTTTGAGATGCATCTATAAGTTCATTAAATAATTTTTCGGACATAGTTTTGTTTTTTCTTTTTCTTGTCGCTTCTAAAAGCCATCTTAAAGCCAAAGTTTGAGATCTCTGGGCTTTGACTTCTTGAGGAACTTGATAGGTAGCCCCACCTACTCTTCTT